>OASZ01000745.1_pt1 | contig 20303 bp, 20 predicted proteins | sample 1501241 | NCBI WGS metagenome assembly OASZ01 (sample SAMEA2579926, study PRJEB22360) | human gut metagenome | biome: human gut; feature: human-associated habitat; material: faeces | place: Denmark | collected 2008/2010 | reverse complement strand
TTAGAATATTGATTGATACAAAACTGCACTCAGGGATATTGTGGGTGCAGTTTTGCATTAAAATTATTGATTACGATACAGTTTCTGATATCCAGTAATGTGTGGCAATTACTTAAAGATGGTTTTGTCTCTGAAAGGGTGATTTCCTGAATCATCTCTGTTCTCACTAAGTATAGAAATGTATGTGAACATGGAGAACGAATGTTTACATACAGAACGGTAGATGTTATTGCAGATACACCGCTTCATAAAAAACTTTCATTACTACAGAGCGGTAATCAGTACGAAAAAGGAAAACAAGATTTCAGTGAAAAAGTAATAGCAAAGCCTCGCAAAAGCGGGGCTTTGCTATTATTTGTAGTTATGGAATGAAACATTCTTTAATCTGTGTCTGATAACCGATCTCTTTTACTCAAACACTTCTTCGATTTTACCAGTTTTTTCGTTGTAAACATAAACACTGTTGTGTTCCGTTACAAAAGGAGTAAGTGAGCCAAGCTTAATGTTTCGGATGTAAACTACATTCGTTGGTAAAACTCGCACTAAGCTTTCATTTTCATTAATATCAGCGATCCAACGGAACAATTCTTTCTCGAATAATGGTTAAGGTATGGATAGCCCAATTGAGAGTTCCAATGCTGTTATACTTGATGCATTCTTCAATATTTGTGAAGAATGTTTCATCAAAATTTACTTCTTGTGTTGCCATTTTTGTCAGTTCGTTTAATGATAAATTCATAGTAACCTCCCCTTCATTAAGCAAGATATTGTATACGATTTAAAAACCATATGTGTATCATAGATACTTTCAGGTTTTGCAAACAAAGTATTTTACAAGAAAGTATATGTTTCAATTTATAACAAAAAAGCTGAGTATATATCGTTTGTTAATATCAATTATATTATATCCTTGTTTCATTTTACAAACAAGCTATTTGAGGGAAAATACAGACAAATCAGAGTTATTATCTAATAATAAGATAGAATGAAGTCAATCAATGATCAAGAGAATCAGAGGTGATTTTGTAATGATTGATGTTGCAAGAAGGAAGACGAAGTATTATCTTTTTTGTTGACAAAAAACAACTACAATATTATTATATAAAGTAATTATATCAAGTAATTATATAAAATAATAGAAAGGAGAAACTCATGACAAAAGACAAGATAAAGGAGGTTATGGATGCCTGTTATCAGGCAAAGAGGATAAGAGATATGCTTCCGGCATTGCCTGGGGGAGTGACACCATCCCATATCCACTATCTGGATACTCTTAGTAAGTTAGAAAAAACGGAAGGTAAGGTAAAAGTCAGTGATATTAGTGAGAACCTTGGACTTCCGAGACCAAGCGTAACGAAAACCGTAAAAGATATGGAAAAGCTTGGATTTGTCGAGAAAGAAACAACAGAAACGGACGGAAGGTTTGTTTATATTAAGACGACCAGGACAGGAAGAGACCTGGTTGATAAATATGTTGATGAATATTTTGGTAATCTTTCGGAAGATCTTGGAGGGATTACGGATGAAGATGCAGACAAGATGATTGAAGTAGTAGAAAAGTTCTATATAGTTATGAGTAACAGGAAGTAATATATGAATGCAAAAGAAAGATCAGATTTTACACAGGGAAGTATATTAAAGAAGATGATTCCATTCATGATGCCAATACTTGGAGCGCTTATACTCCAGGCAGCGTATGGTGCAGTGGATCTTCTGGTTGTGGGCAGATTTGGAACAACGGCCGGGCTATCAGCAGTTTCAACCGGCAGTCAGATTCTTAATCTTGTAACGTTTGTGATAACGCAGCTGGCAATGGGAATTACTGTTCTTATTGCAAGGTATATCGGTGAAAAACATACGAGTCAAATAGGGGAACTGCTTGGTGGAGCAACGACAGTGTTTACTACGATAGCTGTCGTACTCTTTGTGGTGATGGTGTTTTTTGCAAAGCCACTGGCTGTTCTTATGCAGGCACCCCAAGAAGCGCTTATGCTTACGTCAGTGTATGTAAGGATTTGCGGGGGAGGTATTTTCTTTATCGTTGCTTATAACGTTCTTTCTGCCATATTCAGAGGGCTGGGAGACAGCAGGTCTCCCCTTATATTTGTTGCGGTTGCCTGCGTGGTAAATGTCGTAGGTGATCTTGTACTTGTTGCAGGATTCCATCTTGATGCCGCAGGAGCCGCAATTGCTACAGTGCTTGCCCAGGCGGTCAGTGTGGTGCTGGCTCTTTTGATGCTTAAAAGAAGACAACTGCCATTTAAAATAACAAAAAAAGATTTCAGAGTTAATAGTCAATGTAAAAGATTCCTAACAGTTGGAATTCCTCTTGCGCTTCAGGAATTTCTTACCCAGATGTCATTTCTTGCACTGTGTGCATTTATAAATAAGTTAGGGCTGGAAGCTTCTTCAGGATATGGGGTTGCCTGCAAGATAGTAAACTTTGCTATGCTGATACCAAGTGCACTTATGCAGTCGATGGCTTCCTTTGTATCGCAGAATGTTGGTGCCGGTAAGGAGGATAGAGCAAAGAAGGCTATGTTTACCGGAATGGGAATCGGATTAATCGTTGGAATTATCGTTTTCGCAAGTGTATGGTTCTTTGGTGATGTGCTTACATCGATATTCACAACGGATGAAGCGGTTGTACAAAAAGGGTTTGAATATCTTAAGGGGTTTGCTCCGGAAACGATTCTTACAGCAATTCTTTTTTCTATGATAGGTTACTTTAACGGACATGAAAAGACGTTGTGGGTTATGATTCAGGGACTTATCCAGACACTTCTTGTAAGACTGCCACTTGCATATTTTATGAGTATACAGCCGGATGCCAGTCTTACTAATATAGGGCTTGCAGCGCCTGTTGCCACCTGCTTTGGAATTATATTAAATGTAATCTTTTTCCTTCACATGACAAGAAAAATGAAAAAGGCATGAGTGAATCAATGATTTATCCTTTTCTAGCAAGAAGACTCCGACCTCTAAGGTGGGAGATGAATTGCGTCTGTTACCTACTTGATATTGCATTCTAATCATAGTATAATATATTCAGTCGCATGATAAAGAAAGGCTGAAATACAATGAATTTAGATAATAATGCACATTCAGTATTCTTACTGCAATATCATCTTGTTCTTGTGATTAAGTATCGTAGACAGGTTTTTGATGATGGTATTTCCAGCAGGGCGAAAGAGATATTTGAGTATATTGCTCCAAACTACAATATTACTCTTGAGGAATGGAATTACGATAAAGACCATATACATATCCTTTTCAGGGCACACCCAAATACGGAAATAAGTAAGTTCATAAATGCATATAAGAGTGCAAGCAGCAGACTTCTTAAGAAAGAGTTTCCGCAGATACGGCAAAAGTTGTGGAAAGAACATTTCTGGAGCCAGAGTTTTTGTTTGATTACAACAGGCGGTGCTCCAATTGAAGTAATCAAAAAATATATAGAAAGTCAGGGACAAAGGGGGCGAAAAAGGAAGTGGGATGGTGGCAAACAGAGCATATAAATTCAGAATATACCCGAATGATGAACAGAAGATTTTGTTTGCTAAGACTTTTGGCTGTGTGAGAATGGTATACAATCATTGGCTTGATAGAAAGATCCGGCAGTATGAGGAGAACAAGACAAACGTAACATATACCATTTGTGCAAAAGAAATGGCTGCAATGAAGAAAACAGAAGAATACAGGTTTTTAAAGGAAGCAGATAGTATCGCATTACAACAAGCGCTCAGGCATCTTGATACGGCATTTCAGAACTTTTTCAAACAGCCGAAAACAGGTTTCCCAAGGTTCAAATCAAAAAAGCGGAATAAAAACAGCTATTCCACGGTCTGCATCAATGGGAACATAACCATATCTAATGGATATTTGAGATTACCTAAGATTGGACAAATACGGTTAAAACAGCACAGGATTATTCCAGAGGAATACAGACTGAAATCTGTAACAGTAAGTCAGACACCAAGCGGAAAATACTATGCAAGTATTCTTTTTGAGTATGAAGATCAAGTACAGGAAAAGGAGCTGCAAAAGTTTTTAGGTTTAGATTTTTCCATGCATGAATTATATCGTGACAGCAACGGTAAGGAGCCTGCTTATCCGGGGTATTACAGGAATGCAGAGAAAAAATTAGCGAGAGAACAACGTAAGCTTTCCAGAATGCAGAAAGGTTCAAACAATCGCAATAAGCAGAGGCTTAAGGTGGCAAAACTTCACGAAAAGGTTTCCAATCAACGAAAAGACTTTCTGCATAAGCAGTCAAGACAGATAACCAATGCCTATGATTGCGTATGTATAGAAGATTTAGATATGAAAGCAATGTCGCGGTCGCTAAACTTTGGGAAATCTGTTTCGGATAACGGCTGGGGAATGTTCACAACATTTTTGAAATATAAACTGGAGGAACAGGGTAAGAAACTTGTGAAGGTGGGTAGATTTTTTGCAAGCAGCCAGACCTGTTCTGTTTGTGGTTACAAAAATGCAAAAATGAAAAATCTTGCGTTAAGAGAGTGGGATTGTCCGCAGTGCGGGACCCATCATGACAGAGATGTAAATGCGGCGGTAAATATCAGAAATGAGGGAATGCGGCTGGTAAATGCATGACCTTAACACAATATAACACAACCGTGGGACACACGGGGATAGCTCGCTTATGCTTAGCACAGAAGTGTTATCGAACGAGAACCAAACTTGCCGAGGTTGGGAAGCCCCCTTTACAGGTGGGGGAGGATGTCACGAATAGTAAGTCTGATACACAGGCGATGAAAACGGAAAATTTTGGATAAACAGTAGGAGGTATATTCTATGCCATTGAAAATTGTTAGAAATGATATTACAAAAATGAATGTTGATGCAATTGTCAATGCAGCTAATACATCTCTATTAGGAGGAGGCGGGGTAGATGGATGCATTCATCGTGCTGCCGGCCCAGACCTTCTTGAGGAATGTAGAATGCTCCATGGATGTGAGACAGGGAATGCTAAAATTACAAATGGATATCGTCTTCCCTGTAAATATGTCATTCACACAGTTGGACCAATCTGGCTGGATGGAAAACATCAAGAACAAAAACTTTTAGAATCCTGCTATGATACATCACTGAATCTGGCGAAGGAATATGGCTGTGAATCGGTTGCTTTTCCTCTGATTTCTTCTGGAATTTATGGCTATCCAAAAGATCAGGCATTAAAAGTTGCTGTAGATATCATTGGAAATTTTCTACTGGAAAATGAGATGACAGTCTTTATTGTAATTTTTGACCGGAAGGCATATCAGATTAGCGGAAAGTTGTTTGCGGATATTACAGCTTATATAGATGACCGATATGTGAAAGAACACTCGGACAGTCGGGAAGAACAGAGATGGCGATCGGAGCCGCTTATTGGAGAAAGTTGTTTCGGGTCAGCAGTGGAGAGGATGGAAGCGAAGCCAAGCTATAATGCGATAAGCAGCAGGACTCTGGAGGATGCGTTGAATCAGATAGATGAAAGTTTTTCGGAAATGCTGCTTCGTAAAATTGACGAATCCGACATGACAGATACACAGTGTTACAAGAAAGCAAATATTGACCGGAAACTTTTTTCTAAAATCCGCTCGAATAAATTTTATAAACCGTCTAAAACGACAGTGCTGGCATTTGCTCTGGCATTGGAACTGCCAATTACAGAAATGCAGGATATGCTTGGTAAGGCGGGATTTACTTTGTCTCGTTCAAGCAAGTTTGATATTATTGTAGAATATTTTGTTGAACAGGGTAATTATAATGTATATGAAATCAATGAAGCATTGTTTGCTTTTGATCAGAGTCTGATTGGATCATAAAACAATGAATGTTGTTTAATGTCGCTTTCTATGCGACCACTTTCTAAAAGAAAATCGTTATACTATGGCTGCAAGGTACGAAACCGAGCAGCCATTTTTTTGACCAGGTAAATACCGGGATAGTAAACTTAATAGCGAGATTTTCAGGAGGTAAGGTATAATGAGAAAGAATTTAACAGAAATCGTTTTTATCCTTGATCGTAGTGGATCTATGAGTGGACTGGAGCAAGATACAATCGGAGGATTTAATTCTATGATTAATCAGCAGAAAAATGCAGAGGGCGAAGCATTGGTTTCTACGATATTGTTTGACAATGTAAGTGAAGTTCTGCATGACCGCATAAATGTAAAGGACATCCAGCCCCTGACCGATCACGATTATATGGTTCGGGGATGTACAGCATTGTTAGATGCTATTGGCGGAGCGATACATCATATTGGAAATATTCATAAGTATGCAAGACGGGAAGACATTCCGGAACATACAATGTTTGTTATCACAACGGATGGAATGGAGAATGCCAGCCGCTATTATAGCAGCAATAGAGTGAAACAGATGATTGAGCGGCAGAAAATAAAATATGGCTGGGAGTTTCTATTCTTTGGAGCCAATATTGATGCTGTGGAGACAGCCAGTTTATTTGGCATTGATGAGGACAGAGCAGTTAACTATCAATGTGACAGCGAGGGAACTGCTCTAAATTATGAAGTGATCAGTGAGGCAATCAGTGCTGTCCGATGTAGTGTACCACTGGGTTCAAACTGGAAAAAGCGCATTGACGAGGATTTTAAAAAACGTGGCAATCGCGAGTAAGTAATTTTCTATGGGTCTTGTACCTGTAGATAAAGTTCCGCGTTCTTGTTGTCCCTCTGTATGTGTGCTATAATTATTAAATTTAACTAATTCAAAATATTCAGAAATATCTTCTTAATCTTAAAAGAAATACAAGTTGCAAAGGTAAACGAAGAGGAAGAAGAAAGAATAAAGAATAAGAATAGATTTATTGCCGGAAGTCATAGATAAAAGGAGGCTTCCGGCTTTTATGATGCTTCTGTGATAAATTCATAATCCGTTCAGAAATCAAATGTTTTTCTTGTATACAGTAGAGTATTAGAGTATAATAAAATTAGTTTTTTCATACGTTTAAAAGCTATAATAAGAAAACCGGCAAAACAGATGAAAGTCTGCGACGCAAAGCTATAGGGCCTGTAAAATGGTAGCCAGTTGCCACGTTAAAGATGCATTGTCTGCAATGACAATGCTTTTTTATTTTTGGAGATTAGAGCGTGTTTGAAAAACCATTCCTACAATCTGCACGCCCCAATTTGCGGTATATTTTGCCTTCATTCAGTTGACGTAGCCCGCTACGCCGCCCTCATTCAGGTAAAATCTTCCACAAATTGCGACGCACATCTTGTAGAAAGCATTTTTCAAACACGCTCTTCAGGGTGAATAATAAAAAATATGTTTTTGGAAGCGTACTAAATTAAAGACTGTTTTATAAAATTTTCAAGAGTAAATAAAAGGGAGAAGGGAGAACGAAGGTATTGAAAAAGGCAAAAAAGAGGTTGATTATAACAAGTCTGCTCATAACTATTCTTATTGTTGCTTTTTTGTTTAGTGGCTGTTCAAATGTGTCTAAATATGCAAAGTCAAAATCAGAAAAAGCATCGGGAGAATCGGCGGTAGTAGAGTACACCTGTGTTTCAAAGCCGAAAAGTGAGAAGAAGATTTATGTTATTTTGAAAAATTATCACGGCGATTACTGGAAAACAGTGATTGAGGGGATAGAGAGAGCGGCGAAGGAGATTGATGCAGGGGTTTATCTTGGCGGGATTGATAATGAAACGGATATCGACGGACAGATCAGCTTAATGGAGAAAGCTGTGAAAGAAGGTGCAGATGGTATCCTGCTGGCCCCGGCAAATTCGAATTCACTGGCAGATAGCTGTGAGAAAGTTAGAAAGAAAAAGATTCCAGTTGTTTTAATTGATTCTTCGATTAACAGTACAGAATTTGATGTCTGCTACATGACTGACAACATAGATGCAGGGGAGATGGCAGCGAAAGAAATGCTTACGATGCTGCATGATGCAGGCAATTCTCCGCAGGAACCATTAGCGGTTGGAATCTTGTTGTCGTCAGATGCTTCACAGGCGATGGTAAATCGGGTTTCGGGATTCTTAGATTACTGGGCAAAATACGCACCAACAAAATGGGAGATTACAAAAGATATTGCTTTAAATGGCGGGGATGTGAAAAAAGCAGAGTCGGATGCAGCGAAATTATTGAAGAAAAATGAGAATATAAAGGGAATTTATGGATGTAATAATACATCTACAGTGGGGATAGCAAAGACACTTACAAAACAAAAACGAACGGATATTGTTATGGTCGGATTTGATATGGCAGAGGAGACAAAACAGTTTATTAAAGACTCGGATTATCGAGGAGTTTCCTTAATGCAAAAACAAGACCAGATGGGATATCTGGGAATAGGGACTTTGAATTCCCTTATCAATGGAAAAAAATCCGAGCAAAAATATTTTGATACCGGGGTTATTATGATTGATTCTGATTATCTTATGGAGAAAAAAGAAAAGAAACGTTATATAGGCTTATCAAGCACAGACGCCCTGACAGGAATCCTAAACCGCAGAGCATTTCAGGTAGAATTAGAAGAACAAATCCGTAAAAAAGAACCGGGATTTTTCATATTTATTGATGTAGATAACTTTAAATTCTATAACGACACCTACGGACATAATAACGGAGATTTATGCCTGAAACACTTCGCCAAAGCAATACAGGAATGTTTCCCGGAAGGAAGTATACTTGGCAGATATGGTGGAGATGAATTCGTGGTTTATCTAAAAGATGTTACAAAAGAATCTGTATATATTTATATGGAAAAATTCCAGAAAATGATTGCAGATCTGACACTTGCAACAGGTGAGAAGGTACATTTGTCAGCCAGTGCCGGAGGCGCGGCATTCCCTGAACAGGGAGAAGACTTTATCTCGTTGTGCAGAAGTGCTGACGCAGCATTATATAATGTAAAACAAAACGGCAAAGGGGCTTTCAAGATAAAATAGGAGGTCGCAGCAGGTAAGGGAGACTGGATTCGCTCAAGTATTATGCCCGCAGAGCGAGATAATCCGAAGACTGCCAGATAAGAAAAAACATTGGAGAAGTTTATGAATACAAGAGAAGAAGCAATAAAATATGGTTTATCCTTTGCGAATACCTATGTAGAAGCACCATTTCGTGATCAGAACTGGCAGCTTGTACGGGTGAAGGGAAGTAAGAAAGCATTTCTGTGGGTTTATGAAAAGGATGGATTCATTCATTTGAATGTGAAAGTAGAGCCAGAGTGGAGAGACTTCTGGAGAGAGGTGTATTCATCAGTTATTCCGGGGTATCACCAGAATAAAAAGTATTGGAATACGCTTATCCTTGACGGAACGATACCGGAAAAAGAAGTGAAACGAATGATTACAGAAAGTTACGATATTGTAACAGACAGCCCGACAAAGAGAATCTATGAGGCAGTAAAAAAGATTCCAAAAGGACACGTTGCAACTTATGGACAGGTAGCGGCAATGGCTGGAAATCCGAAAATGTCACGAGCAGTCGGTAATGCCCTCCACAAAAACCCTGATCCAGAAAATATCCCATGTTTTCGTGTTGTAAACTTTAAAGGAGAACTCGCAGGAGCATTTGCATTTGGCGGAGAAGGAGAGCAGGCGAAACGTTTAGAGGAAGACGGCGTAGAGGTAAAGAACGGGAAAGTAGACCTAAAAAAATTTGGGATAAATAGTAATTAGCACAGGCAAGGAAGCTGTCTTTGGCGGCATTTGCTCCAGTACCAATGAATAGAAACCAGAAAATCAAATCACAGCCTGTTGGAAAAATTCTCAACAGTATTTTTATGCCGGTTGGCAGAATATTCTTGAAATTGAGGTTCTGTAAAAAGAACCGGAGAAGAAAAATCATAAAGACTAAAGAAATATAAGCGTATTAAATTGAGGTGCAGATGGAACCCTCAAAATGGAAGTATTGAAAATCTGAGTTACTGCAAGCCAAACAGACGCCACTAGAAAGAGAAACCTATATTTGTGATTTTCGTCGCTGCGGGCTGGTCTGTTTGTTCCTCCTCCCTACAAATCACTATTTATCTCTTGTTAACTTGTGAATCCATTTATAGCTTCGGAATCTCAAGAAAATCGGAAGTCCCTTAAATATCTGGTCAGACTGCAGGCAGATCACTACCGCAGGAATCGGCCATTTCCACCAAAAAGCAGCGGAGAGAGACAGTGGAAGTACAATGCCCCAGGTACTGATCATATTGACATAGAGTGAAAACTTTGTATCCCCTGCACCACGGATGATTCCAGAACCAACAGGCATCTGGTATGCCATACCAACCATAACTATTGCCATAATGATAATGAGCTGTTCTGCAAGTTGAGTTGCTGTCGGACTTAATGTATACTGTGCCAAAAGGAAATCTTTTGTGAAATAAAGAACGGCACCAAGAATCATTCCAATGCCTACATCAAGTACAGAAAGTGTTCTTGCCGCAGCTTTTACCTCGTCCAAATCTCCCTTGCCGACTGCCTTACCCATCATAACGGAAGAAGCAGAGGACATAGCAAGTACAACAACTTTCATATACTGATAAAATGTACTTGCAACAGAATTTGCCGCGATTACATCGGAACTCAAATGCCCGAGAATCGCTGTCTGCATCGGTACGGAAATCGCCCATAACATGCCGGATATGAAGACAGGAACAGCTATTTTCACATAATCCGAACGCAATAATTTATCAATGTGAAATACTGCCTTGTCTGAAAATAACTTTAACTTTTTATCTATTTTTATCACATAAATAAATACAATAAGGAATTCTAAACATCTCGATATCATTGTACCGATAGCGGCTCCTTGAATCCCCAACTCAGGAAATCCAAAACGTCCATAAATCAAAGTATAATTAATACTTACATTTACTACTAAAGACACACATGATATTACAAATGCAATCCGCACTGTTTCTACACTTCGAAGTGCCGAGAGAAGAACCTGTGTTACAAGATATAAAAGAAATGTATACTTTATAATCTGCAAATAACTTCCTGCCTCAGACAAAATCGCCGTATCAGACGTAAAAAATCTTAAAATTGCTTCTGGAAACAGTGAACATAAAATAATCAAAAATATCCCAAGTCCTAACGCAATCTTTAAAATCATTCCCGTAATCTGCCGGATTGGTTCCATCCGTTTCTGTCCCCAATATTGCGAGGCAATAACAACCAGCCCATCACCGATAACAACTGCCGCCTGTTGGATAAGGAAAAATACCTGATTTACCAACGCCGCACCAGAAAGAGCATTCTGACTGTACGCTCCAAGCATGATGTTATCGGCCATATTCACGCTATAAGAAATAAGGTTCTGCAATGAAATAATAATAAGCAGCGGAAATAATGCTGCGTAAAAATTTTTATCGTGGGAGAAAAATGTTTTTTTCATAAAAAATAGCCTTTCTGTAGATATAAATCAGTATCAGTGGGGCATTCTTGAACTTCTGTCTTCTTCCTCAAATCTCTCCAACTGATTTCACGAGCTGCCAATGAGCAGAACTCAGGGAGATAAATAAAGCATATTTGTGACTTTAGTCGCTGCGGTTTGAATGCTCGCTTTACGCGCTCGCATCCAAACCTTGCTCCAAGGCCACAAATATGCTTTATTTATCTTCCTGAGTTCGTCTGCTTCGCCAGCTCTCGGTAAATCAGGCTTTTTTTGCTCCGAAATATTCTTTGGTGAGCTTTACAACTGTTCCCGATAAGAGGAATACAGCAATCAAGTTCGGTATGGACATAAGTCCGTTAAATGTTTCTGCGATACTCCATAATAATCCCAAGTCTACCGTTGCTCCGAGAATCGCAACAAGTGAGTAGACAATCATAAACGGACGAATTGTTTTTGTCCCAAAAAGGAATTCGATGCAGCGGGAGCCGTAAAGTCCCCATCCGATTGTAGTGGAGAATGCGAAACAGCAAAGTGCAATGGCTGTAAAGATGGATACCCATCCGCCATAAGTTGCAGTGAAGCCCTGAATGGTCAGTTCAGCACCGGCCGCTTGTCCGTAAGGAACATTAATGCCGCTGCATAAAATAATTAAGGCGGTCAGTGTACAGATAACGATTGTATCTGTAAATACTTCAAAGATACCGAATAATCCCTGTTTTACAGGCTGGGAGGTATCTGCTGTTGCGTGAGCGATGGAGCCGGTACCAAGACCCGCTTCGTTAGAGAAAATACCTCGTGATACACCCTTTTTCATACTGGTGAATAAAGTTCCTACCATTCCACCGGTAAATGCTGCCGGATGAAATGCTCCTTCAAAAATAGACTGGAATACAGCCGGTATCTGCTGTATGTTTAAAATAACAACACCAAGTCCGAGAAGGATGTAAAGCAGCGCCATAAATGGAACTAAAGTTTCTGTTACTTTTCCGATTCGGCGGATACCACCGATAAGAATTAAGGCAACAGCGATAGCAATAACAATACCGATTACAAGGTTGATGGTAGAAAGACTGCCTGATGAAGCAAGGTTAAAGTTGAGCATCAGTGAATCAATCGCAGTTACGATTGTGTTGACCTGTGTTGCATTTCCTGTACCAAATACGGTCAGAACACCGAAAAGGGAAAAGAGAAAGGCAAGCCAGTGCCAGTGTTTGGAAAGTCCATTTTTGATATAGTACATTGGACCGCCAACCCAGTCACCCTGTGAGTTTTTTTCACGGAAGTGTACAGCGAGTGTTACTTCAGAATATTTGGTACACATTCCAAGAAGGGCAGATATCCACATCCAGAAAACGGCTCCTGGTCCGCCAATCGTGATCGCACCGGCTACACCGGCAATATTTCCCGTTCCAACGGTTCCGGCAAGTGCGGTACATACCGCCTGAAACGGAGTGATTGATCCATCCGCGGCTTCTGATTTATCAAAAATCCGTCCTAAAGTATTTTTGATAGAGTAAGGAAACTTTCGAATCTGAATGAATCCTGTTCGAAAACTGAGATAAAGTCCAACACCAATGATACAGACCATTGCTGGAATACCCCAGATAAAGTTGTTAACAGCGCTGTTAACGGCTTCTATTGTTTTTAGCATTAGTACAGTCCCCCTTTAGCTTACTAAAGTAAAGATTATACCATTGTTTTATTAAATAACGCAAGAGTTTTACTCTTGTTTTTTTCTGAAATTTGTTTTATACTGTAAAAAGTTCAATATAAGACCAGAGCGTGTTTGAAAAATGCTTTCTGCAAATTGCGATGTGCAGGTTGCTGGAATGATTTTTCAAACACGCTCCAGGGGAGCTTGTCGTTTTAGGAAGCTGAGAGTAAGGTTGTGCCTTAGACCCTTGAACCTGTTTGGATAATGCCAGCGTGGAAGAGTTTGCAAAAGAACTTTCAATAAAAAGTTTATCAGGAAGATTTTAAAAGCAGCGTCAGCATTATTTGCTGGCCTTTTTCTTTTTTATCTGCAGGAACTTTTAATATGAAGACATAAATTCTTTTTTAGATATAGCCAATGGCAGATTGCAGATCAGAAAAGAATAGCAGACTTTTTATGCGGCGTAAATACAATATTTATACAAGATATATGGAGGAATGAAGAATGAATGCAAGTGTAGCAATTCAGGTTTTACCATCTGTACAGGATGAAGAAGAAGTAATCCGTATCGTAGACGAGGTCATTGATTACATCAAATCCACAGGATTAAACTATTATGTAGGACCATGTGAGACATCAATTGAAGGCGATTATGATACTTTAATGGAAATCGTAAAGAACTGCCAGTTAGTGGCAGCAAAAGCAGGATGCAAAGCAATGAACACTTATGTTAAGATTTCTTACAAGGCGGAAGGAGACGTGCTGACCATTGACAAAAAGGTTACAAAGCATCACCAGTAAGCTTCCAGCAGTAGTAGCATTATGCCTTCTGATTCTGCTCTGGCAGTTTTTATGCCAGAGTGGGGCAGTTCCGGCATACATGCTGCCTTCTCCCGTGCAGGTGATAAAAGCGTTAGTGACTGATTTGCCAACGATATTAAAACATGCCAGTGTTACGTTGCAGGAAGCCTTTTACGGACTGTGTATCGGTGTTGGTTTAGCATTTGTTATGGCAACATTAATGGATCATTTTCAGATACTTAACAAGGCGTTGTATCCGATTCTGATTATCACACAGACGATTCCGACAATCGCTATCGCACCATTGCTTGTGCTGTGGATGGGATTTTACATGGCACCGAAAATTACTCTTGTTGTAATCACAACTTTTTTCCCAATTACAGTAGGCTTGCTTGACGGGTACAAGAGCGTGGATAAGGATTCCATTGATCTCATGCGGGCAATGGGAGCAACCAAAATACAGATATTTTTCCATGTGAAGTTTCCGACTGCATTGCCGCAGTTCTTTTCTGGTTTAAAGATTTCTGCTTCTTACGCAGTTGTAGGAGCGGTTATTTCTGAATGGCTCGGGGGATTTGAGGGACTTGGTGTTTACATGACAAGAGTTTCAAAGGCATATGCTTTTGATAAAATGTTTGCAGTTATTATTTTTATTGTCATTATCAGTCTTCTTTTAATGGGAGCGGTCAATCTCATCAAAACACTCTCTCTGCCGTGGGTGAGAGTGGAGAAAAAGGAAGTTTTGGAATAAAAAAAGATATATTTGGATATTTAAAATATCCTATATTAAAATCACATTCAAAGTAATCTATATGGATATATAATAGCATCCAAAAGAATCCATATGGGCATATATAATAATATCCAAAAGAATCCATATGGGCATATATAATAATATCTAAAAGAATCTATATGAGTACACATAATAATATCTAAAATAATCTATGTGATTTTGTACAAATAGTATCTGAAAATTTACAGGAGGAAATTATGAGAAAGTTAAACTGGAAAAAAATTGTTGCAGGAACTTTGAGTGCAGTAATGTTATTATCTGTAACTGCATGTGGTTCTTCTAGCACAAAGAGCGAGAGTGCAAGTACAGAAGCAGGTAAAAAGGAGCTTACAAAAGTAACATTCTGCCTTGACTGGACTCCAAATACAAACCACACAGGAATTTACGCAGCAAAGGCACTTGGTTATTACGAAGATGCCGGGCTTGATGTTGAAATCGTACAGCCACCGGAAAATGGAGCAGCAACCATGTGCGCATCTGGTCAGGCTCAGTTCGCCATCGAAGCACAGGATACAATGGCAGCCGCACTTGATTCCGATAACCCACTTGGAATCACAGCCGTTGCAGGACTGATTCAGCATAATACATCAGGAATCATTTCCAGAAAAGGAGATGGAATTACCAGCCCGAAAGGACTTGAAGGAAAGACTTATTCCACATGGGAATCTCCAATCGAGCAGGCTACTTTAAAAACAGTTATGAAAGATGAGGGAGCAGACTTCAGTAAAGTAAAATTAATCCCTAACAACATCACAGATGAGCCAGCTGCATTAAAAGCAAACCAGACAGACGCTATCTGGGTATTCTACGGATGGGGTGGAATCAACGCAGAAGTAGAAGGCGTTGACTGTGACTACTGGAACTTCAAAGATATCGATTCTGTATTTGATTACTACACACCAGTTATGATCGCAAACAATGACTTCTTAAAGAACTCACCAGATGAGGCAAAAGCATTCCTTGCAGCAACCAAAAAAGGATACCAGTACGCGATTGATAATCCAAAGAAAGCAGCAGACCTTCTTATCGCAGGAGATGACACAGGTTCCTTAAAAGGTTCTGAAGACTTAGTATATAAGAGTCAGGAATGGCTTTCTAAACAGTATGTAGCAGATGCAGACAACTGGGGAGTTATTGACGAGACAAGATGGAATAACTTCTACAAATGGCTTGCAGAGAATAAACTGACTACAAAAGACCTCACAGGAAAAGGTTTCTCAAACGACTATCTTCCTAAATAATTTGCAGGGATGGGCGAACAGACAGACGAGCCGCCAAAGACAGAAAAGCGAATCGCCATATAGCCATATCTGTGATTTTCGTTGCGGCGCGTTGAATATTCGCTTATACGCTCATATCCAACACTTGCTCCCAGACCACAGATATGGCTATATGGCGATTCGCTTTTCGTCAACTTTGTCTGTGGAAAATTATTAGAGAAAGGATAATATAATGGTTCTTTTAAAGGCTGAACATATTACAAAAAAATATAGTGGAAGAACTATAATCAAAGATATTAATATCGAATTGCATAAAGGAGAACTTATTTCACTTCTCGGAGTCAGCGGTTCTGGAAAGACAACTCTTTTCCATGTCCTTTCTGGACTGACAACTCCAGAGGAGGGAAGGGTATTGCTTAATGGTGAAGATATTACTTCTAGGCCAGGACAGATTAGTTATATGCTCCAGAAAGATTTACTTTTTCCACATAAAAAAATAATCGACAACACGGCATTACCGTTGGTTCTTCATGGAATGAGCAAAAACGAAGCAAGAAAAAAAGCACAGATGTATTTCGAAGACTTTGGACTTGAAGGAACAGAGTATCAATATCCTTCCCAGCTGTCCGGAGGTATGCGCCAGAGAGCAGCCCTGCTTAGAACATATCTTTCTTCTAATGGAGTTGCACTTCTTGATGAACCATTTAGTGCACTGGATACCATTACGAAAACAGCAATTCACAGATGGTATCTTGAAGTTATGCAGCATATTGATTTATCTACAATTTTTATAACACATGATATTGATGAGGCAATCCTTCTTTCAGACAGAATTTATATTCTCAATGGAAAGCCTGGAGAAATTCGAGATGAGATTATCATTAAAGAAAAGAAACCACGGGCGGAGGATTTTTACCTCACAGATGAATTCCTTGCATATAAACGGGAAATAATAGCGAAACTTTAGAAGTCCGGCTTGCCTGGTGGAAACAACGCTAATGCTTATCAGTGATAAATGGAAAGTTCTTGTTCAAAACCTATACTCGATGCGATGTCAGAGTGGGGAGAAAATTATCAAAACATGAAGGAGAAAGAAGTGTGAGTGAGAAATCAATAGAAAGTAACGGTATGAATAATGGTAGTAATAGAAAGAATGGAAATGTCAGAGAATCATTTAACAGTCAGTGGGGATTTATCCTTGCCTGTATCGGTTCTGCGGTTGGCATGGGAAATATATGGATGTTTTCCACAAGGGTTTCGCTTTATGGCGGTGGAGCATTTCTGATTCCATATATTATTTTTGTTGTTCTGATCGGAGCGACAGGTGTTATCGGTGAGATGAGTCTTGGCCGGGCAGCAAGATCTGGCCCCATTGATGCATTTGGCATGATCTGTGAGAAAAAAGGAAAGAGAAAGCTGGGAGAAGCTCTTGGAATGATTCCCGTACTTGGTTCGCTTGCGATGGCAATCGGCTATACTGTAGTTATGGGCTGGATTTTAAAATATGCAGCCGGAACTTTTACAGGAGCAACCCTCGCACCAGAGAGTGTAGAAGATTTCGGTGGGCGTTTTGGCAGTATGGCATCTGCGTTTGGAAACAATGTATGGCAGGTTATCGCGTTAGCTGCCTGTATGGCGATTTTGATGTTTGGCGTGGGAAGAGGAATTGAGAAAGCAAATAAGATACTCATGCCAGTATTTTTTGTGTTATTCGTGATTCTTGGTATTTATGTATTTTTCCAGCCGGGTGCTGCAGATGGGTATCATTATATCTTTCGTGTGGATAAAACCGCATTAATGAACCCTAAAACGTGGATATTTGCTTTAGGACAGGCTTTTTTCTCCCTTTCTGTCGCGGGAAATGGAACACTTATTTACGGTTCTTACCTTTCTGATGAGGAAGATATTCCGGCTTCAGCGGCAAGAGTAGCATTATTTGACACGATTGCAGCGATACTTGCAGCACTTGTCATTATTCCGGCAATGGCAACAACTGGGGCACAGCTTAACCAGGGAGGCCCGGGATTGCTGTTCGTTTACCTGCCAAATCTAATAAAATCAATGCCGGGAAGTACATTGATTGCGATGATTTTCTTTGTTGCGGTACTATTTGCTGGCATGACTTCATTGATTAACCTCTATGAGGCCCCGATTGCTACTGTACAGGAAAAATTACACGTTGGAAGAAAGGCAGCCTGTCTCATTATTGCCGCTATCGGTGTAGTTGTATCTTTGATGATTCAGGGAATTGTATCCGGCTGGATGGATGTCCTTTCAATTTATATTTGCCCTCTTGGCGCAGGATTGGCAGGAATTATGTTCTTCTGGATAGCTGGTAAAAAGTATGTGGAGGTACAGGTCAACAAGGGAAGAAAAAATAAATTTACAGAATTATATTTTCCGATATGTAAGTATATTTATGTGCCGGTATGTATTTTAGTCCTTGTACTAGGAATCGCACTCGGCGGAATCGGATGATATAAAGAGAAAAATGTAAAATGTATTGGGAGGTACCGAGAGGTACAAATTATGGAGAGAAAGTTATGAGAAAGTTTAAATATACAATCAAAGAAGAACAGGGAATTCATGCCCGCCCAGCGTCTTTCCTGATTCAGGAAGCCAGAACATATGAAAGCAGAATCACTCTTCGGGTAAAAGGAAAAGAAGCAGATGCATCGAATATTATCGCTGTGATGGCATTGGATGTGATGTGCGGACAGAAAGTTGAAGTAGAAATATGCGGAACCGATGAGGGAGTCGCATATCGAGGGATGAAAAAGTTCTTTGAGGAAAACCTTTGAAGAACTTTTGATTTTACAGTAGAACGGACGAATCCGAAGAAGAAAATAATCTATATTTGTGACTTTAGTTGCTGCGCTTTGAATGCTCGCTTACGCACTTGCATCCAAACCTTGCTCCGGGGCCACAAATATAGATTATTTTCTTCTTCGGATTCTGTCTGTGGCTGTTGAAGTAAAAGATTCTTTTCTGCCGAATCAGCCAACTTCTTTGATGATGTAAACGGATTGAGAGAGAAGATGGAATATAATATGAAGAATACTGTCTAAATATCAATCTTCCCAAATTTATCTTTTGGAGTTTGTTTGTTTTGCAGCCTCACAACCCTCAGAATTTCTTCATTTTATTGACAAAACTTTGTTTTTTACTGTAAAATGAGATTGATAGTATCAGGAATAATAGGAGAAATTTATGGGCAAGTCAGAAAAGCAGATTGAAAAAGAAAAAGCACGTAATCAGAGGATTATAGATACTGCCTTTCAGATTTTTGTAGAGAAAAAAATAGAAGCAGTGACTATGGAAGAAATTGCAAGGAAAGCAGGTATCGGAAGAGCAACACTTTTCCGCTGCTATTCAAGTAAGCCAGAACTTGTTATGGCTGTATGTACTGCAAAGTGGAAGGCATATTTTGATAAGTTAGATGCGATCAGGCCACTGGAAAGTATCCACGATATTCCGGCGATTGATCGTTTTATATTTACATTAGATGGTTATATTGATATGTATCAGAATCATAAAGATCTACTCCAGTATAACGACAACTTTAACCACTATATGGTACACCAGAAAGGTATTGCTGCGGAGAAGTATGAAGAATTTTATAAATCATTATATTCGATGAACACGAGATTACACTGGATGTATGAGAAGGCAAAAGAGGATAAAACATTCCGTACAGATATTCCAGAAGAACAGTTCTTCCGGGTGACATTTCATTCGATGATGGCAACCTGTGCGTATTATGCGGGGGGATTTATCTGGGGGTCGGAAGAGAATAAAGATTATACCGAGGAACTCATAAGATTAAAAGAAATGATATTGAAGTACGTTACTATTTAATTCATTAGATACACTACAGACGAAGCCATTGCCCCAATAAGGCATATTTGTGATTTTAGTTGCGGCGTGTTGAATGTTCGCTTTATGCGCGAACATCCAACACTTGCTCCGAGACCATAAATATGTCTTATTGGGGCAATGGCTTTTGTGCTGTGGCTGGAGAAGATGAATTAAACAGGGGGAGGGGATTTGGGGACAGAAGCTGATGTCTTCTGCTTACTCGAGAATAACTGGGAATAGCGGGATGATTGGACTTGCCTATATGTAATATTAAAATGAAGAAATCGGTATTTTAAATTTAATTTTATAAATATTGATGGATATAACATAATGATTGCACCAAATTTGCTTGAAATCTAGTGTAGTATCCAATCAGTAATAATAGTTTAGGAATAATCTTTTAGCAACTTACAATAAAAGATAAACGAATCAAACTGGGGTAAAAAAATATTTATCTACAATATTCTGAAAGCAAGCAGAAAACTTCTGCCCTTTCCCTCAAATCCTCACAACCACTATTTAATTCAAATAAAATCCAGCCAAAGACAGCCCGGGAAGAGAACCGATACCCTATATTTGTGGCCTCGGAGCAAGGTTTAGATG
>OASZ01000712.1_pt1 | contig 21624 bp, 19 predicted proteins | sample 1501241 | NCBI WGS metagenome assembly OASZ01 (sample SAMEA2579926, study PRJEB22360) | human gut metagenome | biome: human gut; feature: human-associated habitat; material: faeces | place: Denmark | collected 2008/2010 | reverse complement strand
GCACTATTTGGCGGGAATAACAGAGGGAACATCGATACAGGTAGTTCATATGAGTACAGACTGTGTATTTTCTGGAGAAAAGGGAAATTATTTAGAGTCTGATTTTCCAGATGGAAAAACCTTTTATGATCGGACAAAGGCGCTTGGTGAGTTGAATGATGACAAGAATATTACACTTCGTAATTCAATTGTAGGTCCGGATATTAAGGCAAGCGGTATTGGATTATTGAGCTGGTTTATGAAGCAAAGTGGCACCATCAATGGATTCACAAAAGCAATGTGGACAGGACAGACAACTGTTCAACTGGCAAAAACAATGGAGTATGTAGCGAAAGAACGCATGGGCGGCTTATATAATGCGGTTCCTCATAACTCTATCAGTAAATACGAATTGTTGAAACTGTTCAATAAATACTTGAGGGATAATTCTGTAACAATCAATCCGGTAGAGGGCATAGTTGCAGACAAGTCCCTTGTTCCGTCCAAGCTGGGGGACGATTTTGAGATACCCAATTATGAACAGATGGTTGCGGAAATGGCATTATGGATGAGAGCACATAAAGAGATGTATCCGCACTATGAATTGTGAGAGACATATGATGAGAGAGGAAACGATATGAGCAAACTTAAATTGATGACGATTGTAGGCACTCGTCCGGAAGTCATTAAGATGTCCGCAATAATAAAAAAAGCCCACCAGTATTTTGACCACATTCTTGTACATACAGGTCAGAATTATGATTACGAGCTGAATAAGATTTTCTTTGATGATCTTGGCTTGAGAGAGCCAGATCATTATCTGGGTGTTGTAGGAGAAAACCTTGGTCAGACAATGGGAAATGTTATCTCCAAATCCTATGAGCTGATGAGTGCAGTAAAACCCGATGCAATTATTGTCTTGGGAGATACCAATTCCTGCCTCTGTGTTATTTCTGCCAAGAGATTGAAGATACCAGTATTTCACATGGAAGCCGGAAACCGTTGTAAAGATGAGAATCTGCCGGAAGAAGTTATACGTCGCATCGTTGATGTGACGAGCGATATTAATCTCTGTTATTCAGAACACGCACGGCGGTACATACTTGATAGTGGTGCAAAACCAGAGTACACATTTGTGGTTGGTTCGCCTATGGCGGAAGTTTTGACAGATCATAAGGAAAAAATCGACAGCAGTGATGTGCTGAAGCGCTTGGGATTAGAGGCGAAAAAATATATTCTTTTGTCTGCACATAGGGAAGAAAATATAAATATCGAAGAGAATTTTTTTTCTCTTATGAATGCAGTTAATGCGATGGCAGAGAAATACGATATGCCTATTCTTTACTCTTGCCATCCGAGAAGTAAGAAATATATTGAGCAGCGTGGGTTTATTTTTGATAAAAGGGTCATTCAGCATCAACCACTCGGATTTTTTGATTACAACAAGCTGCAGCAAAATGCTTTTTGTGTTGTGTCAGATAGCGGAACGGTGCCGGAGGAGGGTGCATATTTCAAATTCCCGGCAGTATCGGTGCGTACCTCTACGGAAAGACCGGAAGCTATGGATCAGGGCGTGTTTACAATTGGTTCGATTAGCACAGAACAGGTATTGCAGGCAGTTGAACTTGTAACGGCAATGTATGCCAATGGCGATCTAGCAGCGGAAGTTCCGTGTTATCAGGACAGAGCTGTGTCTACAAAGGTCATTAAGATCATTCAGAGCTATTCGGGCATTGTCAATAAAATGATTTGGAGAAAATAAATGAGGATTCTAGTGTATGATGTTGCCGCCGAAAATGGCGGTGCAGTGACCGTACTGAACTGGTTTTACGGCATTCATAAAGAGGACAAAGAGAACCAGTATGTGTATCTGTTAGGCAAACATACACTGGAGAATACCGATAATATTACGGTGATCAATGTTCCGGAAGTAAAAAAAACATGGTTGCATAGGTTGTGGTTTGATTATATAGGTGTTAAAAAATACCTTTGCGACTATAAGATTGAGCAGATTCTATCCTTACAGAATACGGATATTCCATTTTGTAAATTGCCACAGACTGTTTATATCCATAACGCTTTGCCGTTTTCTGAACATAGATTTAGCATTGATGAGGATAAAAAACTGTGGATTTATCAAAATCTGATTGGATCGATGATCAAACAATCTATCAAGAGAGCAAATATTGTGATTGTTCAGACTAACTGGATGAAAAATGAAGTTGTTCGTCAGACAGGAATATCTGAAACAAAGGTTCAGGTCGTATTTCCGGAGATAAATTTATTTGAGGATGTAATTTGGTCACCGACGGATAAATGTACGTTCTTTTATCCTGCAAGTGATGCAAGGTTTAAGAATCATGATGTGATATTGGAGGCTTCAAAGCTGCTATATCAAAAAGGTATCACACAATTTCGATGTGTGTTTACGCTAAAAGGAAACGAAAATTCCAGAATCAGCAGGATACAGGAAGAAGCAGTGGATTGTGGTATGGATTTCTTGTGGGTAGGACAGCAAAATCGGGAGCAGATGAGCGACTGGTATGCGCAGTCGATATTGCTATTCCCGTCTTACCTTGAAACGGTTGGTTTGCCGATATGTGAAGCTATGTCAGTCGGTGCACCGGTATTATTGTCCGATTGCTTGTATGCAAGGGATGTGGCAAAGGAATATGCAAATGCAAGATATTTTGTTAAGGACAATGCTGCGGCACTGGCGCAGTTGATGGAAGTATGTATAGTGAAGAGACAGGATGATGGAGGGGCACGATAATGGTAAGAAACAATAATAATTTTATATATACATTTCTATCAATTGTTGTGGTGCTTTTCCTGGTTAACAGATTTCTCATGCCCATTACTATGGTGCTTGCAATTGTTCTGCTGTACATGATGGCACATGAGGGAAAAGTAGCCCTATACATGAATCAAATTACAAAGTTGTTCGTTGTAATTGCTGGAATGGGTATTGTATACATGGTACTTTCCATATTTGGCGGATTCTCTGCATTGGGGAGCAGTCGTTATGCAGTAAAAGAGATTGAGAGAGGCATTATATATATTTTGATTGCTCAGATAATAATGCGTTCCAAGGTAGATATTAGAAAATATATATCTATCTGGAATATGCTCTTAACATTGTCTGTAGTTGTTGCCATACTGCAGTTTACCAAAGTTATTGATATGAATACAATACTGAAGAACTTCTATGGCGATAGTATTCAATTTTACAACACACAATTTACTGTATTATCCAGTTTTCGTTGTGGTTCAATTTTTGTGAATCCAAATGTATTTGCGTGTTTCCTTGTTGCGTGTCTGGGCAGTCACTTGGTTGTATCCCGAAAATATGGCTGGGGCTTTATGAGAAATATTGTAGTTTATCTACTTTGCATTATTGGGTTTGTGTTGGCAGGATCACGCACAGGTTTTGTTTTAGGTGTGGTGATTCTTATTTATCATTTGTTTACAGAAGGAAGAGCAAATCAAGGATATGCAATGCGTTTTCTGGGAACAATGCTGTTCTTCTTTCTGATCTTCGTCTTATTCATGAATCTAACTGGAAATATAGGTTCTGGTATTTTGGATGATCTGAGACTGTTTAAAGTAAATGAGGGCATGAGTAATTCCTTTGGCGGCAAGATCAGTATATTTACCAATTTGATAAAACAAATGCAGCCGTGGAATTATCTGATTGGCTATGGTCCGTTTGATTACTCTTTGTCTTCCAGCTTTCTTGTGGATTTTGACTTGGGTTATTTCATTGTTTACTATGGACTGATTGGAATTGGTCTTTATATGGCGATGTTACGCTCTCTCCTCCATTATGAGTTTATGGATGGAACAACTGATCATAGGCTGCCGAGGATGTTGGTTGTTATTATGATTGTGTTTGGTCTGACCGCCGGAACCTACTTTAATTTGAGAATCTTTGCTATTTATATGCTGATGTTTTTGCCGATGCTGGCTAACAACAGAGAAGGAATCGAGGCTTGAGACATGGGAAAATATATACTATCAGTAGTGGGTGCAAACGGTCAAAATAATGCAGGATCAAAGGCAGGGAATGACGTTCTTCGTGTTTCTCAGGAGTGTGGTTATAAACTAATCCCTCTTTATGAAAGCAATCAAGTAAGAACAAGAGTACAGGATATCATTTCCGGTGTTATTGCAACATATAGCCTTCGGAATAAGCTGGTGGATGGAGACATTGTCTTAATGCAATATCCGCTCAACCGGCTTTTGATGAAAAACATATTCCGCATTCTGAAGCGGTGCAAATCAAAGATTAGAATTGCTACCTTGATTCACGACATTGATTACTTGAGAGACATCCCATTGGGGGATAAGGGCGTAGATGGTATGAAAGTACTGGAACTGTCATTGCTTGGCAGTTCTGACTACCTGATTTGCCATAATCCGTTCATGATTAGGACGTTACAAAAGGAGAAACTTTCAGTGGAATATATTTCGCTGGATTTATTCGACTATCTTTATGATGGTACTCCGGCCACCATTTCTGAAGATAAATCAACTGTAATTGTTGCTGGGAATCTGTTGGAGAGCAAAGCCGGATACTTATATCAGATAAAGAAGGATAAACATAAATTTGCGCTTTCTCTCTACGGCTCGAATTATGCTGTTGATAAAATGCAAATGGACAATGCGACTTATCACGGCAGTTTTAAGCCGGATGAATTGATTGCTAATTTATATGGTGCATATGGTCTTGTGTGGGATGGAAGTTCAACTGAGACATGCTCAGGCAGCTATGGTAAATATTTGCGAATCAATAACCCACATAAAGTGTCACTTTATATTGCTGCGGGAATTCCTGTTGTAATTTGGAAGGAAGCAGCATTATGCTCACTCATCGAAGAAAATGCTCTTGGGTTTGGTATATCATCTTTAGATGAATTGGAAGAAGCACTAAAAAGCCATGAACACTTGTACCAGAGCTATCGTAATAATGTGTTGAATATGAAAGAAAAGGTTTGCAGTGGCGGTTTTTTGAAATACGTTCTGGTGCAAATAGATAGAATGGAGTAGATAATTTATGAAAGTTAGTATTATTGTAGGAAGATGTTAGGTATAGTTGTTTCCGTTTACAATGTAGAGAGTTTTTATCTATATGTTTGAATAACGAATTTGACATCATGAGAAAAGATGACAGCTATATGCGCTCTCGTTATGTTGATGCTATAAATATACATAATTTTTTGATGGCGTTCATGTCGAAAGGATTTATAATCCGTACTGGCAAAAAGATTTTGAAGGAGAGGTAAGATGGCGGAAATGAAAAAATGTTTTTCTTTTCAAAATGGATTCGATTATGAAGAATTCAAAGATATGTGCAATTCCTTTAAAAAGGTAAAGTTGCATAGCAAGATGAAGTCAGATTTATTGTTGACGGACTATATCTTTTGCTTGGCTATGAGACGGATTTCTATAGATAAGAGAAGTATTCTCAAGCGCCTGGCAGCATCTGTTTTTGATTTTCAAGTCCGAAGTTCTGTAATTGGAACTGGAAAAATAGCTTTCATATTTACTGGAAATCAGTATATGCGGCCAGATTATTTGCAGTGTGTTGAAAATACTGCAACCCAAGCAAGGAATTCTACTCTGTTTTTGATTGATCGAAAAAGCACAAAGTTATCCATTAGAAATATCATTAAATTGCCTTTTATCTTTATCTGGGCCAACAGGCTGAATGCGATTGTCCGTGATAGATGGATTAGCTTGGACATGGCTGTATCTGTATTTAGATCTGTCAATCAAGCAAACTTCTTTATCAATGCTATAAAGAAGTTTAGGTGTGAGAAAGTCGTGACTTTTTGCGATCAGTGGAGTATTGATAACGCCCTCACTCAGCTTGCAATAACACAAAATTATCCTACTGCAACATTACAACATGGTAATGGAAATGAGATTTTTGCCGGTTTTTGTAGTAATTATTACTTGGCAAACAGTATGCTGAGTAAGATAAATGCTATTCAATGTGGTATTTCGGAAAAGCAGATTGTTGTAGTTGGTCCTATGAAGTATGCTGGATTCCAATTTGAATATGAAAAGACGAATGTTCTCAGTAAGATCGGAATTGTGTTTGACGGGCTGGATAATTTCAAGAATAACCTAGCTATGCTCAAGTCAGCACACCAAGTGGCTGAACATCTGGAGTTAAAATGTTACATCCGTTTTCATCCCAGCAATAAACGGGAAGAGTATGCTAAATATTTATCTGATACGGATGTTATTTGCGATGATTTGAAGGAGTTTGAAATGATTCCAGATTTTTATATTACTTATATCTCGACAATGTATACGGATATGCTGTTCAAGAAAAGAATCTCCTTTCGGTATGCAACGCAGGAGCCCAATATGTTCACGAGTTTGACGGATACGACCTTCTCTAATGCCGATGAACTGGAAGCAGTGGTAATTAATGCGAGAGAAAATTATGCGGCGTGTCTTGAATGGCAGAAAGCTACTAAGCAGGAGATATTTGGAGCAGATGAGGGCGTAAATCAGTATCAGAAGTTTTTTAAAGTGTGGGGAGAATCGTAAGGATGATAAAGGGAAATCCATTGGTCAGTATCATTGTTCCGGTATATGGAGTAGAGGCTTATCTGGATCAATGTATCAACAGTATTGTAGAACAAACATATCAGAATATTGAATTGATTCTGATTGACGATGGTAGTTCTGATCGCTGCCCTGAAATTTGTGATGCGTGGGCTACGCGAGACTGTCGCATTCAGGTACTCCATAAAGAGAATGGTGGGCAGTCTTCGGCAAGGAATATTGGGCTTGATACGGCAAAAGGAGAATGGATTTTTTTCGTAGATAGTGATGACTGGATAGAGCCGGAATGTATTTCTGTTCTAGTAGAGATTTCGTTGGTTAATAATGCGGATATATCTGTGATTTATCCACAGAATCATAAAGGAAATACGGTTATTCCAAAACCATTTTTCTTAAAAGACAAAGGTGACGTGTATTGTTTGAGTGCAGAGGATGCCGTAACGTATTTTATGGAGCAAGCGGTTGCTGTCATGGGCAAGCTGTATCGTGCAGATATATTGCAGGATATTCGTTTCCCTGTGGGACGGAAGGCAGAAGAGTATATTGTTCAGCTTGCTGCATTAAAAAAAGCAAAGATAATCGCCTTCTGTAACCGAAATTTGTACGATTATTTAGTGCGCAACGATTCTGATTCGCATGATATTAAACCTAAATATAGAGTTGATAATATACAGGCGATCAGTGAAGCACTGGATATATGCAGACGGGATTTTCGCTGTGAGGAAGAATGGGCATTCAGATGGCTATGTGCCTTGCTCCATGAGTTTTATTCTGTGTCCGAATTTGCTAAGGAAGAGAAGAAAAAATATAACGACATACTTGTCTATGCATTATCCCAGGTCGGTGGCATGGAACAAATATATAAGAAGATGGAACAGCCGCTTGACCGTATTATATATGTTGCCAACCAATATCAGAAAATCTTAAAAGAAGAGGAATACAAAATACTTCAGAAACAGTATAGGGAAGTGTATAGAAGTCAGGCGAAAAGAGAAGTCAAAGGTATCAAGTATCGGATTGCCAATCTAAACCTGAAATTCCTGGTTGCATTATATAACTGCAGGGAGGTAATAAAGTAAATGGAGTTAGTAAGTGCTATTTACCGGTTCATAACAATGAAAATATAATAGATCGATGTGTACAGAGTATCCTTGGGAATACCTATAAGAACTTAGAACTTTTGCTGGTTGAAAACGGCTCAGAGGATGCTTCTTGGGCGAAATGCCTTGCGTGGAAGGAAAATGATCATCGGATCAACTGTTTGCAGTCCTCCAAAGGCGTATCCGCTGCCCGTAATGCTGCACTAAAAAACACGATTACATTCATGCTGACTACAGCTGTTGAACATACGGCGGATGTTGTCCAGTGCAGAAGAAAAGTTGACAATGCAGAGGGGAGTGGTAATGTGGATGTTTTTCAGGGCGTAGAGCTGACAGATCATCATGATATACTGGATGCCTTCCTCTGCTTCCAGAAAAACTACAAGTGGACTTCAACCCGCCGCTGTAAATGAACAGAAATATGTATGCGCTCTGGGATCATAAAGGGAATATTCGCAGGATAAAAAGGGTTCCAGAGTTTTCCCCAAAATTCAAACTGGAGCTTTGGCTGATTGCCAGATGCCCTGTTTTGTATATAAGAATACGAAAGCTATAGGTTTTGAAAAAACGCATTAGAAGTAATGCGAGATGAAGCATAATACAAAACAATAAAAGGAAGGTAGTAAAATGTTGGAAATCGTAACGAGTCTGATTCCGTCGAGACTGATCAGGACACTACGCCTGAAAAAACTAAAAAAAACATTTCGGGGGGCGGGTGATATATTTTACAAATGTGTCATTTAAGGCAAAACTCACCCCAACATCTGAAATTGCACCGGATGTTTTTATAGGTGACTATGTGTCAATGGGATACCATTCCTATGTGCAGAAGGAAAACGAAATTCTAAGTGCCAATATAGGAAATTTCTGTTCCATTGGCACAAACTGCCACATTGGTATGTTTGAGCATCCGATCTATCATATGTCCACTTCATCCAGACTGTATTTAAAGGTGCCGGATGCTGGGGATTTTTACAACGATATTCCCAACCCAGTCAACATTGGACATGATGTTTGGGTCGGTAGTAATAGCACGGTTCTGGGTGGAGTAACCATTGGAAACGGTGCGGTAGTTGGAGCCGGTGCTGTGGTTACCAAGGATGTGCCACCTTATGCAGTTGTAGTCGGTGTTCCTGCAAAAATCATCAAATACCGTTTTGATGATGAGAAAATTGCATCGTTGGAGCAGATGCAATGGTGGAATATGAGCGATGATGAGTTGCGCCAAAAGCGTGATTTCTTCAAAAATAAAGAATAATAGGAGAGAAGTTTATGAGCGAGAAAGTTACTGCAATTATCCCGGCAAAAGGCATGAGCAATCGTCTGCCAAGCAAAAATACGCTGGAGTTTGGTGAATCCAACCTCCTTGTCCACAAAATCCGTCAGCTGAAGCAGGTGGATGCGATCACTGAGGTAATCGTATCCTCTGAGGATGATGACATCCTTACAATGGCAGATAAGGAAGGTGCCAGAGCAATTAAGCGTCCTTATGAATATTCTGCAGAGACACTTCCTTTCCAGGATTTCCTGTACTACATCACTGGTGAAGCCAGAGAGGATCATGTTATGTGGGCTTGCTGCACTTCTCCAATGGTAGGCGCAGATGTCTACAGAAAGGGCTGCAAGACCTATTTTGAGAAGCTCAAAGAGGGCTATGATTCCCTGATCACTGTGATGGAGTATCACCATTACCTTCTGGATAAGGACATGAAGCCATACACCTTTAAGTGGGGGCCAGAACATAGAAATTCGCAGGATCTGGACAAGCTGTATTTCTTCACCGACGGTATTCAACTTGCACCTAAAGCAAGTATGAGAGAGTGGTATTACTATTTCGGTCATAATCCCTATGGCATGGAGGTAGATTTGAAGACATCTACCGATATTGATACCATCTTTGATTATCTGCTTGCCAGAATGCAGTATCACATGGATGATGATGCGATGATGGCAAAGGGTATCAATTCGAAGGATGGTGAGGCAGTATACCACTATGTTCTCGGAAAGATGATTTCACAGTTAAGCGATGAGAAACTGGCTAAGGCTCTTATGGAAATGCCGGACGGCAAGAGAGCGAATGTACTTGGCTTAATCAAATAAAGAAAGGAGTACGATTTATGGGCAGATTGCAGTTATTGGATTGTACCTTGAGGGAAGCCCCTATTGATAATTTGATGTGGGGAGAGATGAACATCCACAAGATGATTCATGGTCTTGAGATGGCAAATGTGGATATTATAGAATGTGGCTTTTTGAAGAATGCAGACTATATCAAAGGAAGTACATCTTTCCAGAGAGTAGAAGATATCATTCCTTTCCTGAAGAATAAGAAGAAAGGAAAAACATATGTAGCTTTGGTAGACTATGGCCGGTATGACCTGAAGTATCTTTCTGAGTATGATGGAAGATCCATAGATGCAATCCGGGTGTGTTTTAAGAAGAATGAGATTGGGTTGGTATTGGATTACGCAGCACAGATTCGTGCCAAGGGGTATCAAGTATGCGTTCAGCATGTAGATACAATGGGTTTTTTCGATGAGGAGATTATTGACTTTATAGAAAAAGTTAATGAGTTCAAACCTTTGGCGTATTCTGTTGTGGATACCTTTGGCGCAATGTATGAAGAAGATATGCTTCACTATACCGGTCTTGCGGACCAATACCTCTCCAAGGATATTTTGCTGGGCTTCCATGCCCATAATAACCTGATGCTGGCAGATGCAAATGCCCAGAGTTATATAAACAAGATGAGCGCCCACCGGGATGTTGTGGTGGATGCTTCTTTGTTTGGCTGTGGTCGCAGTGCGGGAAATGCCCATACGGAATTGATTGCACAGTTTATCAATAAGAAGCATGAGGAAAAGTACAATATTGACGAATTGTTGGATTTAATTGATACTGTTATTGCATCAGCACAGGAGGTGACCTCCTGGGGATACAGCATTCCTTACTTTATTGCCGGAATTTATAATGCCCATACCTTCAATGTGAAGCAGCTTTTAAAGCGTCACAATATTAAGTCAAAGGATTTGCGTGGCATTATTGAACTGTTGGACGATGTTCAGAAGAAAAAGTATGATTACGCTCTGCTGGAAAAGCTCTATGTAGAGTATTTTGACAATCCCGTGGCTGATGCCCTGGCATTAGAAAAGCTGAGCAATACATTCAAGAACCGCAATATTCTGCTGCTTGCACCAGGTAAATCGGTGGCAGCAGAAAAGGAGCACATTCAAAAATTTATCGATGAGAAGAAGACGATGGTCATCGCAGTCAATAATGTGATCAGCGGATATCAGTTGGATTACATATTCTATAGCAGCACAAACCGATATAATCTTAGAAAATTTCAGGAGTGTGCCCCTGAGACGAAGGTTATTGTTACATCGAATATTCAGGGCGCAATTGAAGAAGATACCACGGTTGTAAACTATAGCTCTCTGATTAAATTCGGATGGGTAAATCTGGATAGCTCCGCCATCCTGCTGCTTAGACTTCTGATACGTTGCGGCGTGGAAGGGGTATATGTAGCTGGACTGGATGGGTACCGTTCAGCAGGTGACACGTTCTATAAAAACGATTTGGAAACAGGCGTTGAGGATAAGGACAGACAAGAACTGACAAGAGAAAATACAGAAATGATTGCGGATATTGTGCAGACAAATCCGGAGTTTGAGATTCATTTTATTACTCAAAGCGAATATAGTAAGGCTTTAGAATAAACATAGGAGGTGGCATAGTGATGTTGGAAGAATTAAAGGAAAAAGTTTAAAGAGGTCTTGCCGCGATTAAACCATCTGGTGTGGCGTATGAGGATTTGTCTGCAAAGGACATGGTCGTTGTTGATGTGGATGGTCATATTGTGGATGGTAGCTTAAATCTGTCTTCCGACACCAAAACGCATATTGAGTTTTTTAAAGCATTTGGAGAAATTGGTGCAATTCCCTGTACACGAAATCTTACTTACCGAACATTCCAGAATCGCAGCCTGAATTCGCTGTTTGTTTCCAGAGTACTCTGCCGTAGCCATGGTCCGTTTGCGTGGGGAAAGGATGCAGCACAGGTTGTATACCATGCTGTTGTTTTTGAGAAAGTTGCAAAGATGGCAATTTGTATCCGCATGATTTCGCCAAATGCGAAGCCAGCTCCTCACCATATTCTGGACAAGCATTTTATGCGTAAGCATGGATCCAATGCTTACTATGAACAAAAAAATGATTATGGGATGGAGGGGAAATTGTGAATAAAAGTTTATATCTGATTTTTGATTTGGACGGTTGCCTGATTGATTCTAGCGAAGTCCAGAAAGCTGCTTTTTTTGGCAGCTATAAAGAAGTAGTCGGAGATGACCATTGTCCGTCTTATGAAGAGTATATCAAGCATACTGGTGATTCTGTTAATGGGATGCTAAAAAAAATGGGGCTTCCAGCTGCGATGGCAGCATCGTTTCGGAGAATCAGTAGCGAATCTGTTGATAAGATTTTGGTCAACTGGGAAGCCATGAAGCTGGTTCGTAAACTTAAGAAATATGGCTACAAAACTGCATTATGTACGGGAAAGGATCATTACCGCACGGTGGAAATATTAAAATACTTTCAATGTGATGATCTGTTTGATGTATTGATTTGCGGTGATGATGTTCCAGAACCCAAACCCTCGGCGATGCCAATTCTGAAAGCAATGGAAGCTTTGGGGGCAGACCCGGAGAATACCGTCATGATAGGTGACGGCTATAATGATATAAAAAGTGCAAAAAATGCCGGAGTAAAATCAATATTAACTTTGTGGTATGGAGATGCCGGAGTTCCAAAAGTAGCAGACTATTATTCTGAGACGGTAGAAGAAATGTGGGCAACTATTGATGAAATAGCGTCCTTTACAGCGAATACGTAATGAGCAATTCTGAAAAATATGGGAGAATAAAATGCAAAAAGGCAGAGTGAAAAATGTTTCCAGAAATATGATTTTCGGAGGAATATTAAAAGTATATCAGATAATAACTCCTTTTATTATCAGAACAATAATGATATATTCCTTGGGCATAGAATATGTCGGGCTAAATAGCTTATTTGCATCGGTACTTCAAGTGTTGAACTTGGCAGAGTTAGGGGTTGGCTCTGCTATGGTATTTAGTATGTACGAACCCATTGCCCAAAATGATCATATTACAATATGTGCTTTAATGAAGTTGTATAAAATATATTATCGTATTATTGGGATCATTATTTTAGGTGCGGGTATTATCGTTTTGCCATTTATCCCACATTTAATTAGCGGTGAAGTTCCAGGTGGACTGAATGTATATACCTTATATATCTTGAATTTATTGGCTACGGTTTTCTCATATTGGCTATTTGCGTATAAAAGTTGTCTATTAACAGCATTCCAACGAAATGATATTATTAGTAGATCACTTCTTGTGGTCAGCACAATTCAATATGCTACACAGATTGTGGTTTTGGTAGTGTGGAAAAACTATTATCTATTTTTGCTTCTTGCTCTTTCCGCAGTATTGCTTAATAATGTTTTAACTGCATTTATGGCAAATCGTTTGTATCCGGATTTACAACCTAAAGGGAAATTAGATACAGAGGTAGTTAAAAATATTAATCAGAAAGTAAAAGATCTTTTTACCGCGAAGATTGGAGGAGTTGTTGTTAACTCGGCAGATACAATTGTTATATCCGCGTTTTTGGGTTTGACTGCGTTAGCCATATATCAAAACTACTATTATATTCTTTCAGCAGTAATGGGGATCAATCAAGTGATATATAAAGCGTGCTTGGCTAGTATAGGAAACAGCATGGTGCTTGAAAGTAAAGAAAAGAATTACTGTGATTTCAAGATGATATCAATGTTGTTTATGTGGCTAATTGGGTTTTGTACAACCTGCTTTGCATGCCTTTTTCAACCATTTATGGAAATTTGGGTAGGGAAAGATTTGATGCTGAGCTATTTGATGGTGATTCTGTTTTGCATTTATTTCTATTTATGTGAAATTATGAGCTTGTTTAGCTTATACAAAGACGCGGCAGGAATTTGGCATCAGGATCGATTTAGACCTTTGATTGAAGCAGGGGCAAATTTGGTAGTAAATCTTATATTAGTAAAGCCTATGGGCTTATATGGAATTCTAATCTCGACGATAATCAGTATGTGTTGCATAAGTATTCCGTGGCTGTATAGGAATTTGTTTAAATATGTTTTTGACAGATCTGTTTCCGAATATACGAAGATACTTTTAGGTGGAACTGCAATCATGATATTTGTAACTACTGGTGTTACATTACTTACTAGATTTATTCCGTTAAGCGGAAACATTGGATTGTTTGTTCGATTGCTTACATGCATAATAGTTAGCAATACTCTATACTATTTGCTATTTAAGAAATTTGAGACTTTTGCAAAAATTCTTCTGCTTATCAACAGAATAACAGGAAAAAGAATATTTAAGGTTAGTATACAATAATGAATGAGGAGAAGATTTGTTTTGAAATACGATTATTTGGTAATAGCAGGACTGGAAACAGTGTGGCGTAGATATCAGCCGCACCACGTTCCCAGGACGGCGGGCGCAGACGAATTCCTACATGTGGCTGTTTCGCAGCGGCGAAGACGGAGAACCGCCGATCATCATCTACAAGTATTCGTCAACGCGGGCCGGGGACAATGCGAAGGAATTCCTGGAAGGGTTCCTTGGATATCTGATGTGCGACGGGTCCAGTGGCTACAACAAAGTACCGAATGCAAAACGGACTGCCTGCTGGGCCCATATACGCAGATATCTGATCGACGCGATCCCCAAGGGAAAGCAGCTCGACTACACGCAGGCATCTGTCCAGGGGGTCATGTATGTCAACCGGCTCTTTGAACTGGAGGATAAAATCCGCCGGAAGTACGCCGGGAATTATGAAGCCATCCGGCAGGCCTGACTCGAAAAAGAGATGGCCACAACTGCTCTGCTGCATTTAGCTCTGGATTACTTTTATCCATCGCTTGTTTTATGATTTCAAGGGATGGCTTAGCATAATATTGTCTGCGTAGAAGCATGACCGAGGATTCTTGACACAAGTTCAAGCCTTTCAAAGACGATAGTAGTAGGTATCTCTTGTAATATTTTTCTGCCGGCTCCATTCAATAACTACCATACCTTCAGGTGGAACTTTTTTGCAACTTAACTTGTTTGAGGCATTTTCTAAACTTCACACTCATGGAGGGTGGGTGGGGAGATTATCTCAGATATTGAATAGTATTATAAAGTACTAATGGTAGAGTTTTTGAATCACTTACAAAGAAATTTCCCCTAGGAGGTGCCATGTTCCATCCACGCAAATATCTGTTTCGTTTCCTATTTCTTTTTTCCATAGCGGTCATCCTGTATGCCACATTATACCGTGAAACAGGACAAGGAGACATACAGCTCCAGCTTTTCTGGACCATAAAAAGGGCCTGGAGAGAACATTCTGGCAATCATTGGTATCTGATTCTTGGTAATATCGCCCTATTCATGCCATTCGGATTTTTCTTTACTATCATTCTCCGAAAGCCGGACTGGAAGAAGGCAGCCATCATAGGATTTGTTTTTTCGTCTGTTATAGAGGTTACTCAGGTTCTGACGGATAGGGGACTAGGAGAGCTGGATGATGTACTCCACAATACCTGGGGGAGCCTGATGGGATATTGTGCAGCAGTGATACTGGGGTATTTGTTCGGACGGCATAGTAACCGGTATAAAGGAAAAGTGAAAGGGGCAAGTCTGTTTTTCGGAATAACAATATTGGCGTTTGCAATATTAATATTTTATAACCAGCCGGACTGGAATGTACATTTGCGGAGATAGCATTAGCAGTGCTTAAGAATACGGTTTTCCGGCTTGGGGAGCGGGGATGACAGGATAAGCTGTACACAAATACCTGCCAAAACTCTGCCAGAGTACCAGCGCAAGCTTCACCAAAAAACACTTGACAAATCCCCCAATAATTATTATGCTTGATAATTATAAATCAAAGCAAATAACTAAACAAGCAAATCATTAAAACAAAGCAATCCAATCAAACACAACGGTTACGAAGAAGAGGAGTACATCATATAAACCATCAGAGAGGGCGGTCCACTGGCTGAAAGGCGGCCCGGGCAGAGTATGATAGAAGGTAGCTTCTGAACTGGAGCGGTGAAGGATAAAACTGAACGACTGGCAGACGGACGTTTCCGTTTTGCCGCCATGTAACGTTTCCTTCTGTGTAGCTGCTTCCGACCGGCCTGCGTTAAAGGCCTAATGAGACTGCCGGACATCCGGCAAAACAAAGGTGGTACCGCGGACACTCCGCCCTTTGCCTTCCCTTAACCGGGATTGGCGAAGGGCTTTTTATTTTCAGGCAAACAGGGCCTGTCTGCCGGAAGCCATTTTTCTGTAATTAACCAAACCGTTGATGAGTCCATCAACAAAACCATTAACAGACCCATTAACAAAACCATTAACCCAAACAAATTAGTTACTATAATTACTAAAATTAATTATCAAAACTAATTACTAAAACTAATTACCAAAACTAATTACAAAAATTAATTATCAAGACTCATTATTAAAACCCATTATTAAGACCCATTACAAAAACCATCTACAAAAAAGGAGAACAAACCATGAAGGAACTGGAGAAAACCTACAACCCGGCGGACATCGAAGACCGCCTGTACCAGAAGTGGCTGGACGGAAAGTATTTCCACGCAGAGGTAAACCGCAGTAAGAAACCATTTACCATCGTGATGCCGCCGCCAAACATCACAGGCCAGCTGCACATGGGCCATGCCCTGGACAATACCATGCAGGATATTCTGATCCGCTATAAGAGAATGCAGGGCTACGAGGCGCTGTGGCAGCCGGGTACGGACCATGCTGCCATTGCCACCGAGGTCAAGGTTATTGACAAGCTTAAGAAGGAAGGCGTTGACAAGGCAGACCTGGGACGGGACGGTTTCCTTAAGGAGTGCTGGAAGTGGAGAGACGAGTACGGCACCAGAATTGTGAATCAGCTTCATAAACTGGGTTCATCTGCTGACTGGGACAGGGAGCGTTTTACCATGGACCATGGCTGCTCTGACGCAGTTCTGGAGGTCTTTGTCAAGCTGTACGAAAAAGGCTACATCTATAAGGGGTCCAGAATCATCAACTGGTGCCCTGTATGCCAGACCTCTATCTCTGATGCAGAGGTGGAGCATGTGGAGCAGAACGGCTTTTTCTGGCACATCAATTATCCTGTAGTGGGAGAGCCTGGCCGTTTTGTGGAGATAGCCACCACAAGGCCGGAAACCATGCTGGGAGACACCGCGGTTGCGGTGAACCCGGAGGACGAGCGCTATCAGGACATCGTGGGCAAGATGCTTAAGCTGCCTCTGACAGACAGGGAGATTCCTGTTATCGCCGACCCGTATGTGGACAAGGAATTTGGAACAGGCTGCGTGAAAATTACCCCGGCCCACGACCCCAACGACTTTGAGGTGGGCAAGCGCCACAACCTGGAAGAAATCATTATCTTAAACGACGATGCCACAGTAAATGTTCCGGGACCGTATTTTGGTATGGACCGCTACGAGGCCAGGAAGGCCATTGTGGCTGATTTGGAGGCCCAGGGCCTGTTGGTCAAGGTGGTTCCCCACTCCCATAACGTAGGAACCCATGACCGCTGCAAGACCACGGTAGAGCCAATGGTGAAGCAGCAGTGGTTTGTAAAGATGGAGGAGATGGCTAAGCCGGCCATTGAGGCCCTTAAGAACGGCAGCCTTACTTTTGTTCCTGAGAGCTTTGGAAAGACATATCTCCACTGGTTGGAAGGTATCCGCGACTGGTGTATCTCCAGACAGCTGTGGTGGGGACACAGGATACCTGCCTATTACTGTCAGGAATGCGGAGAAATCGTGGTTTCCAAGGAAGCTCCCCACGCCTGCCCTAAGTGCGGCTGCACTTCATTAAAACAGGATGAGGATACCCTGGATACCTGGTTCTCATCCGCCCTCTGGCCCTTCTCCACCCTGGGCTGGCCTGAAAAGACAGAGGATCTGGATTATTTCTATCCCACAGATGTTCTGGTAACAGGATATGATATTATTTTCTTCTGGGTTATCCGTATGGTGTTCTCCGGCCTGGAGCAGACCGGAAAGCTTCCGTTCCACACCGTGCTGATTCACGGCCTGGTAAGAGACTCCGAAGGACGGAAAATGAGCAAGTCCCTGGGCAACGGCATCGATCCCCTGGAGGTCATCGACAAGTACGGCGCAGACGCCCTGCGCATGACCCTGATTACGGGCAATGCGCCCGGCAATGATATGCGCTTCTATTGGGAGCGTGTGGAGAACAGCCGTAACTTTGCCAATAAGGTCTGGAATGCGTCCCGATTCATTATGATGAACATTGAGAAGGCTGCCCAGTCCGGCGAGGTGGCTTTGGACCGCCTTACCATGGCTGACAAATGGATTGTGTCCAAGGTTAATACCCTTACCAGGGAAGTGACGGAGAACCTGGATAAATACGAGCTGGGAATCGCCCTTCAGAAGGTTTATGATTTTATTTGGGAAGAATTTTGCGATTGGTATATTGAAATGGTGAAGCCAAGGCTGTACAATGAAGAGGACGATACAAAGGCGGCTGCCATCTGGACGCTTAAGCATGTGCTGATTCAGGCGCTGAAACTGCTTCATCCCTTTATGCCGTTTATATCAGAAGAAATTTTCTGCAATCTCCAGGAGGAAGAGGAGACTATCATGGTTTCCCAGTGGCCGGTTTACAGGGATGACTGGAATTTTGCAAAGGAAGAACAGTCCACAGAGACCATCAAGGAGGCTGTAAGAGCTATCCGTGGCGTGCGTTCATCCATGAACGTTCCTCCCAGCAAGAAGGCAACTGTTTATGTGGTATCGGAGGACGCAGGGCTGCTGCAGATATTTGAGCACAGTAAAAGCTTCTTTGCCGCTTTGGGCTATGCGGGCGAGGTGATTCTCCAGGAGAATAAGGAAGGAATTGCAGACGATGCTGTATCCGCAGTGATTCACAAGGCAGTGATTTATATGCCATTTGCAGATTTGGTGGATATCGAGAAGGAGATAGAGCGGTTGAGGGGCGAAGAAAAACGTCTGGCAGGAGAGCTGGCCCGTTCCAGAGGGATGCTGGGCAATGAGAAGTTTGTAAACAGGGCGCCCGAGGCAAAGATTGCCGAGGAGCGCGCAAAGCTTGAAAAATATGAGCAGATGATGGAGCAGGTGAAGATACGTCTGGCACAGCTTCAGTGATGAACCCGGAGAAAAATTAGGGCGGTGGGGGCAGGCCGTATACACCGCGGCAGACCAGCTACACCGCGCCAGGCCGTATACACCGCGGCAGACCAGATACAGGGATAGAGAGGGAGAGCATAGCATGAATCAATCATCAGGAAATAAGCCGGTTATCCATGTCAGGATGTTCGGCGGTTTCACCATCACAATGGATGAAAAGGCCATGTGCGACAGCGATAACCGGTCCAGGAAAGCCTGGAGCCTGCTGAGCTATCTGATAATCAAGCGCAGGGGAGATGTGAGCATCAATGAGCTGTTCCATGCCATCTGGCAGGACGGTGTTCAGGATAATCCTTACGGCGCCCTTAAAACCCTGGTTTTTCGGGTTAGGAAGATGCTGGAGGCCGCCGGTTTCCCATCTCAGGATTTGATTCTGAGCCAGAAGGGGGCCTACATGTGGAACCCGGCCTGGGAAACAGAGGTGGACACGGACCGGTTTGAGAGTCTGTGCCGGAGAATCCTGGACCCGGAATTGGATGGGAAGAATATGTGGGAGGCCTGCCTGGAGGCATTTGAACTCTACAGGGGTATTTTTCTGCCCAGGTCAGCTGAGGAGAGCTGGGTAGGTCCCATGGCTGCCTATTATCACACATTATACCAGAAGCTGGTTGTTTATATGGCGGAAGAACTGATCCGGAATAAGGAGTATGCCCAGGTGGAAGAAATCTGCCAGAGGGCCATCGGCATTGACCGGTTTGCCGAGGATTTCCACTATTACTGGATTTATGCTGCGTATGGACAGGGGGAACAGGAGACTGCCCTGAAGCGGTATAAGGATACCACGGATATGTTCTACCGGGAACGACTGATGACGCCCTCAGAGCATTTTAAGGAATTATACAAGGTTATCAGCAACAGCGAGCAGGAGGTAGTGACTGACCTGGATGTGATTCAGGAGAATCTGGGCACGGGTAGCGCCGGAGAAGGTCATGGCGCGTACCAGTGTGAATATGCGGTGTTCAAGCGTCTGGTACAGCTGGAACGCAGAGGCGTGGAGCGCAGCGGTGATTCCGTGTACCTTTGTCTTTTGACTGTGGGAGACAGGAAGGGACGCACCCTGAAGCCGGAGATCCAGGCGAGGGCCATGGAGCGCCTGAGGGCGTCTATTCAGAAATCCCTTCGTTCCAGCGACGTTTACGCGCGTTACAGTGTCAGCCAGTTCATCCTGCTTCTGTCCTCCGCCACCTTTGAGAACAGCGAGATGGTCATGGACCGGATTCTGTCCGCTTTCAATAAATCGTATGTGCGCAAGGATGTGGCGGTGAATTACAGTCTTGACGTGCTGAAACCCTGATTATCAGAACCTTTATGACAGCTAGGCAGTTGTTTTTAACTGCTTCACATTCATTACATACAGCGAGGTCAGACTATGAAGATAAAAAATGCGCTTTTGCTGCTGCTGACAGCCTCCATATGGGGGGTGGCCTTTGTGGCGCAGAGCGTTGGAATGGATTATGTGGGCCCACTTACATTTAACTGCGTCAGATGCCTTATGGGTGGTGTCGTCCTTCTTCCCTGCATATGGTTTTTTGACAGGAAGAATAAAAGGAAGGAACAGGTTCCTGTTATACCCGGAGCCAGAAAGACCCTGATTATAGGAGGAATCTGCTGCGGCGTGGCCCTTTGCCTGGCCAGCAATTTCCAGCAGTTTGGAATCCAGTACACCACAGTGGGAAAGGCAGGGTTCATAACCGCCTGTTACATTGTCATTGTCCCTGTACTTGGTCTTTTATTAGGTAAGAAATGCAGCCCTGTGGTTGCCGGGGCAGTAGTTCTGTCACTGGCGGGTCTTTACATGCTGTGCATGAAGGGCGGGGAACTGTCGGTGAACAAAGGGGATCTTCTCATGCTGGTATGCGCATTTCTTTTTGCTGTGCATATCATGATTATTGATTTCTTTTCCCCTGTTGTGGACGGAGTAAAGATGTCCTGTATCCAGTTTTTTGTCAGCGGCAGCCATGCTGATTTATGAAACGCCTGAATGGAGCCAGATTATAGCCGCATGGGCGCCGGTTCTCTATGCGGGCATCATGTCCTGCGGAGTGGCTTATACCCTGCAGATTGTGGGACAGAAGGGGATGAATCCAACGGTGGCTTCCCTGATTCTGAGCCTGGAATCCAGTATTTCAGTTCTGGCCGGATGGGCGATTTTAGGGCAAAGGCTTTCTTCCAAGGAAGTACTGGGCTGCGCCCTTATGTTTGGCGCCATCATACTGGCGCAGATTCCGGTGGGACGCCGCAGGCAAGCCTCTCTGAATACGGAGGGAAACTAGAGGGCCCGGTGCAGAAGAAAACCGGTGTTACAGAAGGCAGCTGGTGTTACAGAATGCAGTCAATCAGAAACCAGTCAACCAGAAACCAGCCAATAATACAGAAACCGGCAAAGAGGATTCCTGTCGCATCCTGACGAAGGGCGGCGAGAATATCCGGTTGCCAATTGAATAAAATTAGGTTAAGATTATAAAAGCCTGTCCGGCAGACAGGCTTTTAAGAAAGAATGGATTTTAGTTATGGGACAAGCAGAGGAGTATTTGGACCGCATTCCCATGTGGACCAGGAAAAAGAATTCACTGGAGGATGTCAGGCGGTTTCTGGATTATCTGGGAAATCCCGACCGGGACAGACCGGCGATTCATGTGGCAGG
>OASZ01000711.1_pt1 | contig 21649 bp, 21 predicted proteins | sample 1501241 | NCBI WGS metagenome assembly OASZ01 (sample SAMEA2579926, study PRJEB22360) | human gut metagenome | biome: human gut; feature: human-associated habitat; material: faeces | place: Denmark | collected 2008/2010 | reverse complement strand
GCGCCGCAAATAAGCGGCGCTGTATTTGGCGTGGAGCGAAGGATTTGACCTTTACCAAAAACACAAACTATTTTACACTACCTTTTTGAGCCCATGATGGTTTTTAGTGTAACTTTTTTGCAGAGTTCACAATACAAGGATTACTTCAATCAATTCGTACATATTTGGGTGTCGTCAAAAAGTGAATGTCAATAACTTTACTGTATCTTGTCAGTGATCGAATCATACTTTCATTTGTAGCATCTAGTACAGCATTTTTCATGATAACATTCATTTTATTATCACCAAAATTTTCGCTCGAATCATGCGTATAACCATCAAATCCAGCAAGGTAAATATCTTTAATACCCATGGTCAACAAGAATTTAACAGCCATCATTCCAGCATTATCTTTAACCGTCTCATCTTCCGCCAAAAGATCCCAATATTTTGTTTGTAAATATACCCCATCAGATGTAACATTCGATGTAACAATACATTTTCCTCTAGCAGATGGATCAATGTCCCGATACCTTCTTAGATTGCTCACGAAAATAAAATTTGTTTTCACATGAGAGTAATCGTAGTTTACACTAATCGTCACCACATTTTCTTTCATTGAAAAATTGATTATTTTGTCCTTCTCATTAACTGAGCTTTTCCCAGCGGCTATCAACAAAATGCTTTTCCCCCTAAGCATCTTTTCTAATTCTAGCTTATGTTCTTCATGGACTTTACCTGTAGTCATAAAACGAATGTATAAATCTTCTATATAATCTTTGTCAAAAGATACGCGCTTATCATCTTCTATCAAATCGAAGATTTCATTCATGTTTTCCACTGTGAGGGTTTTCTTATCATCCAGATAGCTAGCATAATTTGGATGTGCATGATGGGTAGCGGATATATAGTTAGGAAGCGAATAACCCCAATAATTTCTTTGATAAAAATCGTTTAGAATTTCATCAATAATAGTCAATAAAGGCTTCAAGTCATAATTTGCCCCATTGTTTTCGTTCAAATACTCAACAAATAATTCTGTGTTGAGATTTCCCGCTCCACGTCCCATTCCATATACAGATGAGTCTATTATTAATTCTCTATTAGTATGCATATCAACAAGCGTCTGTGCATTTGAATATGCGAGCTGTATATTATTATGACTATGAAAACCTATTTTAATTGATTCCTTTAAGTTATGCTCTACAAGATAATAAAGTCTAGTAAGATCCGACTTCTTCATCTCACCAAAGCTATCAACTATATAAAAGGCATAGGGTTCCAAATCATTTACTTGTTTGATCATAGACAAAAATTCTTCATCAGAATAGCTTAACGATACCATCGCTTGGATAAACACAAGATAACCTTTTTCTTTTATCGCCTCACACAATTTTAATGCTTCTTTTGCATCTTTCTTATGAAAAGCAACACGAATACCATTTATTGACGACCCATCATACTTTGGCAAAGCCTTTAAGTCGCATTCGCCATAATTCATCATTGCTACAAACATTTTGTCATCATTTGATTGCGGTAGAATGCCTCTTATCTGTGCAACATCCGTAAATTTTGTTATATTATTATCGTATTCCACGCGTTTTGTAATGAAGCCACATTCGATAATTTCTACCCCTGCATTAACCAAACTGCTAATTATTTTCTTTGCATTTTCGTAACCGAATTTCCACTGGTTGCAATATCCACCATCACGCAGTGTACAATCCAACACCTGAATTCGTCCCATAATTATTTCTCCTTATGTAATATTTTCTTTATGGTTGTTTTTTCATTTGAAGTTAACAGAAAACAATATACTGTGATTATATAAACAAAAATGTAACCTGAAGACATGAGTATCATCTTTAACCAATTATCAATTATTAACCATCGACATATAAAAAAGAACCCCACTCCAATAAGTGCTTCCGGAATAATTATCCTCAATATTTTGTTCCAGAATATTTTTATATCTACACCAAGTGCTTTCTTATAATAGAAATTCATAAATATTCCATTTCCAGCTAATAAGCTTATCCCTGTGGCAAATGACGCGCCGATTATGCCATATATTCTTACCAGCGGAATTGTAAGTAAGATGTTGACAATCGCTATTGAAGCATAAACAACTGACCTCGCCTGATGTTTGTTCATTGCTCGTTGTAGATCTATACCTATATCCTGCATATGTGGTATTGATATTGGAACCATAATGCATATGGCAACATAATATGCTTCAATATATTCTTCCCCTGTCCATAGATTAATAAATTGTTTGCCTAAGCATACAAATCCAATTAGCATAGGAAGTAATATAAGACATTGAATGCGACCAACATTTGCAAATAGTTGTGAGATAGACTCTTTTGATTTTCCGAATGCAACCATTTTATACATTTGAGGCTGATAAACAGTTCTAATTGCATTTGGGAAAGTGGAAAACATTCTCCTAAGCTGTCCACCTACACTATATATAGCTACGGCAACACTTCCCATATATCTGCCGATAATAACCTTGTCAATATTCCAATTTATAAGATCAATTATCTGATTTAATAGTATAAAAAAACTGAACTTTCCAATATTTCTTAGTATTGGCATCGGGTTTTCGCTCAATGCGAATCCCATATCTAATTTTGTTTTGCAGTATATTATTTCGATGATTGAAGCCGTTATGGTTATAAAAGTAGTCGTAATAACTAGTCCAAAAGAGCCGTAACCAAGTAGCAATAACGGTAGAGCAATAAAAGGATTTAATAATTGCTTTAACAGTTCTATGATTTTGATAATAAAAAAGTGTTCATTAACCGTTATGTTATGCTCAAACAGACCAGCAGGAAACGAGATTGCCATATTGACAATTAGAATTCCCATCAGCTTCTTTGATAGAGCATATTCATCAACAGTAAGACCACTCCCGAATAGTAATTCCACATTACTAACAAGAGTAACTCCTGCAATCACGCAAATTGCTGACATTATCAATAGTACTATAAGAAATACGCCGTTTATATTATCAGTTTCTTTTTTGCTTTTTTGCTGTGCTACAGTATAGTATCTTGCATATGCTCCTAAAAAACCTAAATTAATTAATACCAAATATGATATGATTGATTCAGATATTTCATATAACCCATATTCACTTTGTCCTACAATTGAAAGCATTATGGGTGTATATATCAAGCCGGTTAATATCTTAACTGTCTGAGTCAGATAAGTAAGAATTACACCGCTTTTTTTTTGATTGACTTTGCTCATTCTCAGATATCCACCTTAAATCCATCGACTGATAAAGTGTCAATGTAGTAGGTTCATCTCCATTAAAAATTTCTTTATTTTGCCTTTAAATGAATGATATTTCCCCTCCATTATGTAGAAGCGGTTAAATTTTTTGACAGCTTTCGCATACCCATTCCTATCATAATAACCCCAGAACTTGTCATAATCCTTTGGCTTCGCAGGGGATTTAATCAAAGGTGCCTGTAAACATTCATCTTTTTCTACTTCTATAACACTTGCTTTGCTACAAATCTTTTGAAATTTAAGCAATCCTTTCTCCGTATTTATCAAAACAAGAGATATTCCATCTTTGTCAAAGAAATCTGGATGATGTTTTTCACATCCCCAATAATCAGCTATTGAAATGTCACCAGCTCGTCTTTCAAATCCAACAAATTGACATTGATAGCAACTATCCTGAGAAATATAATTCCGTTTAAATAATTCAAAATATTGATTATTCAGGTTTTCATCATAAACATCTATTAAGGTCTCGCATTCCCCTGCTGGAAGGCTCGCATTCCCCTGTAGGAAGGCTCGCATTCCCCTGCTGGAAGGCGGGTTAACCACCTTTTCCTTATCTCTAAAGTAAAATTTAACAATTTTACCATTGTATTTTTCTTCTACTCTTTGTTTATAACCCTCAAAAATTTTTGGAGACGGTCCTCCATGGCAGAGGAATTCAACCACCAAAAGATTTGTTTGCGAGACTTTTCTTACATTTAAATACTTTCTTAATGCAGCACATTGACATGGTGATCCAGTAAATAATACCTTTCTACTGTTCTTAAGATCTTCTTCTACACTTCGATATATTTCATCCGGATTTGCTTGAACATATTTCGAACCCATCATAGGCACACAGCCCTCTATGGTTTCAGATCTTGTCAACACAGCCTCAATATCAGCGTTTAGTATACAACCATATACCGTTCCTTTTTCAGCAATAATTTCTTCAGCCAATAGAAAAAAAGTACCACCACTGGAACTATTCTTTCTTATTTGGGGATTATTGTTCTTTAAACCATATATCCTAAATGTTGAGTGAAGTATACTCTCCAAACTTTTAGAATTAATATTTGAGTAGTTACAGACCGTAACGCATAAGTTGCATTCTACACATTTCATCTCGTTTATTAAAGGCCTATAAAATCCTTTATTATCCTGGGTCATGCTTAATGCTCCAGAGGGGCATATATTCTTGCAAGCACAGCAACCAGTACATTTTGAAATTTCGCATAGTATAGGTTTCATTTGATTCCTCCAATATCATCAAGCAATTTATTAATATAATCGATAGAGAGTATCCTATTATTTTCAAGGATTGCGTTGACACCGAAATAATCTATATCTGTGTTATCTAATCCAGCATCAGTTATCAATCTATTTTCGAGATGTAAGACTGTTAATATGCTTTTTATTCTGGAATTCGTCTTCGTAACTGTTGGATTATTATATTGCGTGTAAAAGTTTTTTTCAAAGATTACGGAAAACGCTATTCCATGAAATGAGTTAGTCACAACGCTTCCACTATAATGAATCAGAGAAATAAACTGATTCGGTGAAACTGTCCCTAAGTAATTGGGATTATTTCTAATCATTTTCATGTCTGGAGTCGAAATAATATAGAGTTTAACTCTCATTTCATTTTCTTTTGCTTTTGCAAATTGCAACAACGCATCCGAAAGTTTTGCTAAGTATAATAAGATATATTCTTCATTTACAACTCTACCGCTTTCAATAGAAGAGCATTCCTTCGATGTCATCAAAAGTGGGGAATCCCGAACTTGTGTATAATTACTTTTACCCGGCATGAGGGTTTGCAATGTTTTTAAACTGACGTCTTCTCTCACTGAAATATATTTAAACTTATCCAATGCTTCAACATACTGATCTATGTATTTGGATGACAATGTATCAAGTCCAAAACTTGCAGCATATAAATACTTGTATTCAGATTCAATCGTATTTATTTGTTTTATTTTCAAAAGTCAATAAAAACAAATGATTTATTTTTTATACCAGCTGAACGTATTGATTGAGTAATTGCAGCCTTTTGGGAGTACCTGCTTTTCTGCACTAAAGGTTCGAAATTAAAAACTTCAAACTTTATATCATATCCTTTTTTCTTAATCTGGTTTTTGAACACAAAGTTAGTTGCGTATATTTGCAATTGAACTCCATAATTTAGGAATACATGAGAGAGTTAGCAAAGCAATGGTTTTCATGCTACATTCTTCCATTCCCATGAGAGATAAAGAACGGTAAGTTCAATATCAGTCACGAAATACCCCCTCACCAACCGGAATATCCTGAAGAATTTCACTCATATATTTAATTGACTCCTTCCTCTTCTCTTCCAATTTTTTGTTTATCACTCCATAGCTTATTACTCTTTGTAACGAAGCTTCTGTAATAAGTCTGTCCTCAAGTCCCAACATATGAACTATATTTTCCAATCTTGAATTGCTTTGTGAGTATTTATCATTGTATTCTATCCAAAACTGTTTGTTGTAAATCAATGAAAAAGCTATACCATGGAAAGAATTGGTATATATCTCCATTGCGTTCTTAAAGATATATAAAAACTGTCCCGGTGAAGCGTACTTAATTATTTTATAAGTTCTATCATCAATATCACTCACGATGTCTGGCATTCCAAAAATAACGATGGGTATTTTCGCCGTTTCTGTAACCTTTTTAATTAATGTTTCTGAGTTCATTGCAAGGTAAATCAATATGTACTCATCCGGCAGATATGACCCTGCCGCATCATCCTCTAGAATCAGATAATCTTCTGATGTCAGACATAAGGTAGGATCTAAAGTCACTACAGCATCATTCCTATCGACAAGATCTTTATAAATCTTTACCCCTGCCTCTTCTCGTATTGATACTTTCCTAAATTCAGAAAGTCTTTTACTATAAATCTTTTTAAATTCGTTAGGAAATACAGATATCCCAAAACTTGAAGAAAAAGAATACTTGGTATGTTTTTGGTAAAATCCCAAAAGATATGTACCGTCATGTGTCATCCCATATGGATTCCAAACCTGATCACTTCCCACAATAATAGCATCGTATTTCTTACAATACTCAGACAGTTGCTCCTTGAGCACATTTGAGGATAAAATACCTCTATTCACATAAAAGTTATATGCCAAATTATGTACTTTTTTTGAAATGCTACGGGATTTACTGCCCAAAAGCCTGATATTATTGTATGCAGATCTGAGAGATAATAATGAGTCCCTTACCAATGCAGCATCAGAATACCTTTTTCTCTTCACGATAGGCTGATAATCTATTATCTCAACCTTGTATTTTTTATCACCTGCCAACAACTTTTCAATCAATTTAACGGTAGCATATGACTGCATGATTGCTCCATAATTTGGAACACAATGCATAGTTAATATGCCAATTTTTGTGACTTTTCCATCAATCTCATCTGATGGCATCTAACTAACTCCTTCCTATAATTTCAAGCTCTAAATCCTTGATTTTTCGAGCTTTTCATTAAAAGTTCACATCTAGTACAAGAGCAAAAAGCGATGAGTAGTCATAGTATCATGTACTAAATAGCCGAAAAAAATTCAGCAAATAAAGCGTGCTTTGTGTCTGTTTTATAAAGGCTATAATTCCTCTGTTAGCTATGGTGGTGAACCGTCCGTGCCTAATGGGATCATGTCCCAACTTCCTTCGTTCCACCTACTCATACACCGAGTGCCAGCTAAGCTTTCGAACAGGGTCATGCCCTACGGAGAGAACTTCTGCCAGCTATAGTTCTTGTTTGATTTTGATTTCCTGACTTTACCCGCAGGCATTTTTACTGATTTCAGTGGACACGTATCCATGCTGCGCTGCCGGTCATTGTGTGATGAAGTTCAGTTTGTACTACATCAATAACAACGGGTTTCTGTTTCCAGAACTCTGCCCTGCCTCAGTTGTCTCTGGAACGCGGCAGGATCCGGGATATTTTTACTTTTATGAGGATTGATTATGTGGTAGCTGTAAGCTGTTTCTCAGGTCTCTTAATGTCTCCTAACATCTTTTCCGGACGTATTTCGTCCCTTTCGTTAAGATGACATATATGACTCTCAACAGCTTACATGCAATCACAATCAAGGATTGCATCTTTTTGAGTGGGTTATTTGCCCGTGTCGTGTAATACGTATGCAACTGCCTATATTCGTCCGCATGCACAATCGCTGACTTTGCTACCTGAAACAGCCAGTACCTGAGCCGCTTTCGCCCCTGATAACTGATTTTGGTCTCGCCTTTATGTTTTCCTAAACAGCAGGCAACCAGTCCTAATCCTCTGAGCTTTTGCATTTTTTTACATCATCGAATCTGGAGATATCTCCTATTTCTGCAAGGATCTCACTCAGAGTGGTTTCGCCGATTCTGAAGATTTCCTGAATGTTTTCTACATAAGGAATCTCGCCGCAGCGTTTGTTCAGCTGTCATTGGATATTCTCAATCTGTATGTCCAGCTCTTGAATCTTGTTTGCGAACCACTTTACCATATGCCTACTTGCATCGGAGCCGTCCTTGATCCATACGCTTTTCTTTGCATAATCCAGAATCGATTCTGCTTTTGCATAGTCACGTCCACGAAGCTTTGCATCCTGTCAAACCGCCCTGATTCCGTCAGAACCAAGCTGTATCAGATTCTTTGGAAAAGGTGCTTTTTTCAGAAACTCCAGACAGAACATCCCATCCGTCTTTCCAAATGTGTCCTTGCGCTCTGAAAAGTAAATCTTCAATTTCCAATGCAAACGATTAAGATTTCCAATCCTGTCCTTTGTAAGCTAATCACGGAACATCGACAACCGTCTGATATCTGCGTAAAGTTTCTCAGGCAGATACGGCATTCCGAAGTTTCCATCTTTTACCAGGTTTGCAATAAGCTTAGAATCCTTCGTGTCATCCTTAAGCTGACTATTGTCTTTGCCCTCCTTTGTCTGCTCGATTGCGTAGGGATTGAGCTGGACCACGCTGACCCCGTTGTTCACTATCTAGGTGGCAACGCAGAAACAGTAATGTCCTGTTGGTTCCATTCCATGACGATTTGATGTTTTCCATTCTCTGCAGCAAGCTTGAGTGCCCAATCTAAGACTCTTTCAAATCCTTTCTCCGTATTACTGGAGGAGAACGCGGACTTAATGAGTTCTCTGCCTCTGGTATCGATTGCTCGTGCATAGTGGGTTTCGCTGCCTATGTTGCATCCTAAGTTAAGCATGTCTTCACTAATGAACGTAAGCTTGTTATTTTTATCGAATTTACCGTTGTTTTCAAGCTCATGCCAAGTAGAAGCCTTAAAATCTGATTTGATTTCCTTTGCCTTTCTCAAAAGCGTCTGCTAATCAATAACACTTAACCTGAATTATTCACGTTAAAGCCGTGAACGTGGCTGAAAAGCCACATAGTTACTGTATTTTAATTGTATATTGCTTTTAATTGCTATTCACTTTTTAGATTAGAAATTGCTTCATGAATAATTCAGGCTTAATTTTGCATCTTGCTTTTTTCTGCGGTTGCCTTTAACATTCATCTCGAAATACCTCTTGAGATTTTGATTTTACTAACTGGCGGGGCAGTAATAATCTAAATCTACTGAAGGTATTTCTTTTGTCAATCACAACCTGCTTTTAAAGTATACAGGAAGCTTTTCGATTATGATTTTGTTTTCATCAGATTTCTAACTTTTTCAAGATCCTTCTCCGTGTCAACTGCCACCGTGTCCGAATCTACTTCAATAAATTGCACTTTATATCCATTCTCAATAAACCTCAAAATCTCTATATCTTCTACAGCCTCCACTTTTGCTTTTCCATACTTCTTGCCATAATCGCAGTAGAATTTAAGAACATCTGGTTTAAATCCATAAACGCACACTTGTTTATAGTAATCATAGTTCAGTGTTCCCTTTGGGTAGGGTGCAGTTGCCCTTGTTAAATACACTCCTAATCCATCTTTGTTAGTGATAACTTTTGGAATGGTAAAGTTAACCACATCTACGGGATTTTTAATTTTCGTCATTAGATTTGTAAGCTGAAGATCTGGATTGCTGTAAAAAGGTTTAATCGCCGCCTTTATCGTTTCAGGTTCAATCATTGGCTCATCACCCTGTATATTCACATAAAGATCGGCTACAATTTTCTCTGCAACCTCTCCCACTCGATCCGTACCTGTCCTATGCTCTGTTGATGTCATGATTACATCAATACCAAGTTCTGAGCAGGCATCATATATTTTCGGATCATCTGTTGCCACATAAACATCATTAAAATCCTCAACTTTCTTGCACTGTTGGTAAACCCACCATATCATAGGTTTACCATTAATGTCTGCAAGAGGCTTGCCCCTAAAGCGCGACGATTCATACCTTGCAGGAATGACACCTACAATCTTCATTTCTTTTCACCTCCTTATTTTGCAAGGAATTCTTTGACTCGTTCTAGATCCTTGGGCGTATCTACTGCCATCGACTTTGATTCGACTGTATATGTCATCACTTTTTTATGATTTTCAAGAAGCCTTAGAAGCTCAATACCTTCTGCACGTTCACAGAATCCAGGCTTTGTCCTTAAGTAAAAATCCAATGTATCTTTTCTTATCGCATAACAACCCACATTTTTATAATAAGGATAACCAAGCGCTTCCTTTGGATATGGAATAGCCATTCTTGACATGAAGATTAAATACCCATCGTCATTAATGGCAAGTTTGATAGTTGTCGTATTTACAACATCAACTGGATCAGTGAATTTCTCTGTTAACATAATTGCATCAGCCTCTGGAGCATTCTTAATTCTATCAATGAGAACCTCCTCATCCTCTGCTCTGATCATAGGTTCATCTCCCATGATGATACAGTAAATGTCGGCTGGTACTTTTTGAGCTACTTCAGCAACTCTGTCTGTTCCTGTTGGATGACAGTCCGCTGTAATCATACAATGAATACCTAGCTTATTACATTTATCCATGACTAAATTGCTCTCAGTGGCAACAATTACATCATCAAAGGATTTAACTTTTTTTGCTTCATTGTAAACCCACCAGACCATCGGCTTTCCATTTATATCAATCAATGGCTTCCCGGGGAATCTACTAGACTGGTATCTTGCCGGAATCACTGCAACGATTTTCATTTGACCTAATCCTCCTTATCATCAAATCACTATAATATCATTATTAAGGCTTCTCTTTTACACAGAGATCACGTCACCATTTCTGATTCTGCGATTTTGGTTAATGTGTTTTTGTTTCAAGTTTATAGAATTCACTCCACAGAACTTCTGATCTCTGATTTTCATCAAGTCCCTTAAGTTTTAACATTCTATTTACGTTCTTCTCATTAAAATCTTTAACAGTTCTTATGACTTTTGCCGGATTGCCTGCAGCAACACTGTTATCTGGTATGCTTTTTGTCACAACTGCACCCGCTCCTATGATACAGTTATCCCCAATTCTTACATTAGGAAGTATGATGGCATTGTTTCCTATATGAACGTTGTTCCCGATGTCACATACCCCCCTATATCGATATACAACTGTTGCAAACCAAGATTTCTTAGTGTCCATATGCTTCCATCGTGTGTTATGAAAGTGGTTCCATGAGTAATACGACAATTATCCCCTATATGAATTAATCTCGGTTCAGGAATAATAACAAACTTGTCTATGTAACAGCCTGTACCAATCTTTACCCCTTTTCGTCTAAGTATGCGAATGTATCCATCCTGTGACGCAAGAGTACATTCAATTTTACCAAATATTCTTTTTATTCTCTTTAACATTTAACCCATCCTCAAAAAACAACTAACTAAAGCAAAAAACTATTCGAACAACGTATCAAAATCGACTCTTTCAAATTCCTCCAATGCTCCGCCTCTTGTGGAATTATAGATTTTTATACAATTGTCCTCAGCTATTCTTCTCATATTACGATATCCTTTAATCTGTATGGCAGCAATCTCTGCTGCTTTCTCATCGCTCTTCTCAGCATCGCTAACATCATTAACTACATGCTTATTCAGGTTTGAGCAGTCGCAACCAATTAGATATACTTCTTTATATCCCATATACATAGCAATAGCTATAGCTATATTCGTGACAGTACCAAATGCATACATCCCTTTGTCTATATCAGAATTAAACTTCGTCCATCTGAAATCTACCGATCTATTCCACCTGGAGAATCTCAAATAGCGAACTCTCTCATTTGTTCCTACCAAGTTCATATTATTCTTATTCAAAAAAATTTCATTCTCAGAAAAATCAAGAACATTAAATTTATACTCATTCAGCATTTTTGCAAAATATCCATCATCTGTACAAACGTAGTGAGTGGGGCGCCATGAAGTCTTATCATATATGAGAAAAATACTGTTAAGTCCAAATGTGACTTCATTCGACAACCTCTCTACATCAGATATTGTTAACGATGGACCGGTCGCCACAATGAAACATCTATCTCTCCTTGCACTGTTCTTAAGAGCAACTATCTTTTTCTCGTTATTACCAGGAAATAAAGTTATAAATATTCCCCGAATATTAAACAGCAAAACATGCCTAATCCACTTTGCAATATTTCTTATCATGACTTATCTCCAACTACATCCTCAAGATTCACCCTCGGAAACACTTCGAGCATTCCGCCTCTGGTAGCATTATAAATATTAATGCCATGCTCATCCGCATACTTTTTTGCCACCTTGAAGCCTTCTATCATTGTAAGCCCCGTTTGCCTTGTCCAATTATATTTGTAATCTTTGCTATATTCCAAGGAATCACTGTGAAGTTTAATGTTCTTATCGTAGTTGCAATCTACTCCCAATAAGTATATAGTCTTGAATCCCATATAAACCGCAATTTGAAGTGCCGCATATACAACGCTGGCGCCGTCATATATTTCCCTGCTTAGATCAACCCCAAATTTGCATGGTGAATCAAAATACTTAATATATGGAATTCTGTAAAAAGAACTACATTCAAGAGAAAACCGATTTATATTATCCTCATTTTCTTTTATTCTATTTCCCGCTATAAACAAGGTGTCTGTATGATACTTTTTAACATTTTTCCCTATACCTTCATAAGTTGTTGGATCTATGATACAATAATAATCCGCTCTCCAGTCTGTTTTATCGTAAATTCTGTAAAGCGTATTTACTCCTATGCTTTTCTTGCCTCTGAGCAGATTAACATCATCAAGCGTTAAACTAGGACCTGTGCCAACAATATAACAATCTTCGCCACCATGTAAATGTTTAAATTCTCTGAGTCTATAATATTCATTTTTATTTAGCATCCTTTGAATCCTGTATGAAATACCAAAGGATCCCCTATCCTTACGAAAACATCTAACCCCTTTATCGAGAATCAGAAATGGTATCGCCATTCTTTTTATTTCCATTTTTCTCTCCTAACAATAAATATCCATAAGCCACAAAACTAAGCATAACAAAAGTATATGTTAAGACTGTTGTAATAAATACATAAGTGGCCCAGAGAAATAAAGCGAAATTCTTATCCTCCGATACATCATATGTCTTATTATTCACGGTCATTCTCTTAAATGTCTTTACAAGATACATTATAAATGGGAACAAATAATATAAAGTGAATATGAACCCACCGCGGACAATAACATCTGACAATGAATCGGTAATCCCTGCACCAAATAATGTGGTATCATAATCATATCCGTATCCAAAAATTGGTCTTGATAACAATGCATCAAAAGCCCCTTTGTAGCCGCCAATTCTAATCATCACAGAATTACGATTTGTCTTAGTCTCCAATATGACTATGATTAGATAAATAAATAGCAGCAACATTATAGGAATAAGCAAAGTTCTTATTTTTCGTCCCTTTTTGTCTGATAAATACCACCTCAACGCAACAAATAATGAAATGAACAATATGGTGCTAGATGTTAGTGTCGATAACATCGTAATCCATAATATAATCAGCCGTTTTCTGTTAGGACTCTTCCTAAAATATGTTTCAATAAGAATTGCCAATGATAACATAAACGCATACGCCGGACCCTCGCAAAATATCCCACAATTCCTATAGTCTAAATACCTTCTAAAAGAAGATGGCGCTTGCTGTACCTCATAATAAACATAATAATAATTTAATCCGCCCTTTACATCTCCTCTCATTATTCCAGCCCAATCTATAGGCACCCACCCGTTAGAAAGTATCATGTGAAATATAGAAGCAAATATCCAAAAAAACAATGATATAATCGAAATCAGATATATGATATCCGAAAACGCATGAAATAACTTAACTCTGTCTCCTTTGATTCTATCAAACATTAGAATCATCAATGGCACAAAGAAAAAATATCTTGACACGAAAGAGCCTGCATCTAACCAAGCGTGCATTCCTATAAAACACAATGCAGCACCAATTAGTGAGAAATACAAACCCACTTTTGCAGGTTTACTAATTTTAAAATTTCCTGATGTTATAAACAAAAATGTCAAAAGCGTCCATATAAGTATGCCTACCTGTATCATTCCCTTTGTGGACTTCATATAGTAATATACCGAATGATTCAAAATAATCAGGAAGACCAGCACATACAAAAACAAATTTTTTCGTTTAAGCTTCATTGCTATATCTTCCCTCTATGGCACATACTTGCAATTGATTCCAATTACATTATTTCTACCATCTCTAATTGCTTCTTTCTCCATCCTTAAGACATTCTCGGGATATCTTTGTATGCGATGCTTAATATATTTTAGCCTTGCCTTCAGTACTTCACTCATCCAGTATTTTTTTCCAAGATTCATTCCTATACTCAAAATTTTATTCCTAACACTATAATAGTATTTCCAGTTAATCTTTGATGGGTCTATTGAATCACTCCAAGCTGGGTGAAACAAACATGCATCAGAAACAGCTATTATTCTGCCAGCTTTCCTTATTCTCAATGAATGCTCTATATCATCTTCATGAATAAACATATCTTTATTTGTCAAACCAACATTCTCAAGTACATCCTTCTTAATTACACATCCTAAATACATAAATTTATCTACGTCAAACAACTTATCATCTGCCTTAACCGGTATCCATTTCACGAAAAAGAAACCCTTGTATAGTTTTCTCCAATACGAAATGTCCCGTGTTGGATTCTCAACATCCTTAACTGATGCAGAATAAGCCGCCACATTATTATTCAGCCTTTCATAAGCATTAGCGATTTCTTCCAATGCATTCTTGTCAGGATACGCATCATCATCAGCATGCCAAATCCATTCAGCAGTTTGTTTGAGTGCCTCTTTTTCTGCAAGATAGAATCCTCCGCTTCCCCCTCCGTTCACTTCTGAATGTATCACTATTTTTTTGTAATCTGTTTTAATTTCAGACCATTCATCGAGATAACCACCTGTCACACTATCTGTACTACAGTTATCTACCACAATAATATATTCTGGTCTTTTAGTTTGTTTTTCATAAAGGTCAAGAGTAATTTTTAATTTTTCAAGTCTATTCCTTGTAACAAGCACGACTCCAATCCGCATCTTATTACTCATTATTAGCCTCCCAAATCTCTACAGATTTATTTTTTCCGTCAACAAATCCTTTAAGAACATTTTTCACTATTGTTATTTTTTTATTACTTCTAAAGATGCTTGGAAATACAAAACAAATCAAGAAACCCACAAACCCATTACAGTTATAGTTTTCCTTATAGCCTGTCTTCCCATATCTTTTTAGCTTCTTATTGACATAAAGAATGTTCCTACATGTGTAGTAGACCCGCATCGGACTGACAGATTTGCTATACCCGAGTTTCCCAAAATTATCATTGTGCAATGTCTTGGCCACTCTGTTCCAGAACTTCTGGACTCGCTCGCCTTTCGGAATAATCTTTCCAAACTCCTGATCAAGTACTAGATTGTTTAATCTTAAAATCTTATACTCTGAAGCAATAATACGTTTACAAAAGTCATTATCTACAAGGTCAATAAATAACCACTCATCAAAACCACCGACACATTTCCATCCCTCAAGATTAGTACAGCTTGCTGATGTAATGCAATAATTGATAAACTCTTCTGCCGGTTCCCTCTTTATCTCCATATAGGAGCGGCGTGAGTCTATAACTTGTGGGCATATTATTCCAATAGTATTATCATGAATATGTTCTTCATATGCTTTGATAAGACCATTGGGCATAACCGAGTCTTGATCCATGGTCACTACCCATGTATAGCCATCTGCTTCTGCCTTTTCAACTATCCTATTCAGAGCATATGCTATTCCCTTATTCTCATTTTCGGTTATATATATTACTTTTGCAGGGAAAGTTATGCTATGTTTCTTCGTACTATTATCAAATATGTATACTCGTTCGACCTGTTTAAGAATAGACGTCAATCCCTTTTGAACTCTATCTTCATTGTCCGGATTGAACAATACTATTCCAACAGCTATTTCACCTTGCATTACTTCTGCCCTTCTTATACTTCCTAGCCAATCCAAAAATCTTTATATCATCGATAAAGTACCGTCGATACATTCGCTTCGGTTCTTGTAAAAATCTGAAGAACCATTCCAATCCTATATCTTGCATCCACTGTGGGGCTCTCTTTACGCCCCCAGCAATAAAGTCAACGCATCCACCCATTGTTATACTTATTGGAATACAATATTTATCTTTGTTGTTTGCAATAAACTTTTCTTGCTTTGGACATCCAAGAAATACTATTAGAATATCTGCTCCGCTTTTTCTAATTCTTTCGTTCGCCTCTGCCAATATCTTCTCATCATTTTCAAATCCAAATGGTGGCGAATATGAATCGACTATATTTAGTTCTGGTAATTTATTCTTTATATTTTCTGTAGCCTTAAAAAGTACATCTTCCTTGCCACCAAATAGAAAGACCTTGTATTTTTTCTCAATTGCAAGATCAAATACATCCCATACAAAGTCTGTCATACAAACTCTTTCTTTTATTGGTGTACAATATCTTCTCGATAATTTAACTATAATCTGACCATCAGTTAAGATTAGATCTGCATTCTCGCAAATAGCTTTAAGTTCTGCATCATCCTGCATCTTAACCACAATATCAGTATTAGGTGTGACAATATAATGATACCCTGGCTCCTTAATCAGCTGATCAACACAAGATTTTGCCTCTGCAGCTGTCAGATTGTCTACATATGTATTCAGAAACGGAATCCTGTATGTATCTGCCAATTTAATAATCCTCCATTCGTTTTATCATCCCTGTCCATGACTTAAAACATACATCATAAGATGATCCATAATCATGTGGACATCTTCAGAAATTTGCATGTCGTTGATATTTACATGGATATAATAATCTGCAATCTGTTTCATTCTTCCACCGTCATAGCCAACTAAAGCAATCGTCTTGGCTCCGACTGATTTTGCGTGTTCCATGGCATTTATTACATTAATACTATTTCCGGAACCGGAAATACCGAACAAAATGTCACCTTCTTCAATTCTTCCTTTAATTTGATATCGAAACACCTCTTCATAGCCAATATCATTAGAAATAGCCATCATAATAGGTGTATTATCTGAAAGACATTGAAACTTAAATTGAGAAGCCTCATCGTTAAGTCCTTTGTTAAAGTCACAAACAAAATGACTTGCTGTCGCTGCACTTCCACCATTTCCACAGATATATGTGGTTTTGTGATTTGCCTTTGCTTCTTCTAAAACATTCATTACAACATTTATACTATCTAAATCAAGCTCCTGGATAACGGCGATTTCTCTGTCCAAGTACGCTCTCAAATTTTTCTTATAATCAACCATCGTCTTCTTCCTCAAATTTATATAATATATCTTGTCTAAATAAACTGATAGACTAACTATTTACATTCCTGCATTAACAGCATCTATTACAGTCTGTCTCACCGCTTCATCAGATGTATGCTTTGGTTCCCAACCGGTAGCAAGCACTTTAGATATATCATATGCAAATCTAGGGACATCTCCTTTCCAACCTCTATCGCCACCTGTATACTTGAATTCGACATTTTCTAGACCGAGAACATCAACAACAATTTCGGCGATATGAGTAACCGTAGTACCTTCACTCTTAACACTGATATTATAAACGTCCTCTCCCGGTTTAAAATCTTCGGTAAGCTTCACAATTGCATCCACCAAATCAAGAACATAAATATATGGTTTACACTGTGTGCCATTTCCCAGAATCTCAAGTTCTCTAGGGTTCTTTCTCAACTTTCTAATAAAATCAAAGACTGCGCCATGTGTTAATCGAGGTCCTATAACATTTGGGAATCTGAAAATGACCGCATTCATATCACACATAGAAACATAAGAAGAGATAAGCGCCTCAGATGCCAATTTTGCACCGCCGTAATAAGAGACTGGTTTTATGCCGCCGGTTTCCTCAGTGAGTTCAACATCCAACATTTCTCCATAAACAGCTGAAGTTGAAGCAAAGAACATATTTTTTACATTAGCTTTTCTCATTCCTTCCAATATCGCTCTGGTAGTAAGCAATGTATCGTTAAAGTCGATAGACGGTTCTTTGCTGCCCTTCTGAATATCAGAGTTTGCTGCCAAATGATAGACTGCATCAATTTTATTTTCTGCAAATAATTTGTCAACATTAGCTTGGTCAGCTAATTCAATTTCATAGAACTTAAACGCATCGTTTCCCTTTAGATGTTCAATGTTCTGATCACCCATAATCAGCTTATCCGCAACAATAACTTTATGTCCTTTAGCTAACAGTGCATCACAAAGATGACTGCCAATAAATCCCGCTCCACCAGCTACTAAAATGTTCATTTCAATTCCTCCAAAATTTTGTATTTTACGACTTTTCCCGGATTACCAGCCACGACCGCATTATCAGCAACATCATTAACTACAACAGCATTTGCACCAATGCTGACATTGTTCCCTATATGCACACCACCCAATATGGCACTTCCGCAACCTATCATCACATTGTTGCCGATTGTTGCAATGGCATAGTCTTTGCCATTATCCTTTGCGCCTTTTGATATATAGTGCAATTCTCACCTATAATTGCCTCAGGTCCAATTACTAATCCTAATCCTTGATGTGGTAATTTTGTAGAGGAAGGCAACTCTACTTGATAAGCAATATCACATGCATAAATCATTCGATTGATATTTTTAAAGAATTGGGCAATGCCCCTCCCGAGTCGTCCAAAACCCTTGATTCTTCTGTATGATTTATTAGCTAATCTTGAAATCGCAAGCGCGCCCATCTCTGTCCTCTTATATAAATTCTCTATCTGTCATTACGATTGATGCACCAGAGTTATCCATTTCAAATTCCATCTCTCTCAAGTTGGAAAGTGCTGTTCTTACAGCTTCATGACTATCTTCCGGGACATAAAATATCATAAACCCTGCCCCTCCGGCACCTAATAATTTTCCGCCTGTCGCACCTGCCGATAAAGCCTTATCATAAGCTTCGTCAATCAGTGGATTTGTAATTCCAGATGCTAAAGATTTTTTCAGCATCCAATTCTGATGCAGCAGTTCTCCCATTGCATTAATGTTATTATTCTGTAGTTCTTTTTTCAAATTTCTGGTTATGTCGCACATTTGATTTTGTATTGCAGCCTTGTCCGCAGCCTTAACATTTTGTGACTGCTCCTTTAATATTGCAGATGCTGAATGTGTTCCGCCTAAATAAAACATTAATATATTATCTTCTAATTTCTTATAGCTTTCAGGAGCCATAATAATAGGTTCAACATTTACAAATCCATTCGGCATAAACTCATAAAACTTCAAACCTCCAAAAGCGGCTGCAAATTGATCCTGCTTTCCTATTGATTCTCCAAGTTTATTGATTTCAACCTCGCAGGCATCTTTTGCCAATTTATATTTGCTTACGTATTCACCTTTATATGTATGAAGCAAGTGAAGCAATGCTACCGTAAATGAAGAAGAGCTTCCAAGTCCTGTTCCTGATGGAATATCTGCCATTGAACTGATTTCAACTCCTGATATTCCAAAATCACGTAAGCATTGCTTAAAATATTTATGCTCAATCTCATCATAATTATTTACTGTTTCGGTCTTTGAGTACTTAAGTCTTATCTGATCCTTATAAAAGTAATTATGTATTGTCAGATACATGTATTTACGTATGGTAGTACTCAAAACGCATCCGCCGTATTTTTCATAGAATGATGAAAGATCGCTGCCTCCTCCGCAAAAACTCACTCTGAATGGTGCTCTCGTAATAATCATTTCTTAATACTCCATTCTATCGATATATCGTTGTTTTCTTTTCTCGTGTAATCATCATCTTCTTGGCTACTTATCTATTATTTTAGCCATAAGCACTTATAAACTCTTGTGGCAATCAAAATCCTAATTGCTTGCCAAGAATTTCAGTTCAGAATAATATCCACAGCATCCAACAATCTATCAACTGTTAAATCCTGTCCAAACTCACCGGCTCCCGACTCTCCGCTTGTTAGCAGTATTGTTTTACATCCGGCATTCTTACCACATTCAATATCTCTCTTGCTATCACCTATAAACCACGAGCTGTTCAAGTCAATGTTAAAATCCTTGTTTGCTTTCATCACCATCCCCGGCTTTGGTTTACGGCAATCACAATCAATCTTTAGTTCTACTACCTCACCCTCGAATCCCTTGTCTGGATGATGCGGGCAGTAGTAGAGACCATCTATATAGGCACCTTGTAAACCTAACAAAGTTTCTAATTTATTGTGAATCTCTTTCAACCCCTCAATTGTCACCTCGCCTCTAGCAATAACAGGTTGGTTGGTAACTACAATAGCAAGATACCCAGACTCGTTAATTCTTTTTATTGCTTCAGCAGCTCCTTCACACAACTCAAGCTCTTCAGGTTTTCGCAAGAATCCCACATACTTATTTATGGTTCCGTCACGATCTATGAATAATGCTTTCTGTGGCTGTGACAGGTTCTTGGCCTTTACAACTCCATTCTGGAAATCACGGCTAACCTGTTCAAATCTTTCCGGAGTACCCATGTCCTTACAGTATTCCGGGCTATCGTAGCAATACATACTACCCGTGTTACATAGGGGCTTAAGCAACTGGCGATCCATATCGACCTTTATAACTTTACCAGTTTCTTCATCCACCCCACCTACACTGTTAGCATCTATGCCAGAACTGTCGAGGATGATTGGATCAATGACTTGAAGTCCGGCATTAACTCTGTTCTTATAGAACTCTGGTCTCGTATCTTCTTTTGTAAGCCAGCTTGTCACCGCATTATTTTCATCCGTTATCAGTATTGAGCTGTCATAAGGATGAGAATTAGGATGCGTGAACAGTGTCACAAGTGCGTTGTTTTCCTTGTGATATGCAATCATTCTCTTGAAATCCACATCAAACATTGCATCTGCGATTAGCAAGAGAAACGGTTCGGTTCCGAGTTGATCACGATATTTAATCAATGCTCCTGCATTTCCGAGAGGTATATCTTCTACCCAATATTCGATGCTCACACCAAGTTTTGACCCATCACCGAAATAAGACTGTATTTTGTCAGCCATGTATCCGACTGTCAGAATAATCTCTGTAAACCCCTGATCACGGAGCGAGCATATTTCCCATTCGAGAACCGGCTTACTAATTTCTCTCTTATCTTTAATTGGTATTAATGGCTTCGGTATATCTGGAAAAAGGGCTGAAATCCTAGTTCCCTTTCCCCCTGCCATTATAACCGTCCTATAACTTTTCATTAACATAACCTCGCAAACCTGAAGCTAAAATTGGTTGGATTAGACAGACAGATTCTTATCATTCAAAATATAACATTCAGCAAACTATATATTTTTAAACATTCCTGATTACGAAATGCGTTACTTTCATATTCATATCTTTAAAATTCCTTAAACGACAGATAGCCCTAAATGAGTCTTCACTCATAAGGGCATTTGACTTTCCTACTGTTAAATTTCCCGTCTGCTTTTTATTTGGTCAAAATAGAATCTTCAAGAAACCTGTTCCTTTAATGCATGGCCGACAATGCTCTTCGATCTATTTTCAACCCCAAAAAGGAAATTTAGAAGAAATGTCAAATTCGGAATCATTACTCACTCCGCATAATTACTAGCTTTTTCTGGGGTGACCCTATTATTTCTCTATCTCCATACATCGCAATTTTTAAATATTTATCCATTATATATTTCCTTCAAAATCAAAAGCCGATAATCGCACATTTCAGCAACTATCGGCTCTAACATCCAATCATTCATTTTCAAATATTATGTCTTATTTATTAGGTCAAATCCCACCTTTAACTCCAAATAATTGCTATTATTTGGACCTGACCTGTATAGATGATTATTGCTAT
>OASZ01000709.1_pt1 | contig 21772 bp, 17 predicted proteins | sample 1501241 | NCBI WGS metagenome assembly OASZ01 (sample SAMEA2579926, study PRJEB22360) | human gut metagenome | biome: human gut; feature: human-associated habitat; material: faeces | place: Denmark | collected 2008/2010 | reverse complement strand
GATGACGGTGACCTGTGCGCGGAGCGTGCAGGTTATCGCTGCGACAGTCCGGACAGGCCAGCGCATTTGTTGCGCTGACCGTGAAAAAGGGCAGCATAGCGAACTGTTGCTATGTAATTACTTTAAGGATTTTATTTTTTCAGAGAGCTCTTTCAACTGTTCTTCAGAAGGAATATACTGTATCTTCAGCGTCTCAAGGCAGATATCAAAACCGCATTTCTTCAGCTCTTCCTCGATTTGTCCGTTGGCCTGTCCGCCCCAGCCGTAAGAACCGAAGGAAAATGCCTGCCGGTTTTTCGGGGAAAGGCCCTTCATATAGCAGAGAAAGGCAGCCACGGTGGGAAGCATATTGTTGTTGAGAGTAGGCGAGCCCACGGCGACATATTTGCAGTCAAGAAGGCTGACAACGATATCGGAAATATGGGTCTGCTTCAAATCAAACAGCTTAACCGGTTCTCCCTTTTCGGTAAACGCTTCGGCTATGGTCTGAGCCATGGTCTCTGTGGAGTGCCACATGCTGTCAAAGACAATGAGGGCGCCGGCCTCCGGTACGCTGCTGCTCCAGTGTTCATAAGCATTCAGAATATCGGCCACATGGCTTCTCCAGATAACGCCGTGACTCGGCGCAATCATCTCCGGTTCCATTTCTTTTACAATCTTCCAGGCACCTGCGGCCTGTTTTCCATAACACATGATAATATTTGCATAATATTTTTTGGCTTCCTGCATCGTTTCACAGAAATCAGAATCGTCGTCAAAACGCGTGTTAGTGCAGTAATGCTGTCCGAATGCATCATTGGAGAAAAGTATCTTTTCCTCCGGGCACCAGGTTACCATATTATCCGGCCAGTGGAGCATCGGTGTGGTGACAAAGGAGAGGCTGCGTTTTCCGAGACTCAAAGTATCGTTGTTCTTTACGGCCATATAATTGTGAGGGCCGTAGTGGGCGGTGAGCCCTTTTACTCCGCTGGGAGCGCTTGTAACTACCGTTGCGTTCGGGCAGGCCTCCATCAAGGCCGGCAGAGCGCCGGAATGATCCATTTCCACATGGTTGGAAATGATATAGTCAATTCTTGAAGGCTCGATGATACTGCTGATGCGCTCCAGAAGCTCCCGGGAAAACGGGGCCTTAACGGTATCGATCAATGCAACCTTTTCATCAATAATCAGATAGGCATTGTAGGTGGCTCCGCGGTTGGTCGTATATCCGTGGAAATTACGCAGGTGCCAGTCTAAGGCCCCCACCCAGTAAATGCCATCTTTAATCTGAATTGCGTTCATATTTGGTTCCTCCTTGTCAATTGTATGTGGTGAAAAGTTCACTTTTCATCGCGTCGCGCCGTGAAACTCGGGATTTTCGTGCAGAATATGCACGAAAACACCTCGCGGGACACTACCTGTGAACAGTAACATAAAAACTGCATTATATGTAATCATTCATCAAAGAAAGTGTAGTATAAATGGAGAATAAATGCAAGATGAAAAATGTTAATTTATTATCAACTTATCCGGAGCCATCTAAGATTTATCACTCAGATACTCTTTCAAATAAGCCGACAGGGACATGATGAGAGCCAGGTTGGGATGGTTTTTCCTGGCAACCAGCGTGATGGTGTAGGGAAAAAGATTGTGCTCAAACGGCATTATATCGAGGTCCGGGAATTTGGGGAGGAATACATCGGTAAAATATCCCTTGATTGTAATTCCTGCGCAGCGATCCCGGCTGCAGGTTTCATACATATAGAGTGTATCGCTGACACGCAGGATCTCTTTGGGAAGACAGTGATTATTTTTACAGAATTCCGTAAAATCATGGTAAGCCAGATCATTAATGGACAGGACAAAGGACTCCTCCTTTAAGTCCTGCAATTCGGCATATTCCTCCTGAAGCGCAGGATGTTCCTTCGGAAGCAGCAGGACGCGCTCCTGGGTTTTCAGCTCATACTGGTAATATTCCTTTCCCGGTGTGTAATCCGAAATAATTAAAATATCCAGCTCCTTGTTATTCAGAAGTTCGATACTTTGCCGGTAGGTGTACTCTTCGACGTCATAAGAGATAAGGGGGTAATCTTTAAAAAAGTCTTTCCACATGGTTTTCGATATGAAATACCGGCACCCGGCGCCCAGACCGATTTTCAGGCAGCCATAGTTCTGACGGACGAATTCGTTCATGTGCTTTTCAAGCGTTCTCATCTCCCTTAGCGCAGGCTGGCAGGACACATAGAGTTCCTGTCCAAGCGGCGTTGGAATAACGCCTTTATGGTTTCTGTAAAAAAGCTGTGCATTTAATTCTTGTTCCAGCGTGGCCAGAGCCCGGCTCAATGCCTGCTGGGAGATGAAAAGAGAATCCGCTGCTTTAAAAAAGCTGCCGCTTTCGTAGACCTTAACAAAATATTCTAACTGCCGTATGTTCATATCTTCACTTCTTTCTGATGAAAGTCAAAACTGCCGCTATGAGGCCAATATACCATGTTCCTTCAAGGAACATGGAGTCTCCGACGGAAAACAGCGCCGGATTTCTGCGGTGAACGCAGAAACCGTTTATGCGCGGTATAATGCCCGCTATGCGGTCATTATACCATATTTATACAGTGAAGTTATAAATAATTTATTACAATTGATTCGGGGAGGCTTAATCCGGGAAAAGCCGGGCTATTCTCTTGTAATAGTGCTTTGCGTAGTGATACATGATAATTGTATATTCTCCGAATTCTTCTCCTTCCGTACTTTTGAATACGGCCCACAGACACCACAAAAACCCTCCCAGCGCCGCGTAAGCATAAGTTGCAATTCTTTCTTCAGGAGTGGGAATTCGTTTCAGATAGACTTCCAGCAGCCGATCCAGCTCTTCTGCATCGTAATATGAATAAATGCTGCACATGGAAATATCAATCAGCGGATCATGCATAGCCGAATATTCCCAGTCTATCAGCCGCACGGTTCCGTCGGGAAGAAAGAGAAAGTTATCCGCAACGGAGTCTATATGTGACAGGCAGCATGGCCTGTTTAGACGTTCTACCCGATCCAGCAGATGATTCATCCATCCCCTTACTTCCGTGTAATCCTCAAACAGAAGGAGTTCATGATGCTGACAGAGCTTTTCATAAAAATTGATCCGCTCACGCAGGTTAAAATGATGTTCCACCGTTAATTCCGACTGATGCAGCTTGCGCAGAAGGGCCATGCAGGATGCGATGTCATCCCAGTTTTTTGCATCGGCATTTCTGGAACCTTCATAATATTTGGCAATTTTATATCCGTTATCACCATCGAAGTAAATGATATGCTCTGTGATATCTAAAGGCTCGACGGCGTGGTATGAGGCTTCTTCTTCCTTACGGTTTATAAGCAGCTCTGTGCCGGGGCCGGGAATACGGCAGATATAATGTTCATTATTAACCTCGAACAGGAAGGATTTATTAGTCATGCCGGCCTTGAGGCAGCGGATATTGCGGATTGCGGATTCCTTTACGTGGAAGACCTGTGAGACCAGGCGCATCGCTTCGTTGTCTGAATGATTCCGGTATTTTGGATCGAACAGACGTAATTCTTCCAGATTTTCAAACTCGTAGACCTGATGCTCGGGCTGGCAGTTTACATAAAAATCAAGTTTGTCTATATAGTTCAGCAGAACGTGTTCCCAATAGCATTGCTCCGTTCCCGGACGGTGATAATCGGATTCCAGTAAAGGAAAGAAGGTTTCGGTAAAATCCTTTGACAGGAAAGCCGGGCCATATAATGTCCAGGAATCATGTCCGCCGATGGTGATGGATGAAATTTTACCTTTTTTGTTGGCCGTAACACACCATTCAGATGTATCGCCTTCCATATAAACGGAAGAATACCAGGAGCCGCATTCATAAGTATGGAACATATTGTTGCGAATCCAGTTGTCTGAGACCAGAAGATACATATTTTTACCGTAAAAAAGCTCTCTGCCCTGATATACGGTAGCAAGCGTGCTTTTACAGGTGTACTCCGGGTTATAAAATAGCTTTACATTATATTTATCGATGAGATATTCAAATTTTTCCTTCAAATAGCCCACAATCAGCGTGATGTTGGTAATACCGGCCTCATGAAGCTGACGGATTTGCCTCTCAATCATCCTTTCACCAAAAACTTCAAGAAGTCCTTTGGGTGTCTCGAAGGAGAGCGGGACAAAACGTGAACCGAATCCGGCCGCCGTGATAACAGCGCCATCAACACGGTACTGCTCCAGATATTCCATTCCTTTTTCCGTTAAACTGTATTTACCATATTCAGAATGATTCTGAATCAAACCGTCTTTCAGGCATTCACCTACTAGCTTATTTACACTTCCAAGAGATATCCCAAGAATTGAAGACAGCTCTCTTTGGGTAACATCTGAATCTTCATAAATACTCCTGCATATTAATCCGTATCGATCCATGCATAAACCTCCACTTTTATAATTAGTATATTAAATTGTTGAAATTAAACAGGATATTGTGTATATTCATGATTTCGACATTTTTTTGCAGTGTTCAAAAAAGCGACTTGAATCATGAGATATGAACATTATAGCATGAAATTCTTAATTGTAAACCTCAATTCTTAGGATTGTATTAATATAAAAACAATAATTGGTTAATAACGACTTTTTGTAACAATTCCGTAAGGAAATGCACAGAGAAAAGTTATGGTAATTTGGGATTAGTTATATTATAATGTGAATGTATCGGAGACAGGGTCAACTTCCCAGAAAATGAAGCAGTAGTATGAAGTGCAAAAATTTCACTTTGTAACAAAAAGTTGGAAAATTTGTAAAAAAACTATTGATAATTTTCCTTATCCGAAGTATAATGACCTCGTAATGCAATTAGGAATTTCGAAAAATATTTCAAAAAGAAAAAAAGGAGAGTGCATTAATTATGAGAAAGCAGACTAAATTAGTTGCAGTTTTATCTGCAGCAGCTTTACTCGCTATGGGTGCTTCCATGACATCTTTCGCCGCTGGTTGGGAAAAAGATGACGCTGGTATCTGGCACTATTATGACAGCGATGATGAGATGGTAGCTGGAGAATGGAAGAAAGACGGTGGAAAGTGGTTCTACCTGGATGATGACGGCGAGATGCTGACAGACAGCTGGGTTGACGACGAGTACTATGTTGGTGATGACGGCGCTATGCTGATTAATACCTGGAAGAAGACTCTCGCTGACGAAGATATGGATGATCCGGAAGATGACGGTGATGCTTGGTACTATTTCGGTTCCAAGGGTAAGAAAACCACTTCTGATACAAAGAAGATCAATGGAAAGACATACTTCTTTGATGACGACGGCAAGATGAGAGATGGCTGGTATCAGGATGGCAACGATGTTTATTACTTAGGTGATGAAAACGACGGCGCTAGAACCTCTGGCTGGTTATGGCTTGAAAAACCGGACGACGACGCTGATATTGACCTTTGTGATGATGAGTGTGACGTATGTGACGAAGAAGGCTGGTACTGGTTCGGTTCCAACGGTAAGATGTATAAAGACGCAAAACAGAAGAAGATCAACGGTAAATATTACTACTTTAACGAGCACGGCCAGATGCTGTATGAGTGGATCAATGGCGCCAAAGTTACAAAAGGTTCCAACGCTCAGTTAGACGGTGAAAATCCAAATGCAACTCCGAGCGATGTATATTACATGAACGTAGTAGAGGAAGGCTGGAGAGCAGATGGCTGGTATCAGATCGATGGTGCTGAAGACCTTGGTGCAAACAATGATACCGACTGGTACTACTTCAAAGATGGTAAAGCTAAGAAAGCAGATAAAACAAAACCTGCTGACAATAGTGGCTTAACTGATGATGGTGCTCCAGTTTATGTAGCAAAGATTAAGGTTGAAGGTAAATACTTTGCATTCAATGAAAAGGGTCAGATGCAGACTGGTTTACAGTACATCGATGGAGATACCTACTATTTTGATAGCAACGGTTATATGAAGACTGGTAAAGTTTCTAATGTAGAGGAAGAGAATGATTCCTTCACATATTATTTCCAGACTAAGAATGGCGGCAACGGCAAGGGTGTAACCGGCGAGAAATCTGGATACCTCTACTGGAAGGGTAAGAGACTTGAGGCAGAGGATGATTATAGAATCTACCTCGTAGATAACAAGTACTATCTTGTAAATAAACAGGGTAAGATCCAGAAATCCGAGAGCAAGAAGTATGACTTAGAGCTTGCAGATAAGGAAGACGTACAGTTCAAGTTCAGCGGTAACACAATCAAAGATCTTAGCAGCGATCTGTTAGAATTCGTTGATGTACCGAAGATCGAACTTTACGACAACGTAATTTCAGCTGCTGGAATTGATGAAGCTGAGTAAGATTCATTTACTGAAACTTAGATTCTGATTATAAATTAGATTTTGAGAAACAGTATAATTAAAAAGGCAAGGCCGGATTTCCGGTTCTTGCCTTTTTGAATAGGCTCTCTGTCATAGAGTTGGGGTGGGATTTTAACAAATCCCACCCCAACTATTGACAAAGAGCCTTAAAAGACCAGGAATGTGCTTATCACACATCCCTGGTCTCTATCAACTATTCAGTTCATAACCAAATTATTCTTCTACAGTTGTAGTAGTAATAATAGGTTTCATCGTACCATCATACAGTTCGATCTGTGGAGTTGTAGCATCTGTTACGTAATCGCATGCAGGAGAACCTGTCTTAAGACCTGTAATCTTGTATCCGTTAAACGTGAATTCAACGTCCTCTGCTCCACTTCCATTTTCTACATCATACTTTTTGTCAGACTTCTGAAGTTTACCGCTCTTATTTACAAGGTAGTATTCCCAAGCTGTTTTGCTAGAATTTGGTAATTTGTAAATTCTGTAATCATCATCAGCTTCCAGTCTCTTACCATTCCAATAGAGATATCCGGACTTCTCACCCGTTACACCAAGACCGTTCTTGCCATTCTTTGTGTTAAAGTAGTAGGTGAAGCTATCATTATCCTCTTCTACATTAGAAACTTTTCCAGTCTTCATGTAGCCATTGTCATCAAAGTAATAGAATCCGCCGGCATCCGGAATATACTGTAAACCAGTCTGCATCTGTCCGATTTCATTGAAGCAGAAATATTTTCCGTTTACCTTAATTTTTGCTGTTGATTTTGTCTTTCCACCGTTTGGATAGGTGAATTGCTGTCCGGCTTTATCGGCACATTTTGCCTTACCATCTTTGAAATAGTACCAATCGGTATCATCGGAAGCTCCGGTATCTTCAGCACCATCGATTTCGTACCAGCCGTCTGCTCTCCAGCCTTCTTCAACTTGATTTGCATAAATCATGTTGCCAGCCTGGGCAGAGCTTGCAGAAGCTTCCGGAACTTTACCGTCAGCGACAGCATTAGTAGGTGTACCAGCTTCCATTGGAGAGCCATTGATCCACTCATAGAGCATCTGTCCGTGTTTGTTAAAGAAATAGTATTTTCCATTTACTTTTTTCTTATTGAAGTCTTTGTACATCTTTCCATTAGAACCGAAATAGTACCAGCCTTCTTCATCACACATATCTCCATCATCTGTATGTCCGGTAATAATATTGTCATCCTCGTCCGGAACCTCTAACCATAACCAACCAGATTTTCTGGCTCCGTCATCTTCATCACCTAAGTAATAAACGTCGCCATTCTGCTCATACCAGCCATCCTGCATTTTGCCGTTCTCATCGAAGAAATATGTTTTTCCGTTGATTTTTTTATCACCAGAAACAGTCTTTTTGCCTTTGCTTCCAAAGTAATACCAAGATTCACCGTCATCTTCCGGATCATCCATATCCTCGTCAGCTAAAGTCTTCTTCCAGGTGTTGATCAGCATAGCGCCGTCTTCGCCAACATAGTACTCGTCGTCAACCCACTGATCGGTAGCCATTTCACCGTCATCATCCAAGTAAAACCACTTTCCGCCGTCCTTTTTCCACTCACCGGTTACCATCTCGTCGTCTTTGTCATAGAAATGCCACATACCAGCGTCATCTTTTTCCCAACCAGCGGCGAAAGATGTCATGGAAGCACCCATAGCGAGTAAAGCTGCTGCAGATAAAACTGCAACTAATTTAGTCTGCTTTCTCATAATTAATGCACTCTCCTTTTTTTCTTTTTGAAATATTTTTCGAAATTCCTCCAATGACATAATTCAGGAAAAAATGGGAATCATAATAGGAAAAATAGTTACAGTTCAACTTTCGGCCAAACTGCAGCAAATGATCACAGAAACGAAAAAACGCCGAAAATACCTCGCGGAATACATCATGGCTGAACTGTTACGAAAAAAATAACGATATTGGAGGCACCCATGAAAAAACGTATATTACTTTTATCTGCAGTCATTATTTCCGCCATTGCATTCACCGCATGCAGTAAAAAAGATACAGCCGATAACTATGTTACAGAGCAAAACGATATCATGAATAAAATGCAGGAAGAGATGGACAAAGTACAGGACACAGGAAACGCTACTCTTGATTTTCTGTACGGTATGATTCCTCATCATGAATCGGCTGTTGAAATGTCTAAAAGCTATTTAAAATATGCAAAAGAAAAAAAGGATCCTGCATTTAAAGAGATGGCAGAAGAAATAATTAAAACACAGGAAGAGGAAATAGAAGAAATGAAGGAAATGGCAAAAGCCATCGAAACTGATAAAGAGCTGGATTATGAGGACGAGCAGTCATATCTGAAAGAATATCATTCTATGATGAAAGACCATGACATGTCACATAATATGGTTACGAGTGACGTGGATACGGCATTTGCGGAAGGAATGATGGTGCATCATCAGATGGCAGTAGATATGGCGGAGTCAATTTTAAAGTATACCAATAATGAAGAGGTTATTGAACTTGCAAAAAACATTGTTGAGACTCAGAATGAAGAAATCGCTGAAATGCAGTCATTTTTAGATGAACATGCAGATAATAAAAATCATAGCCATTAATATATTTTTTGTAGCAGTTCAGACAGCATGAACTGTTACTATTGTTTATTGAATAGACAGATCCCTGACACCGGATGTTTCTGGAGTTACTATACACAGCCGCTATTTCGCGAAGCGTGTTACTGTTCTCAGAACCGTATTTTTCAGCGGGGCTGTGAATAGTGACTTGCCGGAATCTGCCTTTTTCCGGCAAAATTTACTGAATTTTGCCGGGGGCGTTTATTATTTTATGAAGAAAAACAAAGCAGCCTTAATAAAAAATTAAACCTTGAATCAGGCCGAATAAGTCCCTGAAGGTTGATTTACCCATCAACAGATGCTATACTGTAAAAAGCCTGTAGATATGGGCTTCTATGAAGATATAAGGAGATTTGACACATGGCGAAAGCTGCACCGAAGAAGGACCCGAATGCGCTGGCGGAGGTGGCCGGTAGTGTTTATGCAGGAATTATGGCGGTATTTACATTTGTTGTTTTAGCTGTATTTCCGCTGTATTATCATAATTATTATTTCGACATTTTAAAGGCGAAATACAAATTTTACTGGATATCAGTTGTTGTGATGGCGGTAATCTGCCTGATTGTTGCCATTGTATTTCTGTTTGTGGACAGGATGGAGTATGAAGGAGTCAATACCAAGCGGTTTTTCAGACATTTCCGGCCGGAGAATCTTAAAAAGCAGCCGGCAGCTTATAAATTTCTAATCCTGTTTATCATTTTGGCGTCGCTTTCGACAATACTGTCTGATTACAAATTTGAATCATTTTGGGGAAATGAAGGGCGTTTCAGCGGCCTGTTTCTTATCTGCCTGTATGCGTTAAGCGTCTTTATGATTGGCAAGTTTGGAAAAATCAAAAAATGGCATTTAGATCTTTTTCTTCTGGCAGGAGTCCTCGCGTGCCTGTTCGGTATCACCGACTATTTCAGGATGGATGTCCTTAGCTGGAAAGAAGGAGTCAAGTCCTCGCAGTTAGATTCATTTACATCCACACTTGGCAATATTAATACTTATACGGCTTACGTGGCTCTGGTAATGGGAGTTTCATGCGGCTTCTTTGTCACGGAGAAGAATGTGCTCCGGAATATTTGGTATTATCTTGTATTGCTGATCAGTTTTTTCGCTATTATCACGGGACAGAGTGATAATGCCTATCTCGCATTGGGAGCATTATTTGCATTATTCCCCCTTGTACTTTTTGCAACGAGAAAAGGGGTGATACGTTATGCGGTAGTGATAGCATCGTTTATGTCGGTAATCAAGGTGATTGATGAGATCAATAAGAAGATGGCCGAGAAGGTAATCGGACTCAGCGGCATCTTTAATATGCTGGCGGAACATAAATATCTGGAAGTTATTGTTATTGCATTATGGCTGCTGGTTGCTGTATTATATATAGGCGACCGTGTTATGATGAAGGGAAAAGAAGATAAAATAGGGAAATGGCTCCGCATCAGCTGGCTTTGCCTGATTGCAGCCGGTGCTGCGGCTGTAATTGCAGTGCTGTATGATGCCAATTTCGGCCCTAATCCTGAAAAGTATTCGTCCGTATCCCAATATTTGATATTTAATGACAGCTGGGGTACCAACCGCGGTTATTGCTGGCGGATTGGATGGGAGTCTTATATGAGATTGCCGCTGATTTATAAATTATTTGGATTTGGCCCCGATACCTTTGGCATTCTTACCTGGCCGTTCCGTCAGGAGTCACTGGATATCTATGGTGTGTACTTTGAAAGCGCACATAATGAATACTTCCAGTATCTTGTGACAATGGGACCGTTTGCTACGATTGCATATATTCTCTTCCTCATATCAAGCTGTGCAAGAATGATGAGGTTTGTGAAGAAGCAGCCATGGATCCTGGCTCCGCTTGGCGCAACGGTATGCTATGGAGCGCAGGCGTTTGTCAACATCAACCTGCCGATAGCAACACCGGTTATGTGGGCGCTTTTAGCAGTCGGCCTGGCGATGTGCAGAGATGTGCCGGAAAAGCTTCAGCCGGAAACGCTTTAAAATTCGATATCCAAAAGAGAACAAGAATAATTAGAAAAGTTGCAGGAATGATAAAATGTTTGAAAAGATGATGCCTCGAGATAAAAAATTCAGAATGGTGGTTCTGCTTCTGGTCGACATATGCGTAATCCAGTTCAGTAGTTTCATGGGACTGTGGATGCGATTTGATATGCGGCTTCAGTCTATACCGGAAAATTACAGAATGGCGGCGGTCAAATATGCAATACCGTATACGCTTATTACGCTTGTGATTTTCTATGTATTCCGCATGTATTCCTCGATGTGGAGCGTAGCCGGAGTCAGGGAAGCGTGCCACATTGTGTTCGCCTGTGTGTTGACAAGCCTCTGCCAGATAGCGGGCATGACAATGCTCCAGCTTAATGTACCCAGAAGTTATTTTGCCATCAGCTTTATTATACTGACAGGCTGTGAGGGGCTTGTAAGGCTGTCCTACCGTATTTACCGCTCCCTGTTTAAGCGGTACGGCGAGGTGAGCGAAAGCAGGATTCTGATCGTGGGGGCCGGAACTTCCGGATCGATTATCCTGAAGGAGATAGAGACCAGCCAGTTTGCCCATGGAAGAGTCGCCTGCTTTGTGGATGACGATAAGAATAAGATTGGCAAATTTCTCAACGGAGTTCCGATTGCGGGAAACAGATATGATATTCCGCAGCTAGTAGAAAAGTACAAGGTTGATAAAATATATGTGGCGGCACCGTCCGCTCCGGCAAAGGAAATCAAAAAGATTCTGGAAATCTGCCGTGAAACAAATTGCCAGTTGAAAATTCTTCCGGGAATTTTCCAGCTCCTCAACGGTGACGTCAGTGTGTCAAAGCTTCGGGAAGTGCAGATAGAGGATCTTCTGGGCCGTGACCCGATTCGCGTCAATCTGGACGAGATAATGGGATATGTCAGCAACAAGGTGATTCTCGTCACAGGCGGAGGCGGTTCCATCGGAAGCGAGCTTTGCCGCCAGATTGCGAGCCATAACCCAAAACAGCTTATTATTGTAGACATATACGAGAATAATGCATATGATATCCAGCAGGAGCTGAGAAGGACTTATCCGGAGCTGGATTTAGTGGTACTGATCGGTTCAGTCCGCAATACGCACAGAATAAACAGTATTTTTGAGCAATACAGGCCGCAGATTGTCTACCATGCGGCGGCTCACAAGCATGTCCCGCTGATGGAGGACAGCCCGAACGAGGCCGTAAAGAATAATGTATTTGGTACATATAAGACAGCGAAAGCAGCCAGCAGATACGGTGTGGAGCGTTTTGTGCTGATTTCCACCGATAAGGCGGTGAATCCGACCAATATTATGGGAGCGTCCAAGCGTATGTGTGAGATGGTCATACAGATGCTTAATAAGGAGTCAAAAACAGATTTTGTCGCAGTCAGGTTTGGCAATGTTCTGGGAAGCAACGGCTCCGTAATTCCCCTGTTTAAAAAACAGATAACGGAAGGCGGGCCTGTAACGGTTACACACCCGGATATAATCCGTTACTTTATGACGATTCCGGAGGCTGTGTCTCTGGTGCTTCAGGCTGGCTCCTATGCAAAGGGCGGGGAAATATTTGTCCTGGATATGGGAGAACCTGTCAAAATACTGGATTTGGCCAAAAACCTGATACGTTTGTCCGGTTATGTACCCAATGAAGATATCATGATTGAGTTTACAGGCCTGAGGCCTGGGGAGAAGCTCTATGAGGAGCTTCTGATGGACGAGGAAGGCCTTCTCGATACGCCTAATAAACAGATTCATATAGGAAGGCCGATTGACTTTGATGAAGAACTGTTTAAGAAACAGCTGGATGAGCTTTATGAAGAAGCCAACGGCGATGAAATAGATATCAAAGCAGCAGTGCAGAAGATTGTACCCACGTATATCCGGAAGGAAGGCTAGAGCGTGTCTGAAAATTCATTCCCGCCATCTGCACGCCCCACTTCGCGGCATATTTGGCCCAAATTCGCTTACCGTAGCCCACTACGCCGCGCTCATTCGGGCCAAATCTCCCACAAAGTGTGACGCACATCTGACGGAAAGCAATTTTCAGACACGCTCTAGTACTCCATCCGGCCGGAAACCATAGTATCGGCACTGCCTGTTTCGCCGTCTGCTGCGTTGGCGTCAGCGTATCATAAATTTCAGAGTTCAGAATAAGGAGCCGGTCATGGCTCCTTATTTTTGTACTTAGAGCAAGCCTTTGCTATGATAGTCGTATCCGTAAATGGATAAGAACTTGCAAAGGAGAAGAGGATTATGACACAAGAGGAAATGAAACACATCGACCCATCAGGAAATCACACTATCTCACACCTGTGCGAAGCGTGGAAGCTCTCCATGAGGTATCAGGTCAAACCAAGTACGTTTGCCTGTTATGCAACGATCATCCAGAAACACATCAGACCGTCTATCGGAACTGTGGAGATGGAGGAAATGAATAACGAGATTCTAAGCGAATTTATTCTGGACCGTCAAAGCAGGGGCCTGTCGGCTAACACAATGCGCCTGATACTTTTTCTTTTAAAGAGTATCATACGCGCGGGGGAAAGAAGAGGAATCTGTCCGGCAGAACCTCTGGATTTCTTTCTTCCCAAGGACAGAGGATATGAAATGAAGCTTTTGAGCCAGGACAACAGAAGAAAGCTGCTTAGCTGGCTGGCCGGATGCAGAACAAATTTTGAACTGGGGCTGCTTTTGTCGCTCAGCACTGGAATCAGAGTGGGAGAACTGTGCGGCGTGAAATGGGAAGACGTGGACCTGGAGGAGGGAGTCCTGCATATCAGGCGCACCGTTTCACGTATCCGGAATACGGATCAAAAGAACACGGCAGCCAAAATCGTTCTATATATAGGCTCACCTAAAACCGGAACATCCCAGAGGGAAATTCCTCTTCCCGATTTTATGATTCCGCGGCTGAAGGAAAAGAAACGGGAAGCAGGCTGTTACCTTCTGACCGGCAGGACCGGCTGTATGGAGCCCAGAGGCGTCCAGAGGCGCTTTAAGAACCTTTTAAGGAAGCTCAGGCTGCCGGACGTAAATATACATGCCCTGCGCCATTCCTTCGCCTCACAGTGGATAGAAAACGGTTTTGACAGCAAGTCACTTTCTGAGATACTGGGCCATTCTTCCGTCAAAATCACAATGGATATCTACGTTCACAGCAATATGAGCCAGAAGAAAGTATACATGGATCAGATGACTGCCGTTTGATTTTTACAGCGGGGAATCTAAGGCATAAGGAAATCTTAAAGTTTTTTACAGCCAATCCCAATTGCGCATTTCAACCGTTTATGCTAAGATAAATAAAGCATGTACAATAGGAGGAGTTTTGTCCGATGGAACCGAACAATAATTATGAACAGGAAATTGATTTGAAGGATTTGATGTTTGCCGTTTTGCGCAAATGGCGTCCGATAATAGTAATTGCCGTTGTATTCGCCGTTTTACTGGGTGCATTAAAGACAGTAAAGGGAATCAGACAGCTGGGAGATGAGGAGTACGTTAAGAAGAACCAGGATACCTATGTGATGAACCTGGATCAGTATAACTCTACGAAGGGGCGCCTGGAAAAAGAGATTGAAAACCTGCAGCAGAATATTGAAAGCCAGCAGGAATATAAAGATCATTCGATTCTTATGAATATCAATCCATATGACGAATATGTGGAGACGGCCACTTTTTACATATCGACAGATTATGCTATTATGCCGGGGATGATGTATCAGAACCCGAATACGGCTGCCAGCATTCTGAAGGCTTATATGTCTATTGCACAGAACGGAGAGATGTACAATTACGTACTGGGCAAGATGAATAATAAGATAGGAATCCGCTATCTGAAAGAGCTGGTGAAGATCGTGCCTGATTATGATAATAATATGCTTGATATTACGGTAATCGGTGACACGAGAAAGACGGCCAGCGATGTAATGGGGTATATTAAGGACAGCATAGCATCCTCCAAAGACAGTATTACGGAAGCGATAGGGGAGCATGAGAATAACCTGGTGGACGAGTCACAGTTTGTCACCGTTGATTTAGAGCTTGATAAAACACAGACAGAGTTTTCCGCCAATATGGATCAGCTGGATATCAGCCTGAAGCAAAAAACGAAAGAATTGTCCGAGCTGGCGGAGCCGAAGAACAATCTTTTGAGTAAGGGAAGCGTTTTAAAGAGTGCAGTCAAGTACGCAGTCCTTGGCGGTGTTCTTGGCGCGTTTATAGCTGTATTCTTCCTCTGTGTTGCATTCCTTATGAGTGATAAGCTTGTGAATGAGAAAGAACTGAAACGCAGATACGGCATTATGGTTCTTGGTGTTTTCCGCCGGAATGATAAGAAACGTGCCTTCGGCTTTGTTGACAAATGGCTGGATAAGATGGAAGGCGTATCAGGCAGAGAGATGGAAGACAGCAGAACATTCGAAGTGGTGGCTGCAAATGCCCTGAACTATATGGAGCAGGATAGGGCAGCGGATGTAATCCTCGTCGGAACGGTGGAGACTGAGAAGCTGGAGCAGGTACGCGCCGGACTCGCCTCTATGCTGGGCGCCGCAGCGCTTTCGGTAGGCGGAAATCTTGGAAAAGATGCTTCGGCTATTAAGAAAGCTGCAGCTTGTGATGCGGTCATTCTTGTGGAACAGCGGGGCGGTTCCCTGTTTGGCGGAATCGAGCAGGAGCTGGATCTTGTCAGGAGTCTCGGCAAAAAAGTAATTGGCTGTATTGTTTTATAGTGAATGACACTGCAGTACAGTCCGGTGCTGATAATGTGAAAATATACAATATTATTGTGTTGTATTGTCGAAATTTGCGGTGGATAAGGCCTTTATTTTTCAACAGATTTATATTATAAATATAAGTGTTGATTTACATAGCATGAAGGAGGAAGAGGGTTATGGAGGAGGCTAAGCGGATTGCTTCACTGGAAAAGGAGAATTTCGAACTGAAAGAAGAAGTCGATACCTTGTTCAATACGGTAGTTCAGTTGAAAGAAAGTATGAATCTTCTTGTTAGCCGTTACATCGTAAATGAGAAAAGCAGATAAAAAACAGGGCAGGTAATCATATTATCAGTTAAGAGATAATGATTCCTGCCCTGTTTTTGAACAGACTTAATTCTGTTTATGTACTCTATTAGGTGATTAAAATCCTGAAGCAAATGCACGAATGTTATTCATTGGCATTCCCGTGGAGCTTGCGTGTTAAATCCCAAATCATATCATGCATCCAATCAATTGTTTTCTCAAGTTCTGCATTCTTCTGGTGAAGGTCCAGGTTTTCATATTCCAGTTCTTCGTTCCTGGCCTTCAGCTTTGCTATGGCAGAGCGGCTGTTGGATGTTTTGCTCTGTTCGGTAAGCCGCTGTACAACCGAAGTCTGTGGGGTTACGTTGCCTGCTATCTGATCAGAAATGAGCTGGTCGCGCATATTATAATCCATATCCATAAAGTTCTGGTAGGACATAGGAAAGACAGTCATAGGTGTCTTACATACGGGGCAAATGGCATTCTTCGAAACCTGATAGAAGCCATAACGGCCGCATTTGGAACAATAGTAAACAGTCAATTCACGCATAATTTTATCTCCCGTCATCTGTGATAGTTTGTAACCCGATATAAATACGGTAATATCCACTCCATATCTACATTACAACATTTGGTCATAAAATACCATACTTACTATAGAAAACGTATAAAAAAGATAAATGTTACAGCTTAAAATGTACTTTAAAAAAACATAATGAACAATTCACCGAATTTGTTCACTTTATTATATGCTCCACAAAACTGAAAAAGAACCTGGAAATGCCATCAATAGTACAAAGTTAAATTTGACAAGAAAAAATACCGCGGTTCCGTCAAGACGGCCTACGGTATTTATGAACGGATGATATTAATATATTACTGGATGATTCCTGAACTGTCAACTGTCCAGACAGTATCATTTGTATCTTTAATGTCTTTAAAACCTTTTCCTAACTCCGGTTTTGCAGAGGATGTGGAGGTGGAGGAAGCTTTCTGGATGTTGCCGCCTGTGTTAATCAGGTAACGTTTGTCGCCTACGGTAACCGCCTCGTAACGGAGTTCCGGGTCAGCTTTCTGAAGCAGGCCGTTTAAATAAACCTGGTTGTCACGTTCCCCATGGTATCCCTGTCCTTTCAGAGAACCCTTTGCATGGAAGTACCATGTCTGGTTTTCTTCAAGCTCCTCATCATAAATAGTCTGTTTTCCTGTCTGCATAATGCCGTTCTCATTGAAGTAATAAGTTGCTTCTTTGCCGGCATCATCAGTCAGAACCTGAATACCTGTCTGCATCTCGCCCTTGTTGTTAAAACAGTATTTGTTAGAATTGATGGTGAAGAGTTCCAGATTCTTTTCTGCGTGGAACGCTTCTCCGTTTTTAAAGTAGAAGGTAAATTCGTTATCGCTCTCATTGATTCCCGGAGCCCCTTCAATTGTGAACCAGCCGGATGCTCTTTTTCCGTCATTCTCTTCATCATAGTAGCGGAAGTCTTTTAAGGAAAGGGAGGAATCCGCCTCGCTTTCGGTGGCAGCAGCCGCAGAAGAGATGAATCCTGCCTCGGCTACATTAACCCAGCCTGTCTGCATTTTGCCATCGATAAATGTATAGTAATTGCCGTTTATTTTACGATCCATCTGATCCATAATCATTTTTCCGTTTTCGTCAAAATAGCACCAGATGCCCTCATCGTCCGTGTCGTTTGTCATTTCTTCTAAAAGTACCCAGCCTGTTTTTCTGGCTCCGTCGCTTTCGTTTCCAAGATAGTAGGTAAATCCGTCGATTTCAACGAGTCCTGTCAGCATCTGGCCGTCTTCGTCGAAGTAGTAGGTTTTTCCGCCTATTGTCATCCATTTGGAAGTAACGATTTTGCCGTCCTTGCCAAAGTAATTCCAGTTAGCGCCGCCCGGAGAATCAGGGCTGTCGTATTCTTCGTCATTGTCCACGGATACCCACTGGTTTTTTACCATGCGGCCTGTGGAATTCACGTAATACTCATCGATTCTCTGACTTACGGCAAGATCGCCGTTTTCATCCAGGTAAAACCATTCACTGTCTTTTTTCTTCCAGGTGTTTGTTTCTTTGTAGCCGTCTTCATCATAGAAGTACCAGCTGCCGTCTTCTTCCACCCACCCCTTGGATGCTGCGTAAGAAGTGTAGATTCCTGAATAGTTTGTCATCATTGGTGCAGCCGCAGTCATGATTGCCGCAGCGGATAATACAGCCATAAATTTTGTTTGCTTGCGCATTTTTAATCTCTCCTTTTTCGTTCAATGTTTCTGGCCGAAAATCCATCGTTGCATTACGTTGTGATTATATCCTATCCGGCGCCGAAAAAGATAGTGCAGGTTGCTGGTAAGGATGGAAGGAAATAGGAGCGGTGACAATTCGAAGGCGCGGCGCTGCCGTTTCCCTGCGAAGAAGCGGATGAAAAGCCCCGGAGAGGAAAAGAGATAAAAAATACAGCCCTGTCCTCTGCACGGTGCAGGGGTTGGGGCTGTATTTCCGCCAAAACGGTAAAATTATTTATGATATCTTGAATCGGTGATGAACTCAACATTGAGAGTTCCTGCAAGACGGTCCAGCGTTTCTGTGACATATTGGTTGATTCCCTGTGATTTTTCGCGGGCAATCCGGTAATCCATATCGGCGTTAAAATAGTTGTCCCCATGATAAGTGTAACCGTCAAAACCGGCGCATGCGGCATGACTTACTCCGGTTTTGACAAGGACATTTAACAGCATCACGAAGGAGTTGTCAATGATTTCCGCATTTGGGTCAATCAGGGAGCTGTAATTCAGTGTGTAGTCAAAGCGATCCTTAACATTGGTGACATTGGAGGTCGCAATAACCTTTACTTTCCGGTCTGTACGGTCTTTCAGCTCCAGAAGGCGGCTTCCCAGCTGGACATAGCGCCGGGAATTACTTAAGAAAGCATAGTCTATAGCAATATCATCCGGAATATAGTTTACGGAGATGATTACAGGATTTGTCTTTTCTATATAGGATAGCACGCGATCTTTCTGAAGTTCCATATTTTTGCCGGGTCCCAGGAGCAGGAGAGCCTTACCTGCCAGGGCTTTTGTTAATTCTGCCAGTTCCGTCTCATCATTGCACTCGGTGCTTTGGTAAGTACGGTAAAGCTGTTCAATGTAATCTTTGTCATAGAGCAGTTTTTTCTCCGGCTCAATGCTGTCCAGAATTCCGTTCAATGCCTTCAAAGACAATGTCTGCTTATCCATCAGGAATTTAACATAGCTTGGATGACAGTTGTTTGAGGCGGAGATATAGAAGAAAAGATTATAACCCCAGGGACTTTTCCTGAAAAACGGCATAATATTGATATCAATGGCTTCCAGCATCTGTGCGGTATTGAAATTCCTGCCGCAGCTCGTATTCATGTACATGGAAATCAGTTCCAGCGGGAGGTTGCCCGCACTTTTTCCCATGCCATACAAGGATGCATCAATCAGAACACGGCGGTCGGCCGTCTCGCGGAGTACTTCTATACTGTTTGAATACGCCAGCTGGAAATTGTTATGGGAATGATAGCCGATACCGATTTCCCGGTTCAGGTTGTGATTAAACAGTTCAAAGTAGTGCATCAGATTTTCCTGATGAAGTAAACCGTAAGTGTCTACAATGGATAACGCATAGGGATTCAGTTCATTTACAAGCTCGATTAAATCCAAAATTTCTCTGTCAGAGTAGCTGGTGATCGAAACCGCCTGGACATAGACCTGATAGCCGAGCTGTTTTACCTCGCGGCAGTAGGCAATGGCTTCTTTCATTACGTGTTTTTTAAATATGACGCGTATTCCGTCGATAAAGGATTCGGCGCAGGGGGCAAGATTTTCGATACGGCAGGTTCCGTAGTCGATCATGGCCACAATCATGGCATTGCCTTTGTCCAGCCTGCCGAAAATGTCGTCGGCGCTTTTTGTATCAGGCATAATGGTTCTGTTTTTGTCAAATGGCCGCCGGTCATCCAGAAAACCGATTTCCAGCACATCCACGCCGGAACTGATCAGGCGTTCAAAAATATTGATGATATTGCCATAGCCAAACTCCCAGTCATTGACAAATCCACCGTCGCGCAGTGTACAGTCAAGTAATTTTATTTCCTTCATAATGACTCCTTTCAGATTTCCGGCGCCAGGCCCAGAAACATACCAATGTCAGCCGGTTTACCGGCGATAAAAACAGGCTCAAACTCTTTCCAGCCATCAGGGTCGGAGGGGCCGAAGCCGTAGGTGACTGCAATAAAATCAGTTCCGGAGCATTTTGCGCCGCTGCCGTCGGAGGCAGTGTCGCCAATCAAAACTGCTTCCGCAGGGGACAGGTTTAAGCCCTTCAGGCATTTATCTAAAACATCGGTTTTCTGCATCTTGCTGGCAAAATCGCTGCCGCAGATGCAGTCGCAGTAATTGCTGATTTGATAGTGCTCCAAAAGTGTGAGGGCATAATCCTCTCTTTTCAGAGTGGCGACACCGATCAGATACCCCTCTCTTTTAAGACTTCTAAGAAGTTCGATCAGGCCATCGTAGGGGGTTGCTTTCAAAAGATCGTAATCCTTATACCGGTTGCGGAAAATTTCGGTGGCCCGGTTGGCCTCTTCCTCGTCAATACCATAGACTTTTATAAGCGAGTGCTTGATTGGCGGGCCGATGAAAGTCTTCATCATGTCCTCACGCGGGGGTTCATATCCCATAGTTTTAGTGGTATACAGCACACTTTCCAAAACGCCTTTTGCTGTGTCAAGCAGAGTGCCGTCCAGATCAAATATAATGCCGCGGTAGCGGCGGTGGGATTTTTCCTGTCTGCCGGCAGGATTGTTCGTTGGTTCAGGTATCATTTGCGGCTCCTTTATTTCTCGTTGCGTTTCCGGTCTTCAAACTGCTCTCTGATCCGTTCCAGATCTTTTGGTGTGTCAACGGACAGCGTTGAACCGGAGATGTCTTCAAATATAACGTTTTTACCCTGCTCTATGAAACGCAGCAGGTCGAATTCCTCTATCTTTTCCAGGCGGGATATGGGAGAAGCGGCAAAAAAGTCGAGCGCTTCTTTGGTGTAGACCCCGATACTTACGAATTTTTTATAGCTGTAATCAAGACTGCCTTTGGGATAAGGAACAGGACTGCGGGAAGCATACAGACATTTTCCTGCCTGGCTGCATACGATTTTTATATTGGCTGAGTCGAATACTTCGGGTGCGGAAGTAATGGACGCCATGGCGTTCACGACGAAAGGCCTGTCCGATTCCGGCAGTCCGGAGGTCTCCGACATGGCTTTGACAGCCTGATGAACCACCTGGCGGATATCGCCGGGGGATATCATCGGCTCATCGGCCCCCATCATGACATAAAAATCAGCTTCCACCTGCCCGGCAGCTTCCCAGATCCTGGAAGTCGGATTCGGATGCCAGGTTCCGGTTATCAGACAGGGAATATTATATTCGGCGCATGCTTTCTGAACTGCCTCATGGTCTGCTGCAACGCAGACTGCGTCCAATATGCCGCTTTCAGCAGCCGCATTGTATACATGCCAGATTAGTGGCCTGTTATCCAGAAGAGCTAGGACTTTTCCGGGAAAACGGGTCGAATTAAACCGTGCGGGGATTATCCCGACAATTTTCATAGTGCTGCCTCCTTTTGACGGAAATTTCGTCAAGCATATATGCAATTATAGAAAAGTTCGGAGAAAAAAACAATAGGTTTTGGAGATTTAGTTAAGCAGGTGAGGACGCCGCCGGTACGGCCAAAAGACGGGGGGGG
>OASZ01000703.1_pt1 | contig 21963 bp, 17 predicted proteins | sample 1501241 | NCBI WGS metagenome assembly OASZ01 (sample SAMEA2579926, study PRJEB22360) | human gut metagenome | biome: human gut; feature: human-associated habitat; material: faeces | place: Denmark | collected 2008/2010 | reverse complement strand
TTGCAGCTGTATTAACAGAAAGTGTCCAGAAGAGTCTTGAAAAGAACAGTTATGGAAAAACTGTTACTGTAAAAGTATCAGTGGAAAAAGATAATTCAGGAAAGTATGGTCTTTCGGATACAGAGATGAGTAAGCTGGAAACAGCGATGTTTCCAACAGAATAAGAATGAATGGAAAGCTATCAGAGGAAAAAAACTGGTAGCTTTCTTTTGTTTCAAAAACAGAGACTTGTTAAAAAGCTATTGTAATAAGCGAATCAGAAAAGTTATAATAAATGATAATGGATGGCAGAGGTCATCCATTCATTATGAGAAAAAGAAGGGATCCCACATGAACCAACAAGAAATATTCACATACATCCAAAAGCAATACCCCACCCATCCAGACACCATCAACAAATCCGGATACCCCGTCACCATCTTCAAAAACCCAAGAACCGCCGCACCTTATGCCGTCTTTTACCAACCAGCCGAAAGAACAACTTTCATGGAAGTTCAGGCAGAGCTGGACATGATAGGCAACTACATCGAAATGTATCACCTTGCTCCGGCAAAGCACATGGATCAGAAGCACTGGTTGGCAGTTCCGCTGGACGGTTCTGTCAGTGATTCAAAAGTCCTGGATCTGCTTGATATGAGTTACGACCTCGTAGACGGACAGGAAGAAGCAGATGGAGAGACAGAAGCAGACGGACAGGCAACAGACAGTACGAAAGAAGAAAAAGATTGACAATTCCAACCACACATTCCATAATGACGATAGTGGTTCGAGAGAACTAACAGGAAAAATGGGAGAGACAACATGAAGAAAAAAACTTCATACCGATGGCTGATATGGATTATTCTGGCAGTGGTTTTGATCGGGGTAGCACTTATGCATATCCTGCCCCCATACATCGACCGATGGAAATCCGCCAGAGATTATGACAAACTTGCCGAGGAGTATGTAAATGATGAGTCCGAACCAGATGATGGAAAGCAGAAGAAAAAAGACTGGTGGGCAACAGACGTAAAAGTAGAGTTTGACAAACTGAAAGCCGAGAATCCAGATGTTATCGGGTGGATACGGTTTGATAATCAGGACGAACTTGGCATCAATTATCCAATTCTGTATTCAGGTGATAATGAAAAATATCTGAGAACCGATCTGCATGGCACCAGCCACATCGCAGGGTGTATCTTTTTGGAAGGTCTTAACAAATCTGATTTTTCGGATTATTACAACATTATCTACGGTCACAATATGAGAGACGGAAGTATGTTCGGAAGCCTGAAAAAATATAAGGATGACGGTTTCTGGAAAGAAAATCAATACTTCACCGTATATTCTGAGACAACCGCCTACCGTTATCGAATCTTCTCTTATGAAGATGCAGTCAATGGCGGCGATGTGTACAAAGTAGGATACCAGCCGGGCGAAGAATACCAGAAATTTATCGACCAGATGATAAAAAATTCCGATGTTGATACAGGAATAAAGCCGCAGACCAGTAACAAGATACTGACACTTTCTACCTGTACGGGGAACGGATACAGCAAGCGGCTTGCCATCCATGCAGTTTGCGTTGACGCTCAGACTACGGATGAATCAAAATTAAAGGAAAAAGGAAATTAACTATGAAAATATCCAAAAGTATGTGGGAAAAAAGAAACAAAAACATATTTTTGGATATTTTTATATGGAATTATAATGTTGTACGGGAAAATGCATTGACAAACCTGAAAAAAGGACAATATAATTAAAAATACATGGTTTGAACCAACTAACTAAAGCGTAATCGGTAAACAAAACAGAGGAAAAAGTAATGGAAACAAAGAAAGTGGCAAAAGAATACCTGCAAAAAGATATTCTGAGAACGATTTATCAGATGCGGAAATGGAAAGAGGATGATAAGCAGATCAAAAGAATCCTCGTATTAGACTATGACCTGACCGAGTATTACTGGAAATCGAACATTAAGAAATTGCAAGAGGAAGGCTTTCTGGAAACAGACAGTGATGCGAAGATTCCTGCACTGACAGAAAGCGGAACGGAGTATGCGAGACAACTGCAACGGGCAGCCGAAGGCTGGAATCAGTTCTTACAAATGAGCGGAGTCGATGAAAAGACAGCAGACAGGGACGGCAGACTCATGGCGTGTGAGGTGTCTGATCCGGACAAAATCGACAATTTATGGAAATTTATCAATGATGGTGGAAGAAGCTCCATACCGAAAAGTGTAGACTGCCACACGCTTTGGAAGAAGTTGAAACCGGGAAAGTATCAGATGTGGTATTCCTTTTACACCACAGAGATTGAAAAAGAGAGAAAAGCAGCTATCGAAGATATGCGGTTTGAACGGGATGGCTGGCTGCACATAGAGCCTTGGGAGATATGGCTGGAACTAACAGAGCATCCAGAGAACGAGGATGACAGGACAATCTGGTATCAGAACATGCATGGAATCTGGAAGAAGGCAGAAGTAAATGATCACAGTATCAAAATTCCTGCCACAGCATTTCACATAGAGTACGAACAGCAGTGGTTGGGTGAAATACACTTCACCTGTAATCTGGGGTTTGTCGCAGAGAAAAAGAAAGGTTCCAAGAAAAAAACGATATGCTTACTGGATGGAAGGCTTTTGCAGAAAATACCGGATATCGTGTAGCGGATGAATATTAAAAAAGACAGGTAGGAAAGGTAACATGGGAAGAAAGATTGAAAACAGAAATATTGATGTGACAAAAGCCAGAGGCGAATTAGAAGAAGATCTTCTGGAATATGTCTACCGGACGTGGAGGCAAGGCAGACAGATCACATCGAAAGAGTATGCCAGAGAAGTGAATATAACCGGATATGAAGCAGCAGGCCTGGTGCGAAGTCTGGTGAAAAAAGGATTTTTGTGTGAGCCAGAAAACGGACATCTTGAACTCACCGATAAGGGAAAACTGGAAGGTATGGAGTGCCTTGCACGCCATGAGAAACTGACACAGTTCTTTCAGATGGTAAGTGGAATGGATCAGCAGAGGGCGCAGGAAGATGCCTGTAGAGTGGAACATTATATCAGTCCGGAAGGGTTAAAAGGAATTGAAAACTTTCTGCAGTACGGTGACGTATACGACAGAGTTTATGACGATATGGACTTGTATACCTTTTATGAGGATGGTGAGTTCCCGATGGCATTCGGACTGTATGAACCGGAACGACGCAATCCAAGGTTCCTTGCACCAGAGTACGGGAAACTGGAACACTCTGTCATATTAAGAGTGAAAAAGTCACAGAACTGCTTCCTGCTCAAGACAAAAAAAGACGAATCCATCGGCTATGTATGGTACAGAAGAGATGATGAATGGATACAGGCGAAAGAAGAAAAAGGTGTTTATCAGTTACCGACAGACATCTGTACTTATACTGCGAATACAGGAATCCCGATTACAGAAGCAGTGGCAATCATTGCGATTACACGCTTTGAACAGAAGCCATTGCCAATCGATTATCGGGAATTGAATATTCATGTATGGTGACGAAGAGAGGAACAGGAAAATGGAAAAAGGTGAACATCTAAAGAGACAGAACAGACCTACGATGCTGCAACTGCAATATTTACAAGGTCTGTCAAGAGTAGAAAAGAAACGTGGAGCTCAGGGAAGTATCGCAGAATCTTATGGCGTGAATCGATCAACGGTAAACCGTTATTTTAAGAACTGCATAGAAAGAGGAATCCTGACAGAATCACTGGAATTTACCGCAGCAGGTGAAGAATGGCTGGAAAGATATACCAAGCTGTATGAGAATCTTGAAAAATATCTGGAAGAAATCGGTGCAAAACCGGAAGAAATCGAGGAATCACTGGATGTTATGGTGGAGAATATCGACATCCACATGCTGGAACTGATGATTAACGCCTATACAGAGAAAAAATCAGTATACAAGAAAAAAGAGAATGAACTGGATCAGGAGATACAGCACAATCTGCAGAAATGTGAAAGGCATCCGGTAGTGTTCCGGCTTTACCGGATGAATAAAAAGCAGGGGCAGGGAAGAGACTCTATGGCGATGAGAGGATTTGAAGAAATAGCCGAAATCGTTCAGGAGAATGGAGAAAGCTATCTGGAATTAAAGCTGAAAGAGATGGCAGCACACTCCAGAGTGAGTGGTGAAATGATGGCTGGAAAACTGAAAACATTGAAGTATGAGCATAATGAAGTTTTGGAAGAAGCAAGAATAGAGAATAATATAGTGAAAATCCCGATGGAAGCGTGCAGAATCCACCGATGGACGGGGATTGGCACGATGGGAATTGTACCAGTTACCGTTACCTGCAGCGTAGGACCAATGCACATGCCGGAAAGCACTGCACTATTATATTTCTGGGTATAAATAAGAAGTGAGAAAAATTCTCATTTACGCATATCATGTAACAAAATAAGAAAAAAATTCAATAAAGTGCCGTTGTTGATAAAACACTATCAATAACGGCACTTTTATGCCTATTGTTGTCTGAATAGCAACAAAATCAAAGGAAATAGCGGCTTATTTGTTGCTATTCAGGCAACAAACTTGTAAAAAATAGTGTTGACATTGAATGGCAAATTATGGTATCTTTCAGACAAGGAGTTAGATACGGATAACCGGAAATATTCTCGTAGAACTCTAAACATCATAACTAAAAATTTATTAGCAAAAAGCTAATACCAAGATGAGAAAAGGAGGATTACAGTTATGAGAAAGATCAAGAAATTAGTTGCTACACTGTTAGCAGCAACAATGGTAATGGCAATGGGAGTTACAGCGTTTGCTGCAGATTCATTAGCAGATGGTAAGTACACAGCAAAGCAGAATCTTTATAAGAACTCAGCTTGTACAACAACATCTATGGGAGATGCTGCACTCAATGATATGCGTGCAGAAATTACGATTGCAGATGATGAGGCAACACTTGTTGTTCATACTCATGAGATTACATATTTAGGTCTGACTGGACATTTAGGAAAAATGGTAGTTAATGGAAAAACAGTTACTCCGAAACAGACTACAACTAATGGCGTAACAGATTACTACTTCACATTCACAGGTTTAGATGCATCTACAATTTATGAAGGCTGTGTAATTACTGGTAAATTCACAACATACGTTGGAAGTATGCCGATGAACGCAACAGGATATTTGAAACTTACAGACATCACAGCAAAATAAAATAAGTAAATATGTATGTAAAGCAAACTGCTGTACCCAAAAGTGCAGCAGCTTGTTTTAATTGATACGGAGGAAAAATGAAAAAAATAAAAAAGATATTAGCCTTTGTATTGAGTACAAGTATGTTACTTGGCGGTATGAATATACAAGCGTTTGCTGGTGAACAGAAAGAAACAAATACCGCAAATACAGAGTTAGATAACCAAAATGAATATGTTGTTCCACTGACTTTTTATGGACCTTCTGGAAAACTGCTTACGGAGGAGCCTTATTCGGGTACAGTTCAGGATTACATGGATAATGTTGCACTAGTAAAAAAGAATGATAATGGAACATATCATGTAACCTTACAGATTGAAAATTATGAAAAAATTGATATTTTGCAGTTCTCAAAACCGGGTGTAATTTCAGATGATATAGCACCTTCGAATGCACCTATGGGAACTTTTAATATTCCAGAAAAATATATTGCTAATAATGAGGAAAATCCATCAGAGGCAACGGAATATTTGAAGGAACAAGGACAAATTAATGAAGAGTGGAATGATAAATACATTCAAAATTATTCTGTTGAAAAAGCAACAACGGGTGTGTCGTGGTATTCTTTTGATGTGGATACACTGGAAGGGACGATGTATACTAAAGCTTTCTATAGTTATGGAAGAACAGATGATGACTTGGAAAGCTATATGTACGGAATTGTAAACGGAAAATTTACATTTGATGTAAATAATACAGTAGTTGCTAAAGAGATTAACGAAGAAAATTATAAAAATATTGGATTGGAGCTTTCTAAAGTTGTAACCAGTGTTGGAGATTCACCGGATTTCACAGGATTTGTAGCAGAAGAAAAAACTGCAAATGATTTGTTTAGTGGTACTTGTGAAGCAAAAATTGAGAATGGAAAAGTTACTGTTACAGCAGAGACAAGTAGCATTGATTCAATAAGAGTACTTGAAGAAATTAAGGATTTAGGCGAGTGTACTTATCCTTCAACTTCTTCATATCGCCAATATATGTATGCGTATTCGAGAGAAGTAAAAAAGAATAAGTATATTTCTGTTTATTCAGACAATATTTTGGAAGATGGAAAATTTTCCATTGAATACGAAAACTTAGAAGAAGCTATTTTTGGAAAACAGGTTGAGATACAAACAGAAGATGGTACCTACTATGGAGAATTGCGAGTAAGAACAACACCGAAAGAAAAACTCGAATTGACAGATGGTGATGTTACACTTGTAACAGATAACTATACAGTTAATAGTAAAGCAAAATTTGGAGCAGAACTTTTACAGGAAACCTCAGATGAAGATAGTGAATATAACAAATATTATTCTTTATTAGCAGGAAACGCTTCAAAAGCATTGATCTATAATTTGTCATTAAAAATGAATGACTCGCAGGTTATTCCATCGAGAGCAGTAGAATTAAGAGTAAAAATTCCGAAAGACTGGGATACGAGCAAAATAGAAGTTCAATGGTATTATCCAGTAAATGAAATGTTTAATCCGATAGAGTATTTTGATTCATCTTCCTATAAAAATGATGATGGAAGTATTCACATGGAGGGCGATGAACTGGTTATAACAGGCACTACTCGTGTTTATAATACAATCGCCATTACACAAAAAGCGGATAAAGTAGATATTTCAGAAATCCAGGACGGAACATATAATGTTAATGTTACTATGTGGCAGCAGGATCAGCCGGATAGATTGTCTATGAGCAATTCTGCGGTTGTAAATGATTCAGCTCGTTTGGTAGTAGAGAATGGAAAGAAACATATCTATTTTGATACACAAGGAATTGTGATTACGGGCAGATATGGTTATACAAATGGAATATTCTGGGCAAATAATGAGCAGACAGAAGAAAACGGACTTCCGATATTAAGTGAATATACACCGCTTGATTATTATAGTTACTACCTAAATGATTCGGGAAGCACAGATATGGATTCCTATGCGGAAGAATATGACTTATATTATCCGAAGAGCGTAGGTTTTGAATTTCCAGAATCAGCAGACAGAGATGATGGGGTATATTTGAACTTCTTTGTTCCTATCATGGATGAACTTCAGCATAAAGTTCCTGGATCTGGTGAAGGATGCAGAACTGCATTTATGACTTTATCTGGTTTAACACCTGTGGCAGAAATTAACGAGCCAACCCACGATAAATCTGTTTTAGTTGTAGCAGTTGATAAAGCATCTAAATATACAGCCGACAATTATACAGAGGAATCTTACAAAGTATTATCTGACGCAGTAGCAAAAGCTCAGAAGGTAATCGACGGAACAACTTCTGCAAACGATTCTGAAATCGTAGCATTAGATAAAGAAATTTCTGATGCAATCAGCGGATTAAAAGAGGCAACTGGACTTGACAAATACAATAAAGTCCTGAAAAATGCCAAAGCATTAAATGAAGCAGATTATACAGCAGAAAGCTGGGCAGACCTTCAGGCAGTGATTACTGCTCAGGAAGGAAAGGTAACAGAAGAAAATGCAGATCAGGCATCCGCAGACCTTCAGTCAGCAGTAGATGCACTTGTACCGATGTCAACAGCCGTTTCCATGGAAAAAGGTGTTTACGAAGTACAGGCAACACTTACCAATCAGGATGGAACAGCAAGTGATTTGAATGCAGGATTAAAATCTGCTCGTTTATATACAGATAAAGACGGCAATGTAACTGCTTATCTGTACGTGGACGGAATTACCGGTATGCAGTATCGCAAGGGTGCCGGATATGCGGATGCAGATACAGACGCAGGCAGACTTGTAGTGAAACTTCCTGCAAATGTAGAAAACCATAAAGTAAAAGTAACAACAGAAAGCGGAGAAGCAGAACTCCTGTTAAATCTTGATTTAAAATCTGCAGTAAAACAGGAAATTAAAAAATCCGATCTGGAATCAAAACTGAATGATGCAAAAGTATTAGAAGAGAAAAATTATACAAGCGATTCTTTTGCAGCATTAACAGATGCGATTGCTACAGCAGAAAGCGTTCAGGCAGATAAGGTGGCATTCCAGTCAGAAATCACAGCAGCAGAGACAGCTCTGGATACAGCAACAGCAGGTCTTGTAATGAAAGAAGAAGTAAAAGCAAGAGCAGAACTGGATCAGGCAGTTTCCGATGCGAAAAATAATTATGCAGAAGCAAATTATACAAAAGACAGCTATGAGAATTTGAAGTCTGCAATCAAGGAAGCTGAAGAAGTATTGGCAAAATCTGATGCGACAGCAGATGAAATGAAAGAACAGGTTGACAAGCTGGATAAAGCAGTAAAAGCACTTGTTCGTCTGGATGATGCAGTAGATAAGTCAGAATTAAATGGCTATATCGAAAATGCACTGACCAAGAAAAATGACGGTACTTATACAGACAACAGTTGGAATAGTTTCCAGGCAGCAATCAAATCTGCTCAGAAAGTATCCGCTGATGTCAATGCAACAAAAGCAGAAGTAGAAAAGCAGACAAAACTGCTGACCTCTTCTTATGAAGCACTTGTTGTTAAGAACAAACAGAGTGATCTTTTCAAAGATTATCCGCAGATTTTTGAAGGTACATATTCCGTACCGATCAAAATGCTCAATGCAACATCCGATGAAGATTCTATGGGAAATGCTTCCATGGTTCAGACCGGAATTGTAAGAGTTACGGGTAAAGGCGAAGTGACACTGGAGATGAACTTCCAGTCTATGCAGTTTGCCGGAATGACAGGATATCTGTATAAACTGAAAAAAGTAGATATGGATACGGTTGAATACAACAAATATAATTATCCGGTAAAATATGAAGCTTCCGATGCAACAGTATTAGAAGAGTACACAGATGTTTACGATTCATTTAATAATAAGAACTCTGAGTATTACGACAAGAATACAGAAGGAAACTGGTATCCGAAGAAATTATCAATCCCGATTGAACTGAACGATAACCTGTTCTATGTAGAGGTTTATGTTCCGGTTATGGAAAGCATCGGTGAAGGACAGGGTACAAAGGTTGCCAGAGTTTCTATCGACTGGGCAAACATCAAACAGGAGACAGGAGTAGAGAGAGACAACAGCGTAATCGAAGCACTTCTGAATCAGGTATCCGGTATGCAGCAAGGGGATGTTGCTGACGAGTACTGGAACGCTTTAAATGCGGCTTACATGACAGCTCAGGATGTTTACAATGATATGAATTCTACACAGAAAGAAATTGATCTTCAGGTGACAGCTTTACAGGCAGCCGTAGATGCAGTAGAAACTCAGATCGTAGACAAGACAGAACTGAATGCTTTGATTGAAAAAGCAACAGCAGAAGCAAATCGTACCGATGTTGTTTATACTTCTGCAACATTAGAAGCATTAAAGACAGCAATCACAAATGCACAGGCAGTAGCAGCAAAAGAAGATGCTACCAAGGCAGAAGTTCAGGCACAGGTTACAGCACTTCAGACAGCACTTGACAGTTTAAGAGTTGTTGATAAGACAAACTTAAATGCCCTGATTGAAAAAGCAAAAGCTGAGGCAGCAAAAACAGATGTTTATGAAAGCAGCAGTTTGACGGTCCTGAATACAGCAATTACACTGGCTGAGAATGTTGCAGCAAATCCAAAAGCAACAGAGTCAGAAGTTGCAGCAGCAGAGAAATCTCTGACAACTGCATTAAACGGACTGGTAGAAAAAGCAGTTGTAGATAAGAGCAAACTGGAAAGCAAGATTGCAGAAGCAAAGACATATTTAAGCCAGACAGACATTTATACAGAAAGTTCTCTTGCAACATTACAGAGTGCAGTAGGTCGTGCTCAGAATGTAATGGATAATGATTCTGCATCACAGAAACTGGTAGATGATCAGGTGACAAAACTGACAGAAGCAATCCAGCAGTTAGCAAAGAAGAGTGATGGAAAACTGGATATCAAGAACCTTGCTGATGGGGTTTACTCTATCTATGGAACAATGGTGAAAGTAGACAAGAATACTTATTCTATGTCAAATGAAGCAATCAACCATACAATTAAACTGACAGTGAAGAATGGCAAATATTACATTACTCTGAACTTCAACGGATTGACAGTAGGACAGAAACTTGGATATTTAAGCAAGCTCAAATACTTTACAACAGGTTATACACTTGATAAGTATGGTAATCCGCAGGGAACACTTGCTGATGTTACAGTTGACAGCTATCAGAAGAACAGCGATGGCTCACTGGTTTCTGACCAGTACGGAACAAACTATCCAGATGAAGTAACATTCGAGCTTATTCCGGAAGCTCTGAATGATGGATATGTTCCGTTACAGGTATTCGTTCCGATTATGGACGCAATCAGCTCTGGTACAGGAACACAGCCAGTATATCTGAAACTGGATTGGAGTTCATTAAAAGCAACAACATCCGATAATCCAGATTTTGATAAGAACGACAACAATAGCAATAACAACAATAATAATTCCAACGGAAGCAACAACAGCTCTTCACTTGGAAACAGCTCTCTTGGAAATAACAGCCTCGGAAGCAGTTCTCTTGGAAGCAGCAAACTTGGTTCTTCCTCACTTGGAAGTGGTTCTTCAAGTCTGAAGAGTGGAACATCCAGCCTTGGATCAGGTTCCAGCCTGAAATCAGCATCCAATGTTAAGACTGGTGATGTTGTACAGAACAATACCCTGTGGGCAGCTATCCTTCTTCTCGGAGGAGTCGCTTTACTGGCAGGAATCATGGAGTACAACAGAAAGAAAAAAGCAAACGTAAAATAATAAGTAGTGATTTGGCAGACGAACCCTCCCATTCCTTCGGGACTGGGAGTCTGCCAAATTCATTTAACAGGAGATAAGGAATGAAATTAGCAGCGAAAAAAAACAAAATATTGTCTGCCATTATGACTTGTGTGCTTGCCATTACTTTAATGGCAGGCTTTCCTGCTGTTAAGGCTTACGCCGCAAGCGGGACAGTGTATAGCTGTACAATTAACAGATGTTACGCACATCCGGTTACCGGAGTAATCGAAGATTCCGGTGGAGAGAGTTCTTATGCAACAGGACAGGGCATGGTAGAAGGCTGTGTATACAGCAATGGTATCTTGGAAGTAACAGACGATGGAGCTTATTATCTGACCATCCGCATGAGTCTGATGGACTACACCAGTGGACATAGCTTTCAGGTACAGAATGTAGGTGATTCCGGCTGGTCTACACCATCAGAAATCGGCATTACAGGAAATGGTTCAGACAGTAATGGTACAACAGCCGATGTTTGTATGCGTGTGCCAAGCGAAAACTGTGTAGTCAGAGGTTCCATGTATGTAGAACCGATGGGAAGAGATGTTATTTTCTATCTGTATCCGAGCAATTTTAGTGAAGGAAATAATACAGATATGAATGCCACTATGGTGACTGGAAATAGTGCTTCCGGAGATACGGATGCACAGGTGAATGATGACGGCAACTCGTCGGATGCTGAGACTTCTTCCGGCAGTGGTTCTCTGTCCTCAGGAAGCGGCGATTCTTCTCTGAAGAGTTCTTCCAAAGACAGCGATTCGAAAGACAGTGACAAGACAGAAGAAAAAGATGCGGATACAGACGACAAAGAGAGCAAAGAACTGGAGAGCAGCATCACGGTGACGGCGACACCGGAAGCGCAGGAGACACCGTCCACGGACAGCAGCACCCTGGATAGTGCGAGTGGACTCAGTCTTTCTACCGCAGAGGATGCGGAAGATACCGGAGCAGATGCAGACAGCACGGAAAATTCCGGGAATCGTATTTTCCAGATCGCACTGGCAATTGTGATCTCCGGGCTGATCCTGATCGGTGTGGCTGCAGCAGTTGTGTATTTCTTCCGAAAGAACTGGAACCGCTGGGGAGGAGCGCAGGATGATGATGAATAGACGTTTGAAAAAAGCATCGGCTGTCCTCCTTGCCATGACCATGATCTTTTCTCTGGCAGGTTGTGTAGACCAGAGTCAGGGGAAGAAAAGCAGTGATTCTGCTACACAGGCAGAGAGCAGTACAGATGAGAAAGACAGCAGTCAGACGGCAGATAAAAAGACTTCTGACAGCAAATCGGACAAGGATTCTTCCGATGAAGATGCAAAGTCTCTCTTAGAGATTGATGATCCGGAAGAAAAGGCAGCCGTAGAAGCAGCCAGGAAAAAAGTACAGGCAATGAAAGAAAGCCCAAGAATCATAGCGACTTCTCCGGCAACCGCAGATATTTGTGATAAGCTGGAACTGGATCTGGTAGGTGTTTGCAGTAGTACCGTATCCACAATTCCGGACAGATACAAAGATGTAGAGACAGTCGGAACAGCCATGAGTCCGGATATGGAGATTGTATCTTCTTTAAATCCAGACTGGATATTAAGTCCGGTGTCATTGCAGAGTGACCTGCAGCCGAAATATGAAGCAATCGATACAGACTGGGCGTTTTTGAATCTTAGAAGTGTGCCTGGTATGTACCGTTCCATTCAGGAGTTGGGTGAGATTTTCGACAGAGAAGATCAGGCACAGAAACTGGTGGACGAATTTACTGAATTTTACGATGACTATAAGAAAAAGAATGAAGGAAAAGACCATCCGAAGGTTATGATTCTGATGGGACTTCCTGGCTCTTATATTATCGCAACACCGAATTCCTATGTGGGAAGTCTGGTGGAACTGGCAGGCGGCGAGAATGTATACTCTGACACCGATCAGGAATTTTTGACCGTAAATACTGAGGACATGAAAACCAAAGAGCCGGATATTATTTTACGTGCCGCACATGCACTGCCGGATCAGGTGGTAGAAATGTTCAATAAAGATTTTGCGGAGAATGACATTTGGCAACATTTTGATGCGGTGAAAAACGGCAGAGTTTATGACCTTACTTATGAATATTTCGGTATGAGTGCTACGTTTAAATATCCAGAGGCACTGGAAGAATTACAGCCAATTCTTTATCCGGAAAGTGATGAAGATACAGCAAAAGCAAAAGAAGCCAGTGACAATGCACAGAAGAAAGCAAAGGATTCTGACGCAACTGAGAAATACAACGAACAGCAGAGCAAGTAGAAAGGAGAGGACAGATGAAAGAGACAGAATTAAACAATACTTCTGAGACTTCCGAAATGGAAGTCCAGAACCTCTCCGGTCAGGATAAAGCAAGAAAGCATCGGAAAACAGCAAAAGCAGCAATTTCCTTTATTGTAATGATCGTATTACTGGTTGCATTATTCTTTGCGGCAGTGAATATCGGAAGCCTGAAAGTCAGCTTCCCGGAACTACTGAAAGGATTATTTGTAAAGTACAATGAAGACGTGGCAACAATCTATGACTTACGATTCCCACGAATTGTAATCTCCATGTTAGCCGGAGCTGCGATAGCGGTATCGGGTGTGTTATTTCAGGCGGTATTAAAAAATCCACTTGCCGATCCGGGAATCATCGGTATTTCCAGTGGAGCAAGTTTTGCGGCGGTACTCATTACCGCATTTGCACCGACTTTATTTTTCTTCACTCCATTATTTGCATTTCTTGGTGGTGTGATTGCATTTGTCTTAGTTTACAGCCTGTCATGGAAAGGGGGATTAAGTCCTCTGAGAATTATCCTTGTCGGTGTGGCAGTCGATGCAATGTTCACCGGATTATCCAGTGCGTTGAATTCAATGAATGGCGGAAACATGTCTGGCGTGGCAGCCATCGTCAATGGTAATATCACAATGAAAACTTGGGATGATGTGAAAACCTTAGTACCGTATGTAATTGTCGGACTGGTTCTGGCACTGATTATGACGAAGATGTGTAATCTGTTAGCACTGGAAGATAAGACAGCACGAAGCCTTGGAATCAATGTCAATGCAATGCGTATCGTGATTTCACTGATAGCAGTATTGCTTGCAAGTATTTCCACAGCAGTAGCCGGAGTGATTAGTTTCTTAGGACTGATTGTTCCGCATATCGGAAGAATCCTGGTAGGAAGTGACCACAAGGCATTAGTACCATTCAGTGCTTTGTTCGGAGCGTTTACATTCCTGCTGGCAGATACCATCGGAAGAACAATAGCTGCTCCGTATGAGGTATCCGCATCCATCATTATGAGTGTGGTCGGAGGCCCATTCTTCATCATTCTGTTAAGGAGGTCTAAGAAGTATGCGAAGTAAAGAAAAGAATATGGATTTGACTTCCACAGAGAATGAAGCAGCAAAGAAAGCGAAAAAAGCAGATAAGTGGGCAGACAAACCTGCGATGGAAGTCAGAGACCTGCATTTTTCCTATGGAAAAAATAAAGTCTTAAAGGGCGTATCCCTGAAGATTGAAGAAGGTAAAATTACAACGATTATGGGAGCAAACGGATGCGGTAAATCCACACTGTTTTCTCTGATGACAAAGAACCTATATCCGAGAAAGGGAAACATTTTCCTTAAGGGTAAGAACATCCAGAACCTGAACTTAAAAGAATTCGCCAGAAAGGTTGCGATTGTTCAGCAGTATAACAGTGCATCGGACGATATCACCGTTGAGAATCTGGTCGCATTCGGAAGAACCCCTCATAAGAAGATGATGCAGGGAGACAGTGCCGAAGATGAGCGTATGATCCAGTGGGCATTGGAAGTGACCAATCTGACAGAATATCGTGACAGGGAAGTGTCAAGACTTTCCGGTGGACAGCGTCAGCGTGTATGGATTGCAATGGCTCTTTGTCAGGGAACAAAGACTCTGTTCCTCGATGAGCCGACCACATATCTGGATATACGTTATCAGATTGAGATTTTGCAACTGGTTAAAAAACTCAATCAGGAATTTAGAATTACCATCATCATGGTACTGCACGACATCAATCAGGCAATCGCATATTCGGATAATGTCATCGGTATGAAAGATGGAAAAGTGCTGGTGGAAGGTGATCCGGAAGAAGTGATTACGGAAGAGAGTATCAGGGAGCTGTATGGCATTGAACTTGGTGTGACAAGGGTTGATGGACGGAAGTTTGTGCTGGCGGTATAGTGTCAGGCACTGTAAAATGAGGCTTTAGAAAGTTTAGAAAAATTTAATGGTGCCTGACACCTGAAAGGAAAGAAGATGAAAAATCCTTTAAAAGTTGTATGGATCGTGCTTGGATTTCTTTGTCTGGGACTTGGTACGATAGGAATTGTACTTCCTATCCTGCCAACCGTTCCGTTTTATATGGCAACACTGTTTTGCTTTGCAAAGAGTTCTAAGAAACTGCACGACTGGTTTGTAGGAACGAATCTTTATAAGAAACATCTGGACAGTTTTGTTCAGAAAAGAGCCATGACAATGGGAACAAAATGCAAGATCATCGGAATGGTAACAGTAGTCATGGCAATCGGCTTTATCTGCATGAAGAATGTACCGATTGGAAGAATCTGTATCGCAGTGGTTTGGGTATGCCACCTGTTATATTTCTTCCTGCGGGTGAAGACAGAGCGGTCGGAAATGAATGGGACACCAGAGGCTGAGTAAGATGGATAGGATAGAAAAGAAACGACAGAAAGAGCAGCGTGTTGTGGACGAGATGATCCGGCTGTATTGCAGAAAGCATCATGTGAAAGAAGAACGGCAGGCAGGGGGATTGTGTCCTGTCTGTCAGGAACTTTCCGATTATGCCAGACTGCGAAGTCAGAAATGTCCGTTTATGAAAGAAAAGACATTCTGTGCGAACTGTAAGGTGCATTGCTACAAACCGGAGAAAAGGGAACAGATCCGGGAGGTTATGCGTTTTTCCGGACCGAGGATGCTGCTGTATCATCCGGGGCTGGCGGTGTGGCATCTGGTGTGTCATATAAAAGAAAAATAAAAAAGAAACGAGCAAACCGTTTGAGCAGTCATGCTACACGGTAGTAAACTTCGTTTCTTAAATGTAGTATAATGAAAATGATATAAATTGTCAAGCCGGTAAAGTGAATATGCGATTGACATGCGTTGGATGCGGTGATAATATAATAATTGAAAAAGGTGTTACCGAGATGACGGTTCGCCTGATTATTAGTTAAAAATAACCGCTCAAAGTTCTCAGGCTAGGGGCGGTTATTTTTGCGTCCTGGAACTATGCTCTCCATGTGCATAACCAAGACTGTAGAATGTAACACACAAGGATATGACTGCAATCAGGTCAGTTATGGTAAGCATATGTTTGATCTCCTTTCCAAGATTTCTCAACAAAGAGATTGATCTATGTAATCGGAGCTAGAACTCTCCGCGCAAAGCGAACCGCCATCCACGTCAATGGGAGTAACACCTTAGACATATAGGATGTCCATCTCTATAATAGCAAATATGCTATCGCAAATCAAGAAAATATACCGAATAAGCAATGAAAAATGCAAAGTTCCCAGAAAAAAATGAAACTATATAACGTACAAAAATAAAAAGAGAGTTTGTATATGATAAAAAAAAGACTGGTGGGGCTGTTGTCCCACGCAAAAAAATATATCGTGTATACGATTTTGTGGCAGTGGGCGGCCCTCCTGTCACAAGTGTTAGCAGTTTTTGCCATCGCAGATTTACTGGAACGGGTAGTGTACCGGGCAGTAACCGTACCGATCATTGAGCGGACGATACTGATTTTAGTCCTGGTTGTGGTGATCCGGTTTGTGTGTGAACGGATGGGAGCAAGGTCTTCGTATCTGGCATGTGTGGATGTAAAACGGATTCTGCGGGAAAAGATTTATGAGAAAATGTTAAAGCTGGGAGCTTCCTACAGTGAGCAGGTATCCTCTTCGGAAGTTGTACAGGTATCAACTGAAGGTGTAGAGCAGTTGGAGACATACTTTGGAAAATATCTTCCACAGTTATTCTACAGCCTGATTGCACCACTGACATTATTTATCATTCTTTGCAGAGTGAGCCTGAAAGCGAGTGTGATCCTGCTGATCTGTGTACCGCTGATCCCGATTTCAATTGTAGTGGTACAGAAAGTAGCGAAGAGATTATTAAATAATTATTGGAGTATCTATACCGGACTGGGAGATTCTTTCCTTGAGAATCTGCAGGGACTTACCACACTGAAGATTTATCAGGCAGACCAGCAGAAAGCAGACGAGATGGATGTGGAATCTCAGAACTTCCGCAGAATTACGATGAAGGTGCTGACCATGCAGCTCAATTCCACCAGTGTGATGGATATTGTGGCGTATGGCGGAGCTGCGATCGGTATGGCAGTTGCAGTATCTGAATTCTTAAAGGGAAATATCAGTGTAGCAGGAACGTTATGTATCGTTCTGCTTGCCAGCGAGTTTTTCCTGCCGCTCAGACTGCTTGGTTCATTCTTCCATATTGCAATGAATGGTATGGCAGCAAGTGATAAGATTTTCAAGATTTTAGATTTACCAGAACCACAGGCTGGAGAAAAAACACTGCCGGATGGAGCGTTAGATGTTACATTAAAAGATGTGCATTTTTCTTATGAAGAGGACAGAGAGATTTTAAAAGGAATCAACTTAAATCTTCCGGCAGGAAGTTTTGTATCACTGGTTGGTGAATCCGGATGTGGTAAAAGTACGATTGCCGGAATCCTTGCAGCAAAGAACCGGGGATATAACGGAGAAATCACCATTGGTGGCGTACTGCTTAATGAAGTGAATGAAACGAATCTGATGCAGAGGGTTGTTCTGGTTCGCCATAACAGCTACCTGTTCAAAGGTACAGTAGAAGAAAATCTGAAGATGGCAAAGCCGGACGCAACGAAAGAAGAGATGGAAACAGTCCTTCAGAAAGTCAATCTCTTAGGTTTCTTACAGACACAGGATGGATTACAGACGCAGTTGCTGGAAAAAGCAAGTAACCTGTCCGGCGGTCAGTGTCAGAGACTGGTGATTGCCAGAGCGTTGCTTCGGACAGACAGTGCGGTTTATATTTTCGATGAAGCTGCATCCAATATCGATGTGGAAAGTGAAGAACTGATCATGAATGTGATTCACGAACTGGCAAAAACAAAGACGGTGCTTCTGATTTCCCACAGACTGGCAAATGTTGTGAAGTCCGACAAGATTTATTTCTTAAAAGATGGAGAAATCAAAGAAAGCGGAAAGCATGAAGAACTGATGAGCCAGAATGGTGCGTACAGACATCTGTATGAAAGCCAGATGGCACTGGAAAACTATGGAAAAGGAGGAGTGGCATAATGAGTGAAAAAGTTAATAAAAATTTAATGGTGCCTGACACCAAAAGAAGAAGTGCCATCCAGATCATGGGAAGTCTGATTGGTCTGGTAAAACCCCTGCTCCATATCATGCTGGCAGCAATCATCCTTGGAACATTAGGTTACTTGTGTGCGATCTTCCTGACAATACTGGCAGGACAGGTTATCGTGCATGGACTTCTGACAGGGGCAGCCGGAATGACGGTTCCGGTGGACAATATGTGGCTGGTATTTACCCCGGTGAAAACCATTATCACAGTGATGATCGTAATTGCAGTGCTTCGTGGGATCCTGCATTATATGGAGCAGTATTGTAATCATTTTATCGCATTTAAACTGTTGGCAATCATCCGTCATAAAGTGTTTGCAGCACTGCGGAAGCTCTGTCCGGCAAAACTGGAAGGACGGGATAAGGGAAACCTGATTTCTATTATTACAACCGATATCGAACTACTGGAAGTGTTCTATGCACATACCATTTCCCCGATTGCGATTGCAACGCTGACCTCGATCATTATGGTGATTTTTATCGGAAGATATCACTGGCTGGCAGGATTGCTTGCACTGGCAGCTTATCTGATTGTCGGTGTTGCCATCCCGATGTGGAATGGAAAACGTGGTAGCCAGAAGGGAATGGAATTTCGGACAAACTTCGGAGAACTGAACAGTTTTGTTCTGGACTCTTTACGTGGACTGGACGAGACTATCCAGTACGGACAGGGCGAAAAGAGAAAAGAGCAGATGTCTGAGCGTTCCAAAAACCTTGCAGGAATGCAGGAAGATTTGAGCAAAATGGAAGGCTCACAGCGTTCCTTTACGAACATGGTTATCCTGCTTGCATCCTTTGGAATGCTGGCACTGACAATCTGGCTGTATGACAAAGGAACGATGGGATTCGAGGGAATCTTAACCTGTACCATCGCAATGATGGGTTCTTTCGGACCGGTAGTAGCATTATCAAGCCTTTCCAACAACCTGAACCAGACACTGGCAAGTGGTGAGCGTGTTCTTTCTCTTCTGGAAGAGACACCGCTTGTGGAAGAAATTCCGGGTGACGTGGAAACTTCCGGTGCAGAGAGCAAAGAACATGGATTTACAGGAGCAGAGGCAGAGAACGTAACATTTGCTTACGGTGAAGAAGTTATTTTAGATAACTATTCACTGAAATTACAGCCGGGTAAAATCACAGGGATTCATGGTGCGAGTGGTTCCGGAAAATCTACACTTTTAAAACTGTTGATGCGGTTCTGGGATGTGCAGGATGGAAGCGTATCGGTAGACGGTACAGATGTCCGCAAGATTCAGACCAAGCATCTGAGAGATATGGAAAGTTACGTGACACAGGAAACACACCTGTTCCATGATTCGATTGCAAACAATATCGCCATCGCAAAGCCGGGAGCATCCAGAGAAGAGATTATGGAAGCTGCAAAGAAAGCGTCTATCCACGATTTCATAATGACACTTCCGAAAGGATATGATACAGAAGTCGGAGAACTGGGTGACACGCTGTCTGGCGGTGAGAAACAGAGAATCGGAATTGCAAGAGCATTTCTCCATGAATGCCCCCTCATTCTACTCGATGAGCCTACATCGAACCTCGACTCTTTAAATGAGGGAATTATCTTAAAATTATTGAAAGAATCGGCCAAGAAGAAAACGGTTGTCCTGGTATCCCACAGAGTATCCACAATGAACGTGGCGGATGTGGTATATGAGATGGAAAATGGAAGGATTTCCTGATGAGACATCGGGTTGTTTGCCCTGTGGATGTTCAGGGAAAAGACAGAAACAAATGCCGACGGGCAGGAAAGGAATGACGACAGAATGAAGCGATTACCGGAAGCAAAATGTAATTGCCTGGAGGCTATTTATCGGTTACAGAAGGAACAGCGGGGGGCCCGGGTCTGTACGATCCGGGATTATCTCGGGATCGCGGGTCCTACGGTGTCGGTGACGCTGGATGGACTGGAGGATGCAGGTTTGATCGTGCGGAGAGAGTATGGAATGGTGGATCTGACTCCGGAGGGAAGGCGGATCGCGAAGAAGCTGTATGAGAAGAATGTGTTTTTCGGGCGATTTTTGATGGCGATGGGGATTGAAAAGGAAATTGCCAGGAGGGATGCGATGGCGGTTAAGAATGTTCTGAGTGATGAGAGTTTTGAGAGGCTTCGGGAGTTTGCGCGGGAGAGGAAGTTTGTTTAGAAGATAGAAAATCAAGGGTATTCAACCCGGTTTCTGATAGGTGATATATCCGTATTTATGACTAATATAGGGAAATTGGGTTTGATTTATGAGGGAAGAAGGCTGGGGGGTGAAATTTTAGAGTGCCTGACACTTGAGAGAGGAGAGGGAAAGATGTGTTTGTGGCGGTTTCGGTGCCGGCGTTGCGGCAGGTGCGGGAGTTTGAAAGAAGGTATCGGGAGAGATGGCCGGCGGGGGAACTTGCGGTGGAGTGTTTTTATGTGGCTGGCAGGGAAGCACGGTATCTTCTGGAGCCGGGGAAGCTGCAGGAGGCGGTACGGACGGCGGATGTGGTGGTGATCGATACGATGGGAGCGTCGGAGAAGCTGCAGGAGACGGTGAGAGTGGCGCTGGAACGGTGTGAGGGAGAGCGGATCGTGATTGGGAATACGCTGCGGGAGTATCTGCGGCTGGGTTCGTTTTCTATGGCGGCTATGCGAAAGAGCAGGAAGAAAAAAGAGGCGAAAACGGAAGGAGGGCAAAAACAGAAAGGAAATGCTCTGGATAAGATGCATAAGATGCGCCGGATGGCGCTGATGCTGGGAAATGTGCTACCTTTTGGGGTGACCCGAGATATGAAGAATGTGTTTTTGCTGATCGATTACTGGCAGCAGGCGACGCAGGAGGACATTTTCTCGTTTTTTTATCTGCTTTTGCGGCAGTATGGGAAGCAGAAGTTTCTGCCGAAGGAGAAGCCCTGTACGATGGAGTACGGGATTTACCTGAAAGATCCGGACACGCTGGAGTGCTGTCCGGGTGTGACGGAATACTGGGAAAAGCGGAAGTTTCAGAAAGAAAAGGACACGGTGGCATTGCTTTTTTACGGACATTCGTATCCGAATGATTTTCTTCCGGTTGTGCGGGCAATCATGCGGGAGCTTGAGGGACGGTATAACATCCTGCCGGTGGCATTTTCGCAGAATGAGGACGGGGATCTGGAAAAGCTGGAAGAAATTGTCTGTCAGAACATTTCCCCGGTGGCGGCGGTGATCAATCTGATGCCATTCCGTCTGGGAGCGGGTCCGATGGGCGGGGATGCGAAACGGGCGGTGGAGATTCTGGATCGGGCAGATGTTCCTTACCTGAAGCCGTTTTGTCTGACGAAAGTTACACAGGATGAATGGAAGAACAGCGCAGGGGTCAATCCGGGGGAATTCCTGATCAGTATTCTGCTTCCGGAACTGGATGGCGGGATTCTATCCATGCCGGCGGGCGTTATGGGAGAAACAGAAGATGGAGAACTGCCACAGCTGATCCCGGAGAAAGAGCGGATCCATACATTGGGAAAACGGCTGGACGGGCTGGTAAATCTGCAGAAAAAGAGAAATGCGGAAAAGAAGGTTGCCATTATTTTCTATAATTATCCACCGGGGGAGAGTAATGTTTTCGGAGGAGCATTTCTGGATA
>OASZ01000688.1_pt1 | contig 22429 bp, 22 predicted proteins | sample 1501241 | NCBI WGS metagenome assembly OASZ01 (sample SAMEA2579926, study PRJEB22360) | human gut metagenome | biome: human gut; feature: human-associated habitat; material: faeces | place: Denmark | collected 2008/2010 | reverse complement strand
TTGTTGATGTTTATGATGCACTTACAAGTGAAAGATGCTATAAGAAAGCATTTGATCATGACACAGCGATTCAAATGATCCTGGATGGACAATGCGGACAATTTAATCCCATCCTTCTTAAGTGTCTGAAAGAACTGAGTATTCAGCTTTCAAAAATGCTTAATAAAGAAATGGACGATAATAAATATTCTCATGAAATACAAAGGCTTTTGAATGAAATACTCAGTGATAAATCCTTACCGAGCCAGATTTATTCACAGAGTCTTGTCAAGGTCATGCAGGAAAAAATCGATTTCTTCAAATCGAACAGTGGCATGAATTCGATTGATTACAATGCGGTTTCAGGTCAGCTTACTATATTAAACGGAAATCAGCAGATATTATGTCAGAGAAATAATCCGAAAATTGATCTGTTCAAAGAATTCGGAGTAAATGAAGAAGATGCTCAATATATTCGGGTTTTGTTACACCAGACATCTGTACAAAATAAAGAAATCTCTGTGCAGATAAAAGCGACAGTGGAAAATAATAGTCAGATGTATAAAATGAAATTGCATACGCTGTGGTCGCCAATGAAGAAAGACGTATGCATAGGAATTATCGGGTATTTTGACACTGTAAAATAGAAAAATACAAAGCAGTGGGGGAAATGTGGCATATCCTGTTATGGAAAACACTCTGTTTTATAGCAATTGTTTTGATGATTCCCCAGTATTTTAGATTTGTATCGAAAACTGTTTACGATATGTTAATTCATCAATGCATGTAAGCGTTATTACAGCGTTAAGTACGTCCGTGTGCCAGATCTGCTCCTGGACTTACAAGAGGCCAGAGATGAATGAGCTTTATATGAAAAAAATGTTAGGTTTTTAGGATTCATCGATTTAGATTTTTTATAAAGAGAAGTTCAAAAACAGAAGTAAAATATGTGTAGATTTCTTAAAAAAATTATTGACGTGCGGAAAACTGTGTGGTAAGTTCTTTTGAAGAAAGAGATTATTTTAAAGGCAAACCTGTTGAAAGGCAGGGTCGCAAAGCCAGAAGGGACTAAAGTCAGAAAGCTTGACCATGTCAGCCGGTTGCCACTGTTTCCATATCATCATAATATATGGAAAAGCTGTTTGAACAGAAGAGATTCCGATACCTTTTATACTATATAGATGTGTGATTTTAAAGAAATATAGTAGGGACACTGGCAGATTTTGGCAAGTGTCCTTTTTGTATGCAAAAATGGGTAACAAAACTAGCAGGGACAGGTTTTCTGTATACAGATAAAAGCAGGATGAAGAAGGCATAAGACGGAGAGAGGATTTTTATAAAATGAAAAATTATGAAGACAAAATATATTCCTTAGGTGAGACTGTAACGGGGCAGACACAGGCCATGTCACAGGCCGTACAGAAAACACTGGAAAATAATGGCGGGGTAGGTATAATGACAGGATCTTATGACCAAAACCTGTCTATTTTGTCAGTGAATAATCTGCTGTTGCATAGTACAGGATATACATTCGACACTTTCATGGAACAGACAAAAGGCTCATTGAGAAACTTCTTTTATGACGAGGAAGATATACTGGAGCGAGACCGTTTTTTGCAGCTTCACGGAACAGGGGAAGCACAGATCCTTGCAGCAGACGGTACAGTGAATAATGTACGGCTTTGTAAAGAGGATGCGACAGATGAGGCGGGCAGACAGATCTGGGTTATGTCCGTACAGGTCAACTGGGATCATGTAAATTTGGCACTGCTCAATGAGGCTATCTATTCCGGCTTCTGGTATTTTGACTGTGACGAAAACAGTGAGATTGTGAATGCAAACTGGAGTCATGAATTCCGAAAAATGCTTGGCTATCATGACACTCTGGACTTTCCGAATAAACTGGAATCCTGGTCAGATCTTCTGCATCCACAGGATAAAGAAAGAGTAATGGTGCAGCTTCAGGCGGCAATTAAGGATAAGACGAACCAGATAAAATACCAGGTAGAGTATCGTATGAGAATGAAGGATAATCAATACCAGTGGTTTCGGGCATCGGCAGAAGTAATACGCCGTCTGGATGGTTCTGCCAGCAGGATTGCCGGGATTTTTATTAACATTGATGCGGAGAAAAAAGAAATCATGCAGGCACAAAAATCTGCTGCTTTCCACCGGGCTTTTACGAAAGCAGATCTGTGCGAGTATTATGTGAATCTGGAAGCGAATACTTTTGATACCTTTAAGGTTGAACCGTCAGATTATACAGGAAAAAGGATTCTGCTGGTTGAGGATAATGAGTTGAACAGAGAAATTGGTGTTGAAATTTTGCAGATGACAGGGGCAGAAGTGGAAACAGCAGAAAATGGAAAAATCGCAGTTGAGAAAGTGGAAGCTTCTCCGAAAGATTCGTATGATCTTATTTTTATGGATATCCAAATGCCTGTTATGAATGGTTATGAGGCAACTGCAGCAATCAGGAGCCTTCCGGGTGAAAAGGGAAAACTGCCTATTGTTGCCATGACTGCCAATGCTTTTGCAGAAGATGTACAGTTGGCCAAAAATACAGGCATGAATGGACATATCGCGAAACCGCTGGATATGAATAAGCTGAATGATGTTCTGGAAAACTGGCTGTAATTGCTTCACAGGTGCATGTGAAAAGCTTCTGAAAAAGTAGAGAGAGGTATAATAGCATTAATATTTTTGCATGAGCAAGTAGCGAAGCGGATTGCGAACATCCGCTTTACAAGTTATAATAGAATAATCGGCAAATAAGATGAAAGTCTGAGATGGGATTATTGAATTATGGTTTTTATCAGGAAAGAATGAGGAAAATAAGAGTATGAAAAAGGCAAAACATTATCTGATAGCTTTATTGTCAGGGGTGCTTGTAGCAGCTACTGTTTTGTCTGGCTGTGGACAATCTAAAAAAGCAGCATCTAAAAATGACGATCACCTTACCGTGTATCTGTGGGAAAATCGTTTAATGAAAAATATTGTACCCTATATCCATGAGCAGTTTCCAGATCAGGATATTGAGTTTATTACCGGTAACAATGATACCGATTTATATAGCTATTTTGAGGAACATGGTGAACTGCCGGATATCATAACCGTACGTCGATTTTCTGGAAAAGATGCACAGGATCTGGAGCCATATCTAATGGATTTTGCTTCTTATGATGTGGTTTCCAGGTATTACTCCTATGCATTGCAATATTATAAAAATTCAAAAAATGAGATTCAGTGGCTTCCTATCTGCGGTATGCCGCAGACGATTATTGCCAACAAGACATTGTTTGAACAGTATGGAATCAAGATACCGAAAAACTATAAGGAATATGCACAGGCATGCCAGCAATTTTATGATAATGGTATAAAACCGTATTCCCTGGACCTTGCAGAAGACTGGTCCGCTCATGAGGTGATTCAGACAGGTGCAATTGGTGAATTCATGAGTCTGGATGGAATCGAATGGAGAAGCTCAGCTGAAAGTGCATCAGGGGATATCGCATTTGATGATACGTTATGGAAACGTATTTTTTCAGAAACCAATACATTTTTGAAGGACTCACATTTTACAAGTGATGATATCAGTGTCGATATTAATACTGCAACTCAGATGTTTCTTAAGGGAAAAGCAGCAATGTTTCATGGATATCCGGCACTTATGCAGGAATTCCAGGAACAGATGGATGCAGAATTAACTCGTATACCGTTTTTTTCACAGATTTCGGATGAAGCTTTTATAAATATGACCCCTTCTCTGAATATTGCATTCAACAAAGACCTGGAAAAAGATCAGGAAAAACTGGATCTGGCATTCGATGTCCTGGAGTGTATGATTTCAAAAGAAGGACAAACGCTGATCGCAGATGGAAAGGGTGTAATTTCATTAAATGTAGATGTTCCAAACATGATGGAAGATGTACCTGGCCTTGAAGATGAAATTAATAATAATTCTGTTTATATCCGATATTCTGCTCAAAAATCATTTGATGCCAGCCTTAAGGCTGTTCACGGATTATTGTCAGGGGAAATGGATGAAACACAGGCTTATGATGCTTTTCGCAGCACAATGAACAGCAAGGATTCAAAAGAAGAAACCACAGTTAATTTTGAAAACGAATATGCCATTTCGCTAAATGATAAAAACGGTCGCGATGCGGCATCTTCTATTTTAACTACGATCAGAGAAGAAAATGATGCGCAGCTGGCTCTGGTGCCATATTATTATTTTACTTCTTCCATTTACAAAGGGGAGTGCACCGGCAGCCGAGTTGCTTTGATGACGGCAAAGAGTTTAGATACATTTTTATACCTGGCAAAAATCAATGGCAAAGAAATTTATGAACTTGCGGAGAAATATCTTGCTGAGTCCGATGAGAAACTTCACATAACCAATAAATACGAATTGCCAATTGCATCTGGTATGAAAATAATCGTCAGGCAGGAGGAAAACGGATTCTCATTAAAGGACATAGAAGTAAATAAGAAAAAAATAGACAAAGACAAGGAGTACTCTATTCTTCTTACAGAAACCACAATGTCTGTTTTGAAAAAAATAAATCCGGAGTGTGAGATCAGGCAGCTTGGGAACACAACATTATCAAGTGCATGGACTGTAGCAATGGCAAACGGACAGCAGTCGTCAGCACCGGAAGATTATATAGAGGTTGAAAAATAAAAGTGGGAATAGAACAAGTAATAACAAAAAGGAAAAAGATTATAGTGCCATTGTTCTTTTTAATTCTTATCTTTTTAAGCTTAATTTTTGTAAAGCTCCTTTTGAACAGGATGAACAGCTATATCGCGGAAAACGGGAAAAGCAATATGGGAGCTGTTGTTGAACAGATACAGCAGACCTATGATCTGCAGGTGAATGGATACTACAGCCAGCTGCATTTGCTTGAGGATTCTCTTATTCAAGAGGAAGTGAGATCTATTGAACTGGATAGAAACAAGAAGTTCTTTGAGGCATGGCAGAAAGAATCTGAAAGTACACTTATATTTCTCCAGGAAAATGGAAAGGCAATAACCACTGATGGAACAAAACTTCGGGTTGACATGCCAAGTAAATGCTTGTTGGATTTGAGGAACGGATATAATATTGGAAAATTGGTTTCTCTTGATCACAACCAGAAGAAAAAAGATGGTTATCTGGTTGCAATTCCATGTCAGGAATATACGATTAATGGGGAAACTTATACGGCAATTGGAACCTTGTATGATCATTCAAAATTAGATTCCATGTTAAGTGTGAAAAGCTATAACGGGAATGCGTATCTGTTTATGCTGGATAACGACGGAAATATTACTTATACAAATCAGAAAGAAGATAAATTTTTTAGGAACTATTTTTTGTTAAAGCATTTAAAAGGAGATCAGGCTATCACTGAGGAAGAGGCTGATTCTCTTCAAAAAAAGCTGGATGGCAGAGAACAGGGGGTAGAACTTCTGGGAAGTGACAAACCTTACTATCTGGGATACTGTCCGATAGAAAATAATAACACCATGCTGATCTGTATTGTAGGAAAGAGTGTTGTAGATAATGTACTGAAAGATTATCAGAAAATAATAGTGTTTGAAACAATACTCATGGCAGGTTTTATACTTTTGCTTTTTGCCGGATTATTCTACAGTATTTCTAGACGCAGTCTTGCTGAGCAAAAAGCTGAATATGAAAAAAGAAATAATGAGATTCAGACGCAGGCGATGAAGGAAATGGAGGAGTCCAATAAAAAACTGAAAAAAGCAAAGGACATTACAACGGAAGCCTTGCAGACCGCTGAAAATGCAAATAAGGCGAAAACAGATTTCCTGTCCAATATGTCACATGATATTCGTACACCAATGAATGCAATTATTGGTATGACATCATTAATCAGATATGATGCAGGGAATAAAGATAAAGTAATAGAGTATGCAGATAAAATAGATATTTCATCACAGCATCTGTTAGGGATTATTAATGATATTCTGGATATGAGTAAGATTGAAGCAGGAAAAACAGTTTTTAAATACAATGATTTTTCCATTCTGAATTTTATACAGGAAATCAATACTTTATTTCAGTCACAGATAGATGAAAAAAAAACAGACTCTTACGATCATAAAAGAAAACATCCGGCACGAATGGGTAAACGGAGATCAGGTTCATCTGATGCAGATTTTCAGCAACTTGCTTTCTAATGCAGTGAAGTACACGCAGGAAGGTGGAAAAATTCAGTTTCTGGTAGAAGAATGTGAGACAAAGTCATCTGTCTATGCAAAGTACCGTTTCTTAGTCAGCGATAATGGTATGGGAATGTCTGCAGATTTCAAAGAGACGATTTTTGATCCGTTTACCCGCGCTGAAAGTTCTATGACTAATAAGATACAGGGAACCGGTCTCGGAATGGCTATTACCAGAAATCTGGTTAAAGCAATGGGAGGCACCATTGATTTGGAGAGTGAACTGGGACAGGGAAGCTGTTTTGAGGTTCTCATAGATATGAGAATTGCAGAGGAGAGAACAATTGCTTTGGCAGCACAAGAAGAAATAGATGAACAGGATGATAATATCCTTCAGGGAATGAGATTCCTGTGTGCGGAGGATAATGAGCTGAATGCAGAGATTTTGATGGAACTGTTAAAAATTGAGGGCGCAGAGTGCATCATCTGTGAAAATGGTGAAAGAGTTCTGGAGACATTTGAACAGTCTGCCCCGGGGGATTATGACATGATCCTGATGGATGTGCAGATGCCTGTCATGAACGGTTATGAGGCAACAAAAGCAATCCGCAGAAGTTCTCATGAACTGGCAATGACAATTCCGATCATTGCTATGACCGCCAATGCGTTTTCTGAGGATATTCAGCATTCTCTGGCAGCCGGTATGAATGCCCATGTTTCAAAACCGGTTGAGATGAAGGTATTGGAAAAGACGATCAGAAGCATAAAATCCGGCGGCGGTTTTGTGTGGGGGGGGGTGGCATCGAAATGCAGGTCATTGAACAGTGATAAATGGAAAGTAAAAAGTGGAGATTGCTCCCTGATGGACCCAGTCGCTGGAGGCAGAAGGGAAGGACGCAGGAGAGGTAACGATCTGGCACCGGACGGATGGCACTGCCTATAACCGCCGGTCCTATAAGGATGATTTCAATTCCCTGAAAAAACTTTACGGTCTCCCGGATGATTTTCACTGGCACGATTTGCGTCATGTATACGCAATATTAATGGTCCAGTACCAGGTTAATATCAAAGAACTGGCCGTCGTGCTCGGACATTCCAGCGGAATTTTCACGATGCAACACTATGTTGTTCCGAGTCAAAAAGTTTGTGAAGAGGTGCCGGAATTTGAGGAAATTTTCCTGAATGCCATGCCAGTAAAACTGGAAAATGATGAGATCGTTCTGAAGGAAACCCTGATTTTTGAGGTTCCTGGATTTGACGAATATTCGGAAAACTTAATAAAAAGTTCGACGATAGAAGCTCGAAAAATTGATTTCGGGAAAGAATCTATTGCGGAAACACGGGAAATACCGTATAATAATGCGGTCTGATCTGTACATTTAGAGCGGATTTATCCGTAAAATGATGGAAAATCCGAATTGTGCGTATTTCAGAAACAATTTTTTTTGTCGTAAGAGCGAAAAATATTATGTAAACTATCCGTGAGAAAAAAACACTTGACAAGAATTTGTGTTTTTACGCTTACGGAAAAGAACAGAGAGAAAGAACTAAAAAGAACCAAAAAACAGCGATGAATACATCGCAAAAAACGTGAGAAATGTAGGTAAAATAAGGCTTTATGAAAAAGTTAGCGTTAAGTGATGAAATTTTATTAACCGTTCAGCAACCCGCCAGATACATCGGCGGTGAGGTGAACATGGTGAAGAAAGATCCGTCCACAGTGGATGTCCGGTTTGCCATGTGTTTTCCGGACGTATACGAGATAGGCATGTCCCATTTAGGCATCCAGATCCTGTATTCCATGTTTAATTCCAGGGAAGATATCTATTGTGAGCGTGTATACAGCCCATGGATGGATCTGGATCCGATCATGAGAGAGAAGAATATCCCGCTGTTTACCCTTGAGACCCAGGAGCCTGTAAAGAACTTTGATTTTCTGGGAATCACTCTTCAGTATGAAATGTGCTATACTAATGTGCTTCAGATCTTAGATCTGGCACAGATCCCGCTCCATGCAGCAGATCGTGGGGAAGATATGCCAATTGTCATCGGTGGCGGCCCATGTGCCTATAATCCGGAGCCTTTGGCAGATTTCTTTGATATGTTTTATATCGGAGAAGGTGAGACAGTTTATTTTGAACTTTTAGACTGCTATAAGGAAAACAAAAAAAACGGCGGAAGCAGAAGAGCCTTTTTAGCGAAAGCAGCCCAGATCGAGGGAATCTATGTCCCGGCTTTTTATGACGTAGAGTACAATGAAGACGGCACATTAAAAAGCTTTAAACCAAACTGTCCAACTGCAAAGGAAAAGATCGTTAAGCAGGTAGTAGCTGATATGGACAGTGTGCCATATATTGAAAAACCGCTGGTGCCATTTATTAAGGTGACTCAGGACAGAGTGGTTTTAGAGATCCAGAGAGGCTGTATCCGTGGATGTCGTTTCTGTCAGGCGGGTAATGTGTATCGTCCGTTAAGAGAACACAGTCTGGAATATTTAAAGCATTATGCATACGATATGCTTAAGAGCACCGGACATGAGGAGATTTCCTTAAGTTCTTTAAGTTCCAGTGATTATACGCATCTGGAAGGTCTTGTGAACTTTCTTATTGATGAGTTTAAGGGAAAAGGGGTGAATATTTCCCTTCCATCCCTGCGTATCGATGCTTTTTCCCTGGATGTTATGAGCAAGGTCCAGGATATTAAAAAAAGCAGCCTTACATTTGCTCCTGAGGCCGGTTCCCAGCGCCAGAGGGACGTTATTAATAAGGGACTTACAGAAGAAGTGATCTTAAAGGGTGCCAATGATGCTTTCCACGCAGGGTGGAACCGCGTAAAACTGTATTTTATGCTGGGACAGCCTACAGAAACAGTGGAAGATATGGAAGGGATCGCCCTTCTTTCTGAAAAGATTGCAGAGACCTATTATGATGAGATCCCAAAAGATCAGAGGCATGGTAAGGTACAGGTAGTTGCCAGTTCATCATTCTTTGTTCCGAAGCCATTTACCCCATTTCAGTGGGCAAGGATGTGTACTAAGGAAGAATTCCTAGAGCGTGCCAATATCGTTCGCGGAAAGTTCCGTGAGATGAAAAACTTTAAGAGTTTAAAATATAACTGGCATGAAGCAGAACTGACTGTATTAGAGGGCGTTCTTGCAAGAGGCGACCGCCGTGTAGGTGCAGTTATTGAAGAAGCATACCGTAGAGGGGCTATTTACGATTCATGGTCTGAATTCTTTAAAAATGAAGTCTGGATGGAAGCATTTAAAACCTGCGGCGTGGATATTGATTTTTATACCACCAGAGAACGCAGCTTAGATGAGTTATTCCCATGGGATTTCATTGATGCAGGTGTTTCCAAGGCTTTCTTGAAGAGAGAGTGGCAGAATGCGCTTGATGAAAAAGTGACTCCAAACTGCCGTCAGAAATGTTCTGGCTGCGGTGCTGCCAAATATGGTGGCGGTGTCTGCTTTGAGAAAAGATAAGACCATAAAACTGTAAGAGTGCAAATTCGTAAATTAATGTAAATATATAAATAATAAAAGGAACAATACAGACAATGATGAAAATTCGTATAAAATTTCGCAAATACGGCACCATGAAATTCATCGGCCACCTGGATGTGATGCGTTATTTCCAGAAAGCGATCCGCAGAGCTGAAGTGAATATCCGTTATAGCGAAGGCTTCAGCCCTCATCAGATCATGTCCTTTGCTGCGCCTTTAGGTGTAGGTATCACCAGCAAGGGTGAATATGTGGATATTGAGGTACTGGATACTGAAAATTCAAAAAAAATGGTGGACCGCTTAAATGCAGTGATGTCAGAAGGCTTTGAAATCCTGGAGTACAAGCTTCTTCCAGATGATGCAGCAAATGCTATGTCTATTGTGGCAGCAGCAGATTACAGTCTTACTTTCCGGCCGGGGTATGAGCCGGAAAATGAAAGTCCACAGGAGTGGTTTGAAAAGCTGGTTCAATTTTTTGATACAGACCATGTAATGATCATGAAAAAGACAAAAAAGGGAGAACGGGAAATGGACCTTAAGCCCTTTGTCTATGAATTAAAAGTTCGTAAAGAAGGGGAGATCCCTGCTCTTTTTATGAAAGTGTCTGCAGGCAGTGCTGCAAATATTAAACCGGAGCTTGTTTTGGATGCGTATTATACTTCTTTAGAGGAAGAACGTCCCCAGTTCGCTTTTATGACTGAGAGAGAAGAAGTATATGCAGATGCAGCCACTGCAGAAGAAGCAGAGGCTGGCACACATAAATTTGTAACATTGGGCAATCTGGGACAGGATATAGAATAATGGATAAATTAGTCATTACCCGTTTGCAGGGAAAAATATGTACAGCTTCCGTATCCGATAGAAAGGTAACAGGTATTATCCTGGAAGAGGAAGACCAGGCATCGATCCTTAATAACATTTATATTGGAAAAGTCCAGAAGGTAGTTGCAGGTATTAATGCAGCTTTTATTGATCTGGGCGTGACGGTTGGTTATTATAGTCTGGATGAAAATAAAGAACATATATTTACCCAGCAAGGAAGAAGTGGTAAATTAAGACCAGGAGATGAGCTTTTAGTTCAGATAAGCCGGGACGCCGTAAAGACAAAGGCGCCTGTGCTTACCTCTAATTTGTCTCTGCCTGGGCGTTTTTGCGTTCTCACAGCAGGCAGAACAGGGATTGGTTTTTCGGCAAAACTTACAGACACAGCATGGAAGAATCAGATCCGGAAAATGCTTTTGGAAAATGATTTTATAGGCTTTGGCATTATTTTAAGGACCAATGCAGGATCAGCAGGGCCGGAACAGATATTAGAAGAGTGCGAAAAGCTTAAAGCTATGTTAAAACAGCTGATAAAAGAGAGCGGCAGCCGCACCTGCTACAGCTGTCTGTATAAGACACTTCCTTCTTATATTGCAGGTATCCGGGATTCTTATGCCGGAGGACTGGAGGAGATCGTTACAGACTGTCCGGATCTATATGGGCAGTTAAAAGAATATCTGGAAACCAGCCAGGCGGAGGATGCAGGAAAATTAAAATTGTATACAGACAGATTGCTTTCACTTGGAAAGCTTTATAGTCTGGATAATGCTCTTTCCAAGGCACTTGATAAACGGGTATGGCTGAAATCCGGAGGCTATCTGGTGATCGAGCCAACAGAAGCCATGGTAGTGATAGATGTAAATACGGGGAAATATGAAGGTAAAAAGAAGCTGGAGGAAACCGTATTAAAGATTAATTTAGAGGCGGCGGCAGAAATCGCAAGACAGCTGCGGCTGCGCAATCTTTCCGGTATTATTATGGTGGATTTTATTGATATGAACCAGGAAGAAAGTAAGATGCAGCTGATGGAAGCATTAAAAGCAGCTGTAGCGAAAGATCCGGTAAAAACAGTTGTAGTAGAAATGACCCGTTTGAATTTAGTGGAGATAACCCGCAAAAAGGTAAGACGTCCATTATACGAACAGGCGGCAGGATTATATAACAGTACAAGGGAATAGGGGAAAACAAACATGAAGATCATAATCGTGGGCTGCGGCAAAGTTGGAACAACTCTGGCAGAGCAGTTAAACAGGGAAAATCATGATATCACACTGATCGATACCGATGATGAGGCATTAAAAAACATTTCTGACAATGTAGACCTGATGAGCGTAACTGGAAATGGCGCTATTTACCAGGTACAGATGGAAGCGGGTATTCAGGAGGCAGATCTGATGATCGCCACTACAAACTCAGATGAGTTGAATATGCTCTGCTGTCTGATCGCGAAAAAAGCAGGTAACTGTCATACCATCGCACGTATCCGAAACCCTGAGTATTCCGCAGAGATCGGTTATATCAGAGAAGAGTTAAACCTTTCTATGGCCATTAACCCGGAACTGGCAGCTGCGAGAGAAATCGCAAGACTTCTGCGTTTCCCATCTGCTATTAAGATCGAGCCGTTTGCCAAAGGAAGGATCGAGCTGTTAAAGCTTCTTATCCCGGATCATTCCAATTTAGACCAGTTAAGGGTCATGGATGTGGTAAATAAGTTAAAGAGCAATGTGCTGATCTGTGCTGTAGAGCGCGGGGATGACGTTGTGATCCCGGATGGTAATTTTGTGATGCAGAAAGGAGACAAGATCTCATTTATCGCATCCCATACAGACAGTGCGGACTTCTTTAAGAAAGCCGGAATCGTAAACAACTCCGTAAAAACTGCCATGTTTGTAGGCGGCGGAAAGCTGACATATTATCTTTGCAACCAGCTGGCGGATACAAAGATCAAGATCAAGATCATTGAGCAGGATGAAGCACGGTGTAGACAGTTAAGTGAACTGCTGCCAAATGCCATGATCATCCACGGTGACGGTTCTGACCAGCAGGTTTTATTGGAAGAAGGTATCCTTCAGACAGAGGCTTTTGCTTCTTTAACAGGCTTTGATGAAGAAAATATCATGCTTTCCCTGTATGCAGCCAGCAAATCCAATGCAAAGCTGATCACGAAGGTAAACAGGATTGCTTTTGAAAGTGTGATCAATTCCCTGGATCTTGGAAGCCTGATCCAGCCGAAAATGCTTACTGCAGACCTGATCCTTCAGTATGTAAGAGCAATGCAGAATTCTATGGGAAGCAATGTAGAAACTCTTTATAAGATCGTAGCTGACAAGGCAGAGGCGCTGGAATTCCGCGTAAAAGAAGGATCCCCTCTTCTTGGTATTCCGTTGGAAAAGCTGCAACTGAAAAATAATCTGTTAGTAGCCTGTATCAACCGCAGCGGCCGTATTATTACCCCTCGAGGCAAAGATACGATTGAAGCTGGTGATACCGTGATCATTGTTACGACCCATACAGGCCTGAATGATCTGACCGACATATTAAAGTAAAGGGGTTTAGGCAATGAATCATAGTATTATTATTTATATGTTAGGCTGGATCATGAATATAGAAGCGGCGCTGATGCTGATCCCTATCCTGACAGCAGTCGTTTATAAAGAAGGAATTATCAGCTGTTACGCAGGGGTAGCAGTTGTATGTGCAGTTCTTGGTTTTTTATGTACCAGAAAAAAGCCAAAGGTAAGGATGTTTTTTGCAAGGGAAGGCTTTGTACTGGTTTCCTTAGGCTGGCTGGTTCTAAGCTTTTTTGGCTGCCTTCCTTTTGTGTTAAGCGGGGAGATACCTCATTTTATTGATGCTTTGTTTGAAATTGTGTCCGGTTTTACTACTACCGGTTCTAGTATCCTTCCAGAGGTGGAGAAGCTGTCAAAAGCCAGCCTGATCTGGAGGAGTTTTTCCCACTGGATCGGAGGCATGGGCGTTCTTGTATTTATCCTTGCTATTCTTCCCATGGCAGGAGACTATGATATGCACATCATGAGAGCAGAAAGTCCGGGGCCTTCTGTAGGAAAACTGGTACCGAAGATCCGCATTACCGCAAAGCTGTTATATGTGATCTATTTCTTTATTACCGTTGTGACTGCAGTTTTCCTGCTGATCGGGAAAATGCCTATATTTGATACCATTTGTATGAGCCTTGGCGCAGCTGGAACAGGAGGTTTTGCCTGCCGCAACAGCGGACAGGCAGGTTATACCGTTTACCAGCAGGCAGTTTTAAGTATTGCCATGATCCTTTTTGGTATTAACTTTAATGTTTATTATCTGCTTCTCATCCGTAAGCCCAAAGAAGCCTTCAAGTGTGAGGAGATGCGTGGTTATCTGGCGATCATCCTGGCAGCGGTAGTGCTGATCACTATTAATATCCGCTCCATGTTCCCATCTCTTTTCCTGGCAGCTCACCATGCATTATTTCAGGTTGCTTCTATTATTACAACCACTGGTTATTCTACCGTAGATTTTGATAAGTGGCCGGAGTTTTCAAAATGCATTATCGTGCTGTTGATGTTTATTGGTGCTTGCGCAGGAAGTACAGGCGGCGGAATGAAGGTTTCCCGTATTATGATCGCTTTTAAAGAAGCTAAACGGGAAATTTCTACCATGATCCACCCACGAAGTGTAAAGGTCTTAAAATATGAGGGGAAAGTGATCGGAAATGATACCCTTCGTGTTTTAAACTGCTATATTATTGTATATTTTATGCTGTTTGTGGCTTCTGTCCTTATTGTCAGTCTGGATAATTATGATTTTACCACCAGCTTTACAGCAGTAGCCGCCAATTTTAATAATATTGGACCGGGACTTTCCGTTGTAGGTCCTGCATCTAACTTCTCTATGATGTCCTACCTGTCAAAAACAGTGCTTATCTTTGACATGCTGGCAGGCAGACTGGAGTTGTTCCCGGTACTTGTTCTTCTTTCTCCGGGAACTTGGAAAAGAGGATAAAATAATTAAAAATATCCTTGACAATTGAAAAGTCGGGTGATATTATACTTAAGTATGCCGCACAGCGAGGTAAAAGATTTCGTAAGAGACACCGAAGCTGGCGAGTAATGAACATAGGAGGTGCCTTTTTATGTACGCGATTATTGCAACAGGCGGAAAGCAGTACAAGGTAGCAGAAGGCGATGTCATTAAGGTAGAAAGACTGGGCGCAGGCGCAGGCGAGACCGTAACATTTGACCAGGTGCTGGCTGTTAACAACGGCGAACTGCAGATTGGATGCCCAACCGTAGCCGGAGCAACTGTTACAGCAACAGTTGAGAAGGAAGGCAAGGGAAAGAAAGTTATCGTTTACAAGTATAAGAGAAAAACTGGCTATCACAAAAAGAATGGTCACAGACAGCTCTTTACACAGGTTAAGATCGAAAAGATCAACGCTTAATTGTAAATGGTATGATCCAGACAACAGTATTTAAGAAATCCACAGATTCAGGCAATGATCTTTACTGCGGGATCGTGATTAAGGGACATGCAGGTTATGCTGAAGAAGGTGAAGATATTATCTGCGCAGCAGTTTCTGCATTGGCTATTAATTTTTATAATTCAGTAGAGACATTTACGGATGACGGATTTGAAGGAACAGCAGGACAGGATGACATTCAGTTTGACTTCCGCTTCACTTCAGATATAAGCCCTGAGTCACAGCTCCTTATGAATTCTCTTATTCTTGGACTTCAGAATATTGAGAATGATTATGGAAGATCATACATTAATATCCGGTTTAAGGAGGTGTAAGACATGTTAAAGATGAACCTTCAGTTATTCGCTCATAAAAAGGGTGTTGGTTCTACTAAGAACGGCCGTGATTCCGAGTCCAAGAGACTTGGCGCAAAGAGAGCTGATGGACAGTTCGTACTGGCAGGAAACATCCTGTACAGACAGCGCGGTACACATATTCATCCTGGCAACAACGTAGGTAAGGGTGGCGACGATACCTTATTTGCTTTAGTAGACGGAGTTGTTAAGTTTGAAAGAAAGGGCAGAGACAAGAAGCAGGTTTCTGTTTACCCAAGAGCAATCAACGAGTAATTCTGAGGGCCCCATACAAGTATGTATGGAGCCCCTTTTTTCTGTATCCTTAGTGACGGGATGTGCGTTCTGCCTACTGAGGATCCTCACATTCAACACCAACAGGAGGTGCTGTATAATGTTCGCAGATAGAGCAAAAGTATTTATAAAATCCGGTAAAGGCGGAGATGGCCATATTTCTTTCCGAAGAGAACTTTATGTTCCAAATGGCGGTCCTGACGGCGGGGACGGCGGAAGAGGCGGCGATGTTATTTTCCAGGTAGATACAGGAAAAAACACACTGGTAGATTTCCGTCATATTCATAAATATGTGGCAAAAGACGGACAGGAAGGTGGAAAACGCCGCTGTCATGGAGCAGATGCCGATGATCTGATCGTAAAGGTACCGGAAGGTACTGTAATTAAAGATTTTGAATCCGGAAAAGTCATTGCAGACATGTCCGGTGATAATAAACGAGAAGTTATTTTAAAAGGCGGAAAAGGCGGCCTTGGAAACATGCATTTCGCAACCTCCACCATGCAGGTTCCCAAGTATGCACAGCCTGGACAGCCTGGACAGGAGCTGTGGGTCACTCTGGAGCTTAAGGTGATCGCAGATGTAGGTCTGGTAGGATTTCCAAATGTTGGAAAATCTACATTGTTATCCGTAGTCAGCAACGCAAGACCTGAGATTGCAAACTATCATTTTACTACATTAAATCCACATCTGGGTGTGGTGGATCTGGGTGATGGTGCAGGTTTTGTTATGGCAGATATCCCGGGATTGATCGAGGGAGCTTCTGAGGGAGTAGGACTGGGGCATTCTTTCCTGCGTCATATTGAGCGTACCAAAGTGTTAGTCCATGTAGTAGACGGTGCTTCTGTAGAAGGAAGAAATCCGTTAGAGGATATTTTAACTATTAACAAAGAGCTGGAGGCATACAATCCGGATCTTTTAAAACGCCCACAGGTGATCGCAGCCAATAAAATGGATGCATGTTATTCGGAAGATGACTCCAACGATGTTATTGCCAGATTAAAGGCAGAATTTGAGCCAAAGGGTATTAAAGTATTTCCAATCTCTGCAGTCAGCAGACAGGGCGTAAAAGAGCTGTTATGGCATGTAAATGACCTGTTAAAGACTGTAGATTCTGCACCGGTTGTATTCGAGAAGGAATTTGAGATTGAGTATCAGGGCGACCGCAGCCTTCCGTATACAGTTACAAGAGCAGATGATGGTGCTTATGTAGTAGAAGGACCGAGAATTGAAAAGATGCTGGGTTATACGAATCTGGATTCTGAGAAGGGCTTTGATTTCTTCCAGAAATTCTTAAAAAATACCGGTATTTTAGACGACCTTGAAAAAGCTGGTATCAATGAAGGCGATACTGTCCGTATGTATGGACTGGAGTTTGATTATTATAAATAATTACTGCAAATAATTACTACAATTACTATTGATCGTTTTAGTTTATATAGATGAAGGAGAAATAAATGACAAGTAAGCAGAGATCCTATTTAAAAGGTCTTGCAATGAACCTGGATCCAATCTTTCAGATCGGTAAATCCAGCCTTACACCAGAAGTGACAGAGGCTGTTTCTGAAGCACTGGAGGCCAGAGAGCTTGTAAAGATCACTGTATTAAAGAACTGCCTGGATGACGGCAGATCTATCGCAGAAGTATTGGGTGAGCGTACTCATTCAGAAGTAGTACAGGTGATCGGAAGAAAGATCGTACTGTATCGTCCGGCTAAGGATGAGACTAAGAGAAAGATCGTATTACCTTAATTAACTATGAAAGTGTTGCCAGGTGGCTATAGGGTCTGAGTGTCTGCACCCGGGGAAGTATAAATATCTGGCAGCAGTTGTGTAAGTGCCGGCCGCATGTGACAACAGACTTATGCACCTGCTTTTGTGGTTGATTTTCCGTCAGCTGCACCTGGATTTTATCACCGTACGCACTGCGTATGCCTCAGAAATTTGGGTATAACTGACAAGAAATCTTTTCACAAAATCAGGCACAGAGAGATTCAGAGAGAACATCAGATGACTACGGAGGTCTGACATGGCGAAAATAGGAATCTTGGGAGGAACCTTTGATCCGATCCATAATGGTCATCTTGCCCTTGGGAAACAGGCATACGAGCAATTTGGGCTGGATGAGATCTGGTTTATGCTTTCTGGCCATCCTCCTCATAAAAAGGGTCGCCTGGTAACAGAGGGAAAAGAGCGGGAAGATATGGTAAAACTGGCCATTGCGTCAGTTCCCTATTTTGTATATTCCGATTTTGAATTAAAAAGGGAAGGAAATACTTATACAGCCCAGACGCTGACACTGCTTAAGGAAGCATATCCCCAGCATGAGTTTTATTTTATCATAGGTGCAGATTCCCTTTATGAGATCGAACAGTGGTATCATCCGGAGCTGGTCATGAAACAGGCTGTTTTGCTGGCTGCGGCAAGAACTTATGAAAAAGATCACCGTGATTTTGAAAAGCAGATAAATTATCTGCAGGAAAAATATGGTGCCAGGATCGGCATGATTCAGTTCAAAGAAATGGATATATCTTCCAGACAGATACGAAAAGCAGTTGGATCAGGCCAGTCTGTTGAAAAACTGGTACCAGGTTCGGTTGCCGGATATATCAGAATACATGGACTTTACAGAGAAGCCTTTGATGATTAAAGGAGTGTACAGATATGCAGATGAGTAATCATTGCAGTCAGATCATGATGCTGCGCAGTAAACTGAAAACAAAACTGGATCCTATGCGTTATGAGCATTCACTTAGTGTATCCTTTACCTGTATGAATCTTGCCATGCGTTATGGGTATGACATAGATAAGGCAGAACTTGCAGGACTGATGCATGACTGTGGAAAGCGTTTTACAGATGAGATCATTTTAAAGAAATGTATCAGTCATAAGATTCTTGTGACTGATGCAGAACAGAAAGCCCTTCCAGTACTTCATGCCAAATATGGCGCCTGGCTGGCGGAGAATAAATACGGGATCGAAGACCCGGAGATCATAAGCGCCATTGCCTGTCATACAACAGGTAAGGCAGATATGTCTGTTTTGGATAAGATCGTATATATTGCTGATTATATTGAGCCAAGGCGATACAAAGCAGATAATCTGCCTCAGATGAGAAAACTTGCATATGAAGATCTGGATAAGACCATGTATGAGATTTTAAAAAGCACATTGGAATATCTGGCAAAGAAGGGCGCAGTAGCTGATCCTATGACTGCTACGGCTTATGAGTATTTCAGACAGCTGGTAGCCGCCGAAAAGTAAAGGAGAAATAGAATGAATTCTAAGGAAATGGTAAAAATTGCCTATGAGGCGTTAAGTGATAAAAAGGGACAGGATATTAAGATCATCGATATCCAGTCTGTATCCGTTCTTGCTGATTATTTCATTATTGCAGACGGAAGCAACCCAAACCAGGTACAGGCAATGGCCGACAATGTAGAAGAGATGCTTGGCAAAGCAGGCTGTGAGTGTAAGCAGATTGAAGGCTATCAGAGTGCAAACTGGATTCTTATGGACTACAAAGATATCATCGTGCATATTTTCTGCCGCGAAGACCGTCTGTTCTATGATCTGGAGCGTATCTGGAGAGATGGAAAGACATTTGTGGATGTAAATGAGATTAATTAAATGTTGTTTAATTCCTTTTATTTCCGAAACATTCCTTTTATACCCGAAACAAGGGATGCGGAAACGTAATAATTTTCCTTTTATATCCAAAACAAGCGGTGTAAAACAGGGATTTGAGTTTTCCTTTTATATCGCAAACAAAGAATAAAAATCAAAAAACCAGTTTTCCTTTTATATCCGAAACAAGAGGGTATAAGGGCGAGAACTGGTTTTCCTTTTATTTCCGAAACATCCGATTATCTGAAAAATACCCTCTTGCAATTTGAAATACTTGATGATATAGTGGCGGCAACGGTTTGGCGAATGCTGAAACCGGAATTATGACAAAGCGCTTTATGATTTCAGGCAGGAACGTCGGAGTGAAAATTTGACTCAAAACGTTATCCGCAGAAATCGCTAATTGGAAATTCGAATTCGATGATGATATAGTTGCAACGAAAAAATAACACGGATACCGGGTTCGGGATTTTATCGCAGCGGTCGGTGAAATACCCGTGTGATAAAATTAAGGAGTGGATGAGATGCATTTGGATCAGTCGGCATTGGGAATCCTGCGTAAAGCAGAAGATAAGAACGGTCGGAAATACATGGATTGGCGGATACCGTATATGGATCAGCCCGGGCTTATCATGGTTTATAAATCCGACAGCCGGTATGAGAAGTATCAGGTGTATTTCTTTACGAGTCCGGCAAGCGATTGCTCGGGCAAATACCTGCATACAACCTACGGAAGTATTCAGGTGGAAGATGGTTCATTGACAATCAGAACAAAGAACAGCGTCTATGAATTTGAACTGGATGCGTCATGTGTTTCAAAGGCGGATATGGTTTTGCTGTTACATACGGTAAACGAATATTTTCGTGATAACAGCATGTAAGGCGGACGAGGCCAGGCACTGGGCTACGGGAGTGATTCCGCGGCCGTTTTCATAGCGTTGGGATCTGAAATTAACAAAGAGAAAAAGGAATGATAAACGTATGAGCAGTTTTGAAAATGTAGAAATTTTTGAAGATACTAAAAGACTGTGTGAAACAAACGGAAAGATTAAGGACGCTCTTGCGCGGTCTGTGAAAAACCAGAAGCTGATTCTGGAAGGAACGGAGCTGTCTGCTGTGGATAAGGCACGCTTTGAAGATGAAGCGAAGATCATCGTATCCACAAAGCGGACTTTCGAGGCGGCTGCAGGTTATGCAGGCCAGAAAGTAGCGGTACATAACTTTGCCTCTGCGACCAATCCGGGCGGTGGCGTGACAAGGGGATCCAGCGCGCAGGAAGAGTGTCTGTGCAGATGCTCCGGGCTGTATTTCTGCCTGAGCGTACCGGAAATGATGAAGAGCTTCTATTATCCGCATCGGAATGCGAAAAATCCGATCAACAATGCAGATATCATCTATACGCCAGATGCGACCGTATTCAAGACAGATACTAGCCGCCCGAAGCTGATGGATGAGAAGGACTGGTATGATGTGGATGTGATCACCTGCGCAGCGCCGAACCTGCGGAAGAGGCCGAGCAACCAGTTCAACCAGGATAACGGTGACCGGTCGGTAAAAGTCAGCGACAAGGAGCTTCTGGAAATCCATAAGAAGAGACTGACAAGGATTCTGGATGTTGCCGCATTGAATGGCGCTGAAGTGGTAATTCTTGGTGCTTTCGGATGCGGTGCGTTTCAGAATAAGCCGGAAGTGGTGGCAAGAGCAGCAAAAGAAGTAATTGCGGATTATCTGCACACATTTAAAACCATTGAATTTGCCGTATACTGTTCCCCGCGGGATGATACAAATTTCAAGGTGTTTAAGCGAGTGATGGGTTAAATACGAATGTGAGGAGGTAACGGGATGAAGAAAATCAAAAAAGGCGGAAAAGAGAATGAGGCAGCTTCCTTCTATACTGCGGATGAGTTCTTTTTACGGAAAGGATACCAGATCCCGGATCTGGTGACTGAAGTCAGAAAAGAAGCATACGTTTCGGGATTCAACCGTGGCCAGGAGCAGGCGTATTATGGATTCTGGAATAAAGACTGCCAGAAATTATTCAAGGAAGATGAAGAGACGCGGAAGGTTGAGGAACATGAACATTGCTGGACAGCGCATGACGAGTGGCAGGAACATGTCGCCAGAACGGCGTTTAATCTTGCGGCATCTGCTTACAAGGAGTATATGGGCGGAAAGAGCAGCGTGGACGATGCGATGAATGCCATTGTTGCCGTACTGCGCACGGAGTTCGTGAATACAAGGGTAAAACAGGTTGCGGAAAACGCCGGAAAGATAATCCCGGTACCGCCGGAAGAAAAATGGCTGAGCGATGATGAGGATGAAGGCGAAGGCGTGAGCATGCTGACCATGACACGTGAGATTCTGAAAGAGGGAAGAAAAGAGGGCTATGATATCGGCTATATGAAAGGATATATGGCGGCACAGTCAAAAGAGTAGGCATTACAGTGGAAGGGCAGGTGAGAATATGGGACATCAGGACAATGCCGGAAAATTCATAGCGTTTATTTTGCGGCACCACCCGGAAGCCATTGGTATGAAACTGGATGAACACGGATGGGCGCGTACGGAAGATCTGATTGCCGGGATAGCGAAGAGCAGACCATTTGACATGCAGATGCTGGAAGAAATTGTACGGACTGATTCCAAGCAGCGGTATTCCTTCAATGAGGATAAAACGCTGATCCGGGCAAACCAGGGGCATTCCATTCCAGTGGATGTGGAACTGGAGCAAAAGACCCCGCCGGATGTTTTATGGCATGGAACGGGAGAGAAGTATGTGGAATCAATCAATCGGATTGGATTGATTCCGAAATCCAGGCTGTATGTGCATCTGTCAAAAGATTATGAGATTGCCAAAACAGTGGGGAACCGACATGGAAAGCCGGTTGTATACCGGGTAAATGCAAAGCAAATGGCAGAAGATGGCTATCCGTTCTATTTATCGGTAAATGGGGTATGGCTGACCAAAGAAGTGCCTGTACAGTATTTAAGCACTTTATAAAAACGTTCTGCAGTAAAGAATATAAAACAGAGATGCGAGGTTCTCTCGATGGAACCTCGACCTCCCTGTTTTATTACTCCGTTTTTCTCTAAAGTTCTTACTCCGTCAATGTCTTATTTTCAGGAGCAATTCCATAAACTGGAATTTTCAAATTAGTCTTTGCAAACAACCTTTGAACCTTCACCATCAATTACAATTCCCTGACGGTTGTTAATTGGGCAT
>OASZ01000662.1_pt1 | contig 23564 bp, 28 predicted proteins | sample 1501241 | NCBI WGS metagenome assembly OASZ01 (sample SAMEA2579926, study PRJEB22360) | human gut metagenome | biome: human gut; feature: human-associated habitat; material: faeces | place: Denmark | collected 2008/2010 | reverse complement strand
ACATTACAGAGAATAATTCCTAAACAAAAAGCGTTAGTCTTTGTAGAGTTTGAATAGTAAACAGGGAGCCGGGAAGCCGCATAAACAGCGGACTTTCCGGCTCTTAGTATGTGTTGTGATACCTTTTTGATACCTATTCAGAGAATAGTTGTTCTTCTTTCATAGACTCAATAGAGATAAACGATAGATTTTTATGCGAAATTAGGTTGTTTAAATAATCCGTAGTCTCTGAAAAACAATCTTCTTGAGATATAATTAAGATAATAAAACGAAAATTTCTGTGAGCAGTATTTTCGTATGAAATACCACGCTTTTCAATTTGATTAACTAGTCGGGCAAGTGTAGCCTTTGAAACAGGATTATTCCAGTATTTGATTTCATATAATAAATCAATGTTATTATATTTTGAAGATGCAATAATATCATAATCGCAATTACCAACTTTGACATTTTGATGGACATTATACTTGCGTTTGAGTTTATTCTTCAGATAACTATAGCAGGCATCTTCTATTTCAAAAGCTTTTCTGATTCGAGAGGAAGCTGTTGAATTAGAAGGGGTTATTTGAGAATCAGAGTTTGAGTTTTCATGGTTCTCAATGTCTTCATTTATGACCTTTTCAGCAATTTCTTGAGCAGACATACTTTGAATATGCAATTCTTTTTCTTCTAAATCCAATTTAGTTATTTGATCTAAAGTTTTTTGTATTTGAAGCCATTTTAAACATCCCCAGAAAGTAAAAATTACACCAATAATAATAAACACAATACAAATGATGGGTAAGTATTTAAATATATTTTGAACGTATTGTATTTTGATACTTAAAAAGTCAGAAGAAATTTCTGATAAATTGTTTGCTTCTTCTTGTGTCATGATAATATCATATGAACCAGAAACTAAATAATGCAAGCAAAATAATGGCGCAACAATTAAAACAATACCAACTGAAACGATAAATTTATAAAAACTGTCGTATTGTAATTTATCCATTATTGAATTCTCCACTGATAACTGTTATTTTTCTTGTCATTTCCCTTTTCATCAACGCTACTGCTGGAAGCAGGCCAGTTGATTTTCCATTCAAAATATTCGTCCTCTGAAATTTCTCCGCTTTTTAGCTGTTCTTTCCGCAGACACCATTCACGTAGAAATTCATTTACAAGACCGTAATCAATCCACATAGCGACAGGAGCATGAGCAGGCCATTCGTCACTATCATTATAGCGAACAGACTTATCATCAGAAACGTTGCACTTGCCGGGATTGCGGACAAGCTGAAACAGATGAAAGGTATTGCGGTTGTCCTCGTCAAGCCAGAAAAAAGTCTGCATAATGTCCTCAGCGCAGCCGGGGGCTTCTATAATAAAATTGATATAGTTGACATTCAAAATCCTGGCAATTTCCATGAGAGTATCTTTTTTGGGAACACGATAGCCGGATTCATATTGTGCCACACGAACATCAGCGTTGCGCTCCTCATATCCCAGCTTCAAGCCTAGTTCTCGTTGTGTTAATCCCCGAAATGTGCGGATTCTCTTAATTCGCTCTCCCAGTATCATAATTTTGTGTCCTTTCCTTAAACTTTACAAATTACACACCATAATCCATTCTTCTTCGTTTTCCCGTACAATATCAAAACCGATTTTTCGATACATTTCAGCCGCATAATTAGCCTTTTGAACAGAAAGTGAAACACGTTTATAACCATGTGTTTTCAACAAAGATAGCATTTCTTTCATCATATCGGTTCCTATCCCCTGTCCCCGGTATTCTTTGTATAGAGAGATGGCAAGAGAGGGCGTTTCATCATCAATATGTCCGTAATCGTGTATAATGCGTACCCAGACAGCACCAACGATTTTTTGTTCAACTTCTGCGACTAATGCGAAATCAGCTTTTGATGCCCCGAAGCGGTCAACATAAATTTGTAATTCGGGAGAAGCGATAATATTTTTCGGTGGCGGCTTTATACCGTCTGGAATAAAAATAGCTTCGTATAGAAATTCATTCAATAGAGGATATTCCATTACCATCATTTCTCGTATCGTGTATTCCATAAAGCCCTCCTGTGAAAATAGTTATCCCGTTTCCTACATTGTAGCATACCTAAAATAATACGGCAACAAAAACTTATCAGAAATGCTAAATTTAATAAAAAAGATAAACTTAACAAAAAAGCTATTGACAATAGCAGAAATGTTAAGTATACTAAAAATGCAGAACTTAACAAAAAAGTTAAAAATCCAAAAGGAGGACGTGTATTTGAAAAATGATTTATTTGTAACAGCCGGAGAAGTGGCGCAGGACTTAGGCATTTCCAAACCATTTGCTTATAAGCTGGTGCGGCAGATGAACGAAGAACTGGAAGCAAAAGGTTTTATCACAATCGCCGGACGAGTGAGCAGAAAATACTATGAAGAAAAATTTTATGGCATGGCACAGGCGAATTAGGAAAGGAGTGAGATTATGGCGGCGTACAAAGACGAACAGCGGGGAACATGGTATGTGTCCTTTCACTATTATGACTGGACTGGTAAGAATTTCCGGAAAGTTAAGAGGGGATTTAAGACCAAACGGGAAGCAACAGAGTGGGAACGGCATTTCCGTATGAAAGAAGCGGCTGACTTGGATATGACTTTTGAGGAATTTGTTCAGGCATACACAAGAGATATGAAGCCGAAACTGAAACACAATACCTGGCTGACGAAAGAGCATATCTTGAGGACAAAGCTACTGCCCTATTTCAAGGATAAGAAAATGCGTGATATTCGTCCGAAAGATATTATCCAGTGGCAGAATGAACAGATTTCCTATCGTGATGAAAAAGGAAAGCCCTATGCTCCGACTTATTTGAAAACTCTGCAATCAGAATTGAGCGCACTGTTTAATCATGCGGTACGGTTCTATGAACTGAAAAGCAATCCTGTTGTAAAGGCGGGGCCGCTGGGAAAGGGAAAAGCGGAGGAAATGCTGTTCTGGACAAAAGAGGAATATCTGAAATTCATTGAAGCGGTAAAGGACAAACCATATTCCTATCATGCGTTTCAGATACTGTATTGGTGCGGATTACGGGTGGGCGAACTGTTAGCTCTCACGCCGCAGGATATTGATTTTGATAACAAAGTCATTCGGGTAACAAAATCTTATCAGCGATTGGAGGGTAAAGATGTAATTACAGACCCAAAGACTCCGAAAAGCAAACGAAATGTAAGTATGCCGGATTTCTTATGTGAAGAACTGAAAGATTATATCGGCAGATTGTACGGGATTCTTACCACTGACCGTATCTTTCATCTGACAAAAAGCTTTCTGCACCATGAAATGACAAGAGGGGCGGAAAAAGCGGGAGTGAAACGCATTAGAATCCATGATTTGAGACATTCTCATGTATCGCTGCTTATCAGCATGGGATTTTCGGCGGTATCAATCGGAAACAGGGTGGGGCATGAAAGCGTGGATATTACTTATCGCTATGCTCATATGTTCCCGACGGAACAGACACAAATGGCAAAATTGCTGAACGAGGAATTTAAGGAGGGCGCAGAGGAATGAGCGGTACACACAAATATCCAACAATCAGTTTTCGTATCTCTCCCAGAGAACGGGAAGAAATCGAAGCAAAGATTTTCGCAAGCGGTATGAAGAAAAAAGATTATTTTGTCCGTTCCTGCATTTATAACCGGGTGTGCGTGGTAGGCAAGAAAGAAACAGTCTATCAGATTGTAGAACGATTGCAGCAAATGGAAAATCGTCTGGTGGAGTTGGCAGAACAAATTGATAGCAAAGAGCCGGAAATTACTTCCGAAGAAATCAGAGAGTTGCAGGAAGCCTATGAAGATATGCTGAAAGCAATTCTCTGGATGTTGGATGGTGCAAGGTATCTGTGGCAAGATGAAGAAAAAAGCCCCGACAGCGGCAACTGTTAGGGCTGTGATAACTGGAAAACCTCTGTTATCAACAATCACAATTCAAGTATAGCAGAGGTTTCTTCCGGCGGCAATGAGATTTTTCAAAAACGGAGGACATTATGGCAGAAATGAGAACAGAATTACAGATGATTAAAATGTCGGAGATACAGTCGCAGGAGGTGGCGTGGCTGTGGTTTCCGTTTATCCCTTATGGAAAGCTGACGATTGTGCAAGGCGATCCGGGGGACGGTAAGACAACGCTTGTGCTGAACATAGCGGCGAAGCTGTCAAAAGGCGAAGGTCTGGACAGCGAAATGAAGCTGACAGAGCCATTGAATGTGATTTACCAGAGTGCGGAGGACGGGCTTGCGGATACGGTCAAGCCCCGTCTGGAAGCGGCAGGCGCAGAATGCGAAAATATTTCCGTCATTGACGAAAGTATAAAATCACTTTCTATGATAGATGAACGTCTGGAAGAAGCGGTTATAAGGACGAAAGCGAAACTGCTGATTTTAGACCCGATACAGGCGTATCTGGGCGGAGGTATGGATATGAACCGGGCAAATGAAGCGAGGGATATGACAAAGAAGCTGGCGGCTCTGGCGGAGAAATACCAATGCGCCATTGTGCTTGTCGGACACATGAATAAAGCGGCAGGAAATAAGGCAGCATATCGGGGCATGGGTTCCATTGATTTCTTTGCGGTGGCAAGGAGCGTCCTGCTGGTCGGCAGAGTGGAGGGCGAAGCGAATATAAGGGCGGTAGTCCAGATAAAAAACAATCTGGCGGCGTTTGGGCACCCGAAAGCTTTTGAGTTGTCGGAGGACGGTTTTCACTGGCTCGGAGATTATGAGATTACCGCTGATGAAGTGTTGGGCGGTATCGCTCCGAAAGCGAATAAGCTGGAACAGGCGAAGCGTCTGCTCCGGGAAGTGGCAGAAACAAACAATGCCATGCAGAGCAATGAGATTTTCAATCTTGCAGAGGAACAGGGTATATCCAGACGGACGCTTGAAAATGCGAAAAAAGAATTGAGTATCAGAGCAAAGCGGATAAACAATTCGTGGTATTGGGAGTTGGATAAAATCAGACCGGAGTAAGGCAACAGCGCAACAATGCAGAGCATATGGAATTTACGGGCTTGTGTCTGTAAGGTTGCAAAAGATATAGACCTTGCATTGTTGCGGCCTTGAAAAGGAGGGCGATTATGATACGACAGCCAGAATGGGGAACCCGGAATGTGAACAAATATTTTTACGAGAGTGAAGCCCGGAGGATTGCCGAACTCAATGAAATATTCGGAGATATAGAATTGACTGAGGCAGAAATGCGGATGCTGATATGGCTTGCCGGATGGGATGAATATACGATAGAAAATGTACTTTCGGCTATCCGAAAAGCTATAGCGGCGGAAGTAAAGCGGCGGCAACAGCCGCCCCGTCCGTAGGACGGAAAAGCCCCCGGCAGGGCGCAAAGGCAGCTTTTGATGGATGGAACGGCTGTCAAAAGTGCTTTTGCGTTACTTTCGACGAAAGTAACAAAGCTTATGCGCCGTATCCGGCGCTGATTGCCCGGAAAGGGAGAAAGGATATTGATTGAAGCGAACTATCAGCTTTATGACAGGAAAAGGCTCTGTCAACCATAATAGCAGAAAATTCCATGCAAAGAATACTGACTCGGAGCGAAGCTGTCTGAACGTGGAATACTGCAATGAAAATGTTAAGGACGTATATCACGAATTATTTGATGAAGCACTCGCCTGGTACAATGAGAAGCAGACCAGAAGTGACCGCCGGATTGACGATTATTATGAGAAAATCCGTTCCGGCAAGCAGGAAAAGCCATTCCATGAAATTATTTTGCAAATCGGGGATAAGGACAACATGGGGGCAAAGACAGAGAACGGACAGCTTGCGGCAAAGGTGCTGGATAAATATATGCGGGATTTCCAGCGGCGAAATCCTACGTTAAGAGTATTTAGTGCCTATCTTCATATGGACGAAGCAACGCCCCACTTGCATATAGATTTTGTACCGTATACGACAGGAAGCAAGCGGGGACTTGATACAAGAGTTTCTTTGAAACAGGCGTTATCTGCTCTCGGATTTAAAGGCGGTACAAGGCGGGAAACGGAATTAAATCAGTGGGTGGCTTATGAGAAAGAACAGCTTGCCGCCGTCATGCTGGAACATGGGATTGAGTGGGAGAAGAAAGGCACACATGAAAAGCATTTATCTGTTTTGGACTTTGAGAAAAAGGAGCGGGCAAAGGAAGTCGCAGAATTGGAGCAATCTATTTCTGACGGAAAAGAGCGATTATCAGATATTCAGATTCAGCATAGAAAAGCAGTGCAGGAAACAGAGCAGATACGGAAGAAGGGCGAAGCAATCCGGCAGGAAGTGTCGGAACTTTCGGAAACAAGTGATTTGCTGAAGGAGCAGGCGACAACGCTGGCAGAGGACAAGAAAAAGCTGCTGTCTGATAATGTGAAATTGGAGAAGCAACAGAAGAAATTGCAACAAGATATTGAGAAAATGGTTCAGTCTAAGGCGGTTATGGAACGGAACATACACGCTTATGACGAGGACGAGAAGTGGCAGCTGCCTGAACCGGCGGCGTTGATGTCTGCAAAGGCTTATAAGGATAAAAAAGCTTTTCCGCTTGTGGAGAAATTGAAAGAAACGATAAAAGCACTGACAATTAAATGCGTCCAGCTTGCAGAACAGGGAAAGAAACTAAAAGAAAAAGTTACCCGGCAGGAGCAGCAGATCAGTCGCTTGACAGATAAGGTCATGGAGCAGAGCGACATTATTGACCGATTGCAGGAGAAAACGGCAGATTTGGGGCGTTTGGAACGCTATTTCGGCAGAGAACAGGTGCAGTCGATAGTTGAGCGGTCTAAGGCCCTGGAATGGGCAGAAAAGGAAAATAAACGTCCGAAACGTGTATTTGATGTGAGCAGATAGGGGGGATTGATAGAATGACAGATATGGAGAAAAAAGTTATGGTTCGGCTGTGTGCGAAAATCCTTTCAGAAACAGATTTGTATGATACAGATATGGAAGTACGCAATCTAATTGACTGGATATGTGTGTCGGAGCAGATAAAATCAAACAATAACGAGATACGAAGTATAACCGGGGAATATAAGCGGATAGAGCCGGATTGCCGGGAGGGAGTGCGGACGCAGTTGGAGCACATGAAGTCACTCTGTAAAGAACGTGAGAGCTTGTATGAGAAGCAGAATGATTTGAAAGGGCAGAAGCAGAAAATCGAGAGAGCATTGGAACGGTAGGGATTTGGGGCATGGCGGCGGCTGTGTCCCTTATTTATTGTGGAAAAATTGCTAATGGTATGCTAAAATCAAGGAGCAAAGATAAAAACGCAACGTAAGAGAAAATCCCTTACAGAGCCGGTAGGTAGCCCGGCCGCATCATCTGGTGTAAGTAACCCTCCCTCCTTGGGGTCGTCCATTCTTTGTTCATACAATCATTTAAGGAGGAATTGTCATGGACAAAGTATCGGGCAGATTGACAGTATTTTTTGAGGAACCATTCTGGATAGGTGTGTTTGAGCGCATATCGGAGGGAAAATTATCTGTATGCAAGGTTACGTTTGGGGCGGAGCCGAAAGATTATGAGGTATACGATTTTGTTTTGAGAAATTATTATCGACTGAAATTTAGTCCGGCTGTGGCAACTGATGTAAAAGAAGCTGGCCGCAATCCGAAACGGGTACAGAGAGAAGTGCGGAAACAGGTACAGAATACCGGGATAGGAACGAAGTCGCAACAGGCTTTGAAATTACAGCAGGAGCAGTTGAAAACTGAACGTAAAGCTGTGAGCCGGGAACAACGGGAAGCAGAGAAACAGCGGCAGTTTGAACTGAAACAGCAGAAAAGGAAAGAGAAGCATAGGGGCAGGTAACGCCTGCCCTTGGCCGCTTATAGGAGTTTTTAAAATTCAGATTAAAAAATGAAAGAGAGTAATACATGTGAAGTTTGCTTTTTGGAATGTACATCAAAATCCGGTTATAAATCATTATATTGTTGATCTTATATATGAAAATGAATTAGATATAATCGTGTTGGCAGAATATAAAGATAATGAACAGAAGTTGATTGATGAACTAACTCAAAAGGGTATATACATGGAGAAATATTTGACTTCCGGTTGTGATCGTATTATGATGTTTGGCTCTATTCAAAAAGTAATGCCCGCAAATCAAAACAAATACTATTCAATACAAATTATTGATAAAAAGTGTATTTTGTGCGGAATGCATTTGCCGAGTAGAATTTATTCGGATCACCAAGAGAGAAGGAATATTGTAATAGACAGGATTGTCGAAGACATTAATGAATTAGAGATGAAATTGAAAATAGAAAATACTATTATATTAGGAGATGTAAATGAAAATCCTTATGATGTAGGATGTTTAAATGCAACAAAATTTCATGGTATATCTAGTGGAGCGGATGCAGAAAAAGGAAGTCGAACAGTTATGAGTAAAACATTTAAAATGTTTTATAATCCCATGTGGAACCTTTTTGGAGACTTCAGATATCCACCAGGGACATACTATCATAATGGGAGCGAGCCTAGCAATTCTTTTTGGAATATTTATGATCAAGTAATGATCCGTCCAAGCATGAGGAAATGGTTCGTTGATAACAGTTTAAAAATTCTTGTGAAAATCCAGGAGTATTCTTTAGTTGATAAATTTAGACATCCTCGAAAGGATATTAGCGATCATTTGCCGATTGTTTTTGAGATAAAGGAGGAAAATATATGAGTCATGAGTTTAACCTTGATGGACTTCTAAACTACGATGATGATCAGGCGGTGTCTCCAGATACAATTATATCAGAATTGGGAAAACAGTTAGAAGAAGCTACGAATGGATTTGTCAAAGGTGTAGTAAGGGAATATGAAGGGCCTATTGAATCTTATGATCAGCTATCAGCTTTTGCGTCAATTGCCTCTGCATTGGGAACTTCAGTAATACACAAAGATATTCAGGATAATCTTGGAGCGATAGGATATCAGAATTTTAAATTTGAATTTTTTTTGACGGCACCTAAAATTGAAAACTACAAATATAGGATTTTGTTTTTTGAATATGGCATTGGAATGTATCCAGTCAAAATTGTTCTTGAACAAGGGATTGCAGATGAAATATTTAAGAAAGAAAATGCTAATTATATAATTGAATATGAAACAAAAAATGAATTGGAAAATGTAATCATAAATATTTTAAAGACAAAGAAAGTTATAAAGGTTATGCAAGAACTAATCTATGCAACAAAAAGGTTTGAAAGGCTTGATAAAAAAGAGCTTAAGTTGGTAGATAAATCGTCAGATGAGAATGATGAGTAAAGGAGTCTTTGGGGTTATATTACATGGTGCTAGCACCATGTAGATAGAGCAATTAAGGAGAAATATTCGTGATACCCGTATGATACCTGTTTGAACGGAAACTATGAATAAGGCGTGAAATTTGGATATTATAAATATAAAAATCCGCAAAAGACAATTATATATTTAACGATTATGTTATAGTTGCAGGGAGTTTGAATAGTAACACAACCCCGCAAACCCTTGTAAAATAAGGGCTTGCGGGGATTTTTTTTGCCATTTGACCCAACATTGACCCAAATTTGCCATAATATATATTTGTAATACTCTTGAAAAATAAAATAAATTATGGTAATTATAAAACAGAAACATATATACACAGAGGGAGGAGGGATTTTGAAAATGCTTTTTGAATCGAAAGTGATTCCTTCGGCGAAATTAAAAATAAATGGAAAAATCAAAAAGGCGATAGATGCGTATAGCGAAAAGAAGGTTCCTATGAGAGTTATGCTGACAGATTTTTTGGCGGTAAAATCGAAGACTGAGGAGTTGGCGGCAGCAGACAATCCATGGGCATATTTTTATAAAGGTATACAGGGACATGAAATCGAGAGTGGGGTTTCCCATGAAGAGACATTGTTTCGGTTTTCGGCGATGACGTTAAAAGACCAGAAGCCATCAGATGTGATTAATGCTGCCTTTTATTCGAACAGGACAAGAAACGATTCTGATTTTGAATTGGGATATTTCCTTCCTCTTTTTCTTGCCAATATTGATCAGAAGGACAGGATACTTGTTGTGAATCCGTCGCCAGATATTATTTGCCGAATGGAAGAAAGCAGTCATGGTGAAGAAAAATTTTATGCGGTTTCTGATCCAACGGTTGCTGGTCTTTATCGACTTCAGTTTCCAGAGTCAGAATTTTTAACATTTGACCAGATGAATACAATCGATGATATTGACGCGGTATGTATCACAAACAGAGATCAAAAGATGGAGAAAGCACAGAGCTTACTGAATTTCCTGTCAGGCTGCAAGAAAAGTACAAAGATAATGGGCCTGGTTCCTTGTGCTTGGCTTGATAATCCTAACAGTGGTGTATATACAAGAATGAATGAAACTGGAATGACGATAAAGCAGATACTAATTGTAGATTCAAAGGTGACCGTATCTACACCTAGAAAGAAAATGATTCTGGTATTGGAAAAGGGGAAAGCGGAGAACATAAAAATCTATGATTCAAGCTATGATGAAGCAACAAGGCAGTTTTCAGTTTCTGATAAGGATATTTCTATTAATGCTGATACTTACTTGAAGACCGATAAGACAATTCTTTCATGTTTGAAATCTGATAAGAAAAATGCAGAAGATAAGAAGCTTCAATATAATAAGGCAGAAGAATATAAATTCTCAGAGGAAATTTCACTTTTTTATAAAATCTATTCTGGTAGAAAAAATAAGTATGCTGGTGTGGCATATTATAGAGAAATTGAAAATATGAATCTGAAAACATGGGGGCGAAAGTTGTCTGCAGACATAGAAAAAGGATTGCGGGCAGATACAAGGGAAGACGTTCTTTTCGAACTTGAACGGACAGTATTCAATGATGAAATTTATCCCATTATTCGGAATGATTTAAAAGAAAAAAATATTATAGAAAAGCAAGGCATCACGTTGAAATCCTTATGGTTTTATTTCTGGAACTACCTTTCGGATTTGAAAAAATACAATCATGAATATAGTTCAGAGCTTTTTAAACGAGTTGAAATTGCTGATATTATGCCTAAGTTGCAAAATGAAAATCAAATAATGAAAGCCATATCGATTGGGTTTGGTGTTGAATCGGAGAACGTTCCATACGCTGCTGTTGAGCAAATCGACTTAGTCCTTCAATTAGCTGTGAAACGAGGAATCCTTGTTTGTGATCCACTTGAAGTATATGTGTCAGAATACACGAATCGAGCGACAGAAAGGCAGCAGGATGTTAGAAATGCATTAGTCAAAAAACATTTTACGGCTGTTGAAGAAGAAAAAATAATGAATGTAATTCTTAAGAAACAAACAATGGATGGTAAGTGCCTGGCATGCATACACAAGAGTCTTCTTCTTGCAGTGGGAATCAGGCTTTTTACTGGAATGGCGATTCGTGAGGTAGCGGCACTCAAATGGAAGGATTTTAAGGAGATTAAAGGTGCTGAGGGTTATCAATTTGTGATTACAAAATTTGTTGATTCGAAAGGTAAACTGAAGTCTCATTCAGAGCGAGAAAATTGGAAGAGATTTCGAATCGTTCCTTCTGCAAAAATATTATCATGCTTGCTGCTTGAAAGAAAAAAATACCTGATAGGTAAAGGAATTGATAAGGAATACTTGATGGACTGTCCGATTATTCTTGAAAATGAATGTATTTCAGATATGAAAAAAGGAAAAGAAATGAATCACTGTAGACCAGGAAAAATTAGTAGTATCAGTAATGAATTGATTCAAGTGGCAGGTATTCCGAAAAAAGAGATTATTTTGCCAGATGAAAGAGGAGAGTTGATTACGGATTTGAATCGATACCATGGAGATATATTTTTGTCTAATTTTCGTCATAAGGCAAATCACGTTGCATATCTGACTATTGGTGAAATAAATTACATGATTGGAATTGATGCACCAGATACATTTTCGCGCCATTATTGTGATTATTCAAATGATTTTCTTCAAACAGCCATTATCCAGAAACTTAGCAGGTGGGGATATAGTTATGAGAATCTGGTTGCGGGGATCAAATATAGAAAGCCTGGTATGGGTTCCGTAAATGGATCAGTTATACTTGAAGTCGGACCATTTTCAGGAGGAGTGACTTCAGTGGATCTGCTCATGAAAAATGATGCTTTTTCAGCTACAAAAGTCTCTGTCATGAGTATTCATGGCATTAAAGTAAATACAACAGTATATTGAGGCGATATGATGATGAAAATGCAAATTGATGATAAATGGATTAGAGAAATATATAAGGATGGATTAAAGGAATTTACCTTCTGCGGAGCACTTGAATATAGATATAGGCATGTTGCAAAGAACTGGAATGCCGATACCCGCAAGAAGCATGAAAGAGAATACAATAATATTATTCTTCCAGCTCTGGAAAATCACAATGATAAAAGTATCAGAGAATATACCAGGGAGGATTATGAAAATGCGATTGAGACCATCAGAGAGAACGGGTATGTAAAGGATGGGGTTAGGAGGCAGTATTCCGAAAGCTCAATCAATAATTTCCAAAATCTAATTTATTATGTTGTTTTTCAAGCAGCAGTATACGGATTATGTGATAATGTTTTATGGGGAACGAAGTTCGTACTGGATATACCCAATGAAGAAGATGAATTAGAAGAACGGGTGATATTAAAAAAATCTCTTTCGATTGAGCAGGAGAAACTTTTTGCACGGGCTGTGATGTCAGATCCATCGGAAGATGGTGAAACTGTGGCACTCCTGCTTATGTGGGGATTGGGCCTTAGAAATGCAGAAGCATGTGGCTTGAATTACGGTGATATAAAACAATTAGAAGGGCATTCAGACTGTTATTGTGCATGGGTATATAAAACGACGAAAATCAAATCCAATGAACTACAGTCAGGCGGTAAAACTTATAATACTGGACGTATAATTCCGGTGCCTGGTAAGATTTTAGAGTTTCTTAATGAAAGAAAGAAACTTTTATATTCGGTGATAAGGAAGCTGAATCAAGAGGAGTTCAACATAGATGAATTACCTATATGTTCAAAAGGATGGATTGATTTTGAAAATACTAACTATTCCGAAAGATGTAGAGCAGATCGGGTAAGTTTGGCTGCACATGATATATTTGAAAATGTAGGGATTACTTCAAAACAGATAGCATTTCTTGATGAAGAGTTATCCGATGGGAAAACATCAGCAGCTTTGAAGGAAAAAGATCCGACAGCTTACTTATTACGGCGAAATTTCGCAACACAAATGTGTATATTGGGATTAAACAATTCAGAAATGCAATATTTAATAGGACATGATGTGGAAGATGCGTATGAGTCTAGGAATGAATATGTGGACAGCGAAAGAATCTATGCGATGTGGTTGAAATTAAGACAAAGAGAATTGGTCAATGACAGAATCTATGATTATAATAAGGCTGAGATATGCATAAAAGCGACAGAAACCGTGAAAATACATATCTCAGCGATAGAACCGGAAGAAGGTATCAATGTTAAGGTTGATGCCGATGAGAATGCGTCAGTGAATATGTACTGGTGCGAAGAAACTAAGAAGCAGACAACTGAACGTAGTATTAATATATTAGATAGTTATCATCAGCAGTATGATCAGTGATCGGTCGGAATCAAGTAGAGCTGTTTTGCGTTAGTGTATACAGCTTGATACATTCCGCTGCATGTGTCACAAAAATCTTTTGATGCTTTACAAGATTGCTGGCATCTTGGCGTCGGAATTTGATCCCAGTGGTCGCTAGCGATTAAAACATTTTGTGTTTTAAAATGCTTCTGAAATTTTGTTCGCCCACTTTTATCGATTGTGAAAGTACCAAATTTATCGCGTACTTTTTTAAAATCATTAAGACTTGTAAAAATCAAACGGAAACGCAGTGAAAATTTTTTGGAATACAATCGGAAAAGGATGGATTTTGTTGCACTGTCTGCGAAATTGTAGCTTGCATATACAATACGAGGTCCCAAGTCAAAATCAGGTTGTACAAAAAGCTCCTCAGCATATTTAAACGTGATTATAAAATCGGATATACGATGAGTTCCTTGTATATCATTAGCATTCAGATGTTCGATACCAGACTCTGCAATTTGCTTTAAGGAAGTAAATCGCATTAAAGTAAAATCATCGTTTTCAACGTGTGGTGTCTTGACGGGGGTACCTGGATCGATGCCGTCAGAACCTTTGGGTGTTCCTTTTTTTGTCCTCGGAGTAACATGACACAAAGACGTGATAAATTGTTCAGGATCTAAATTAGCGAAGGAATGCTCTTTACCGTTGTTTTCGATGGTTCTGCAGATAGAGTTTGTGTGCACCTGGTTGGGATTGCGTGCAAAATAACGTTTCCCGGTTTTTGATGTGACAAGATGCATCGGGCATTTGCAAAATGGGCAAAAGTAAGATTGACCACTCATTGCTTGCGATGCAGCGGTATAGACATTGTTTTCGTCGTAGGCATAAGCAAGACTTGCTTCTTTTTTCTTTTTGATATTGCTTGTCTTAATTTCCATATCATCATCCTTTCTTGATATCTTGAATTATCTTTGGCGTTTGTTCTTTTTGCATATCATTTTGAATGGTTTCATCGATCGCACGATTGATAAATGCATTTACGGATTCACCGTTGTTGTCAGCGTGTTTTCTTATTCTTTCACGAGTGTCCTGGGAAACACGAATCTGTATGAAAACAAATTTAGAACGATAAGCATCGATTGATTTCTTAGAACGTTCATCGTAAGCCATAAATTTCCTCCGTGATAAAAAGTCCCTCTTAGACTTATTATAAGGTGTTTGAGCGTTTTATGCAATAAAAAAATATACATGTATATTTTTGATTGACATATACATGTATATGTGATATAGTATGGATAACAACAAAAACAGAAAATAAAAAATACAGTAGTACACAGGAGCGCCAACTCCTGTGCACCTAGCAGGTGATACCAGCACCTACCAGCGGAAAAATCCGCACTGCGTTGTAATTATATCTTTATATTCTATTTTTTTCAAGAGTATTTAAAAATATCTTTACATCCAGCGCATTGAGAAAGCATCTAACATTCTGCCGTGTAGATTAAAAACCTGCACGGTATTTTTGTTTTCACTACAAGACAAAGGAGAAAAACATATGTTAGAAAAAAACTTTTTAAATGCAGCTGATGTATCTGAGTATATGAATATTTCAATTCCCATGGCCTATAAGATTATTCGCAAACTGAATGATGAACTGAAATCACAGGGGTTTCTGACGGTGTCTGGACGAGTGAATCGCAATTACTTTGAACATAAAGTAAATGGTTTTTCCATTGCGTAAGGGGGAAATCATATGCCAGCTTATAAAGACAAAAAGGGGAATTCCTGGTACGCGAAATTCAATTATAAAAACTGGAAAGGGGAAACAAAATTCACGACCAAACGTGGGTTTCCAACAAAGCGGGCGGCCGTAGAATATGAGCGGGAATTCAAGCTTCACATTGCCGGGGATCTGGATATGAACTTTGAGGAATTTGTAAAATTATACCGGGAAGATCTGTATCCAAGAATCCGGGTGAGTACTGCAGCTACAAAGGATCATATTATCAATACAAAACTTATTCCTTATTTTAAAAATTTCAAAGTTACTGAAATTAAAGCAAAAGACATTGTGAAATGGCAGAATGAGCTTTTAAGCTACCGAAATCCGGAGACTGGAAAACCTTACATGAAAACATATCTGAAAACGGTTCACAATCAGATGAATGCGATCATGAATTTTGCGGTCAAATATTATGATTTGAAAGATAATCCGGTTGAAAAGGCGGGAAGTATTGGAATCAGTAATGCAGAAGAAATGAAATTCTGGGTACTTGATGAATATTTGCAGTTTTCCGAAGCAATGATGGAAGAGCCGTTCTTTTATTATTGTTTTGAGGTTTTGTACTGGTGTGGGCTACGAGAAGGTGAACTTTTGGCTCTTACTTATGATGATTTTGATTTTGTGAACAAAACAATATCCATTACAAAAACCTACCAGATCGTAAATAAAGAAGAGGTTATTGGTCCGACGAAAACTCCAAAAGGAACCCGTGTGATTCGGATGCCAGATAAACTCTGCGAAGAGATGAAGGACTATTTTGAAATGTGCTATGATTCAGACAATTCACGTGCATTTCCAACATCCAAAAGTGTTCTTACCAGAGCCATGGAACGTGGTGCCAAGCGAGCTGGGGTAAAGAGAATCCGGATTCATGATCTTCGTCATTCTCATATTTCGTTGTTGATTAATCTTGGATTCAGTGCGGTCGATATTGCGAAACGCGTTGGACATGAGAGTATTACTATTACACTTCGCTATGCACATATGTTTCCGTCTGCTCAGGATAAAATGATGAATAAACTGAATGATCTTATTAAGGAAGAAACGGAGGAATAATATGTCAGCAAAAAACAGAGACAGACAGGGAAGGTGGCGTGCAAAAACAGTTGCATTCCATGTGTCGGAAGAAGAAAACATGGCGATTGATGAAGCGGTAGCATTAACTGGTATGACAAAACAGGACTATATCATTGCAAAACTGACTAATCGGGATGTAGTGGTAGTTGGAAATCCGCGAGTTTTCAAGGCATTGAAAACAAAGATGGAAGGCATTTATAATGAACTGCTTCGTATCAATTCTGCGGGAGAGGTAAATGAGCAGTTACTGGATTCTATTAATTTGGTTGCGAAGATATATGCAGGTATGATTGAGAATGGAAAAGGAGATGAAGTATAGATGGTCCTTACAAATAGTCAGTTGTCTGCACTGCAGCTGTTTTGCTCCGGGGAGAATATTCTTCTTCTTGGAGATTCAGGAACCGGAAAGTCAACTTTGATATCTGCATTTGTTCAGCAGGCTGAACAAAGCGGGAAGAGAGTAGCAAAAACAGCATCTACGGGGATTGCTGCACAGTTGATTGGCGGAAGAACGATACATAGTCTTCTTCGAGCTTATCCAGGAGTTAGAAACGAAAAAATAGATTATAAAGAGAAAGCAAAAAATTTAGATGATGTGGATGTTCTCATTATTGATGAAATCAGTATGCTGGGACAATTCTTTGTTCAGTATCTTCATAATTGTTTGAATTGCGCAAGTCATCATGTGCAGCTTGTAATGAGCGGTGATTTTTTTCAACTGCCTCCGGTTAAAGATGGATATGCTTTTTTATCTCCATATTGGAAACTGTTAAATCTGATACCTTGCATCCTTACAGAAGTAATTCGTCAAAAAGATGCAGAATTTATCCGAAATATTAATCTGTTGAAATATGGAAATGATCAGTGTATTGAGTATTTGTTGTCACATTCCAATCCGGTAAGACTAGTAGATCAGATTTCAATATGTGCAACTAAAAAAGATGCTGATTTGATCAACTATGCTGCCATGGAAAAACTAACAGGCAATCCTGTCCAGTATATTGCAGATTATGAAGGCGTGATTTCAGACGCAGACCTACAGATTGAGACAAGTATGGTTTTGAAAGTTGGAATGCGGGTTATGTCTGTGGTTAACGGTATAGGCTACAGTAATGGTTCTCTTGGAACTGTAGTCAGTTTAAATCAGTCTTATGTGGAAGTGTTATTTGATAATAATTGGAAAGTATGTTTTGGAAAACGAAATTTTACAGTGGACCGCAGAGATATACCAGGAAAGACTACAGATGTGTGGCAGATTCCCATTCGGCCAGCTTATGCAATTACCATTCACAAATCCCAGGGACAGACTTTCCAATATGTAAATATTGATGGAACAAGATGCTGGGCACCAGGCCAGCTGTATGTAGCAGTATCACGTGCCAGAAAAATTGAAGGAATTCATTTCCTTACTCCGATTAAGCAGTGCAATATAAAAACAGATCCAGCAGTAATTCGGTTTTATGGGCAGCTATAGATTTACTATAAAAGGATGACTGGTATTGAAAATCAGTCATCCTTAAGAATATAAAAATCGTATTAGTATGATTGCACGATGAAAAAAATAGGTTCTGCTAAATGAACCATTGTATTGATCTTTGATAAGAATTGCTTTCATTTGAATGCTAAGATTATCGTTAATTTTCTTGTGTTACATGAGATTCTTGTACGTTTTCTGCTGTATCATGCGAGACTGGTGTTGCTGGAGAACTGAGCAGGCATATCTCCATAAAATGATCAATTTTGATTTTATCAGAAGCGTCTAGCTTTTCGTATTTATTCAAAAAAGTGCTATATTTGATTTCTATGCTATCGTCAGGAATTCCAGTTGCAAGCCACGATACTGAGACGTTGAGCAAATTTGCCGTTGCAACTACCTTATCTAAGGAGGGGGAGTTCTTATCCCATTTTCGAATTGTACTATTTCCAAACCCTAAAGTCTTTTCGATACCAGCCAAAGTCAGGCCTTTTTCGCTAGCCGCGGCTTTTATTCTGTCCACTAAACTCATAATACCTCCCAAAATATAAAAGAGCAAAAATACTCTTTTTAAATTGACAAACGGTAAATTTACTCTTATAATAAAATCATATTAATATGATACATCGATTATATAACATCAAAAACATGGAATCAAGGCAATTTGAAAGGAGGGAATGGGCGAATGAAGAGCCGACAACAGATTTCCCCGTTTGGTATGGAAATTAAGATGGCACTAATCAGGAGAAATATGGATGCGAAAGAATTGGCTCAAAGGATTAACAAAACGAAGGCTACCGTATCAGATGTTATATACGGTCGTAATAAATGTGAAAAAACGATTGAGTTAATTCGGAAGGAACTGGAGATTTAAAAGTTTTTAAATAATTTACAGGAGGGTAAAAAAGTGAGAAACAAAAGGTGTGTATTGCTGATAGCCGGAGCTATATCTGTCCTGTCATGTTTTACTGCTTATGCTGGCACATGGGAACAGGATGGAGAAGATTGGAAGTATAAGAAAGATAACGGAAGCTATGCTGAATATGAATGGGTTCAAGATAGCGGAGACTGGTATTATTGCTCGCGTTGGGGAGTGATGCAAAAGAATACGGTTATAGATGGTTATTATCTTGGAGCGGACGGAAAAATGATTTCGGCATCCGATACAGAAAATCCGTTATATGGAGAAAAAGTATATAGCAACTGCTATATGCAGATTAACAGCTATAAAGATTGCGGTACATATTATAAGGCACAGGTGACTTTGTATGACAGTTCGTATTACAGTAATGATGAGCTGCAGTATAACATAGGAGACAAATTCCTGATCCGGCCAAAGAATGTTTATGGTACTGTATCAGATGTACAAATGGATACGAGTGGAAATATGTGGGTGACAGTAAAGTATGGCATGGATACATATGAATTTTCGAAAGATGCTGCATTATATTTTCCATATGACCAGGAAGAACAGGTGTTAAGCCGAAAAATAAAAGAAACAGAGGTTTTTCTGGCAAAAGATGTTGTAATCGTACCAGTAAAAGGCTATCAAGCTGATACTGTTCATAAGGTTACGTTAGAACGTTATCTAAATGAAAACTGGAGTAGAATGATACCTGTTTTTGAAGGAAAAAACGTGCGTATGTTATACGATAATATTGTAAATTATGCGGATTAGATGGAGGTACACAAAAAATATGAATCCGGAAATGGAAGAAGATTTGCAAGATCTGAAAGATATCAGAAACCATATGTACCGTTATTATGATGTCGGTCAGGAATATATCAGGCAACAGGAAATCCTGGAACGATATGAAAAGGCAGAGGAACGGTGGGCACCGAAAAATAAAAAGAAAATTTTGCTGATCAGCATTGGCATATGTATTCTTTTGGGACCTGTAGGAATCATGCTTGGACCGTTTGCAGTAGGTGGATTATATTTCGGCTATGAAAAAATCACAGCTGAAAAGATTCGCTTACGGAAAAAGAAAGAGGATGAATTAAATGCTTTATTAAAGCAGTATGAGGAAAGTTATAGACCAGTAGCTAAAAAGTGTAAACGTCTGTTGTTTCACAGGGAAGAATATGAAATTCCCATGGCGGTAGATTATCTGATTCAGATAATACAAACGGGACGTGTTGATACCATGCGGGAAGCTTATGATAAGTTGGATGAGCAGCTGCATCGTTGGACTATGGAAAAGCTGCAGAATCAGCAGATAGAAATACAATTGTATCAATGTCGGCTGTTGCAGCAGATCATAGCGTTGGACATAGTAAATTCATGGGACTAATAGGAGATAAAAGTACAAATGTCAGAATATATAAAGGAATACTTTTCTTCCGCATTGGATTTTGCGGGGGAAGAACAGGGAGATACCTATAGAAAATATTGTGTGATTCAATTGGTCGGGCCGTTGGCTTTGGGGGTTATTATATTTTGTATGAAGCTGATGATAGGATTGTTTGGAGCAGGGGCACTTATTGCTTTTAGCCTTCTTTCGGGCATAATCAATATAGTTGGCTGGGGTGTGCTGACGTTTCCTAACATTGCAGCAACGGTGAGAAGAACCAGAACATTAAATCGTTCAAAATGGTGGGCTGTAGGAATTGTATTTTTCCCGATTCCACTTGTGCCAATTGCATGGTGGGTATTGGGTGAAGATAACATAGTAAAAAAATGGTGATCAATGAAAGGAGAAGGATTATGAGAAGAAGTGTAAAAACGGCAGCAGTAGCAATTGTAATGGGAATGGCCCTTGCAGCACCGGTATATGCGATGACTGGAGGAGAATTAAAGGCAGCACACACTTCGGAATATACATCGGGAACGGAGTCAGTATATGGGCCAGTTTTGACACAGGCTCAGTTGGATATGGTCGCACAGACGGTATCTGATTTTGTAAATAATGATATAAAAGATGGCATGACAGAAGAACAGAAAATACGTGCCATCCATACATATTTGTTTCAGAATGTGTCATATGAAGAGAACTGGAGTGAAAACAGTGCCAATACTGCATATGGAGCACTTGTAAACCATACTGCTCAGTGTTCCGGCTATGCAAGAGCATTCAAAGCAATGTGTGATGCAGTCGGGATCGAGTGTTATTATGTACATGCAAATGCGGATGCAATGAATCCAAGCCATCAGTGGAACATTGTTCGTTACAATGGGCAGTATTATCATATGGATGTGCAGGTGAACTGCATGGGAGCAGGAGCCGATGCCATTTATTTGTCTGCCACTCATCCATGCACCTACGATCAGAGTGCTTATCCACAAGTGTCGGGAACAGACGCACAGGTAACACGGTTCGCCGAGGGGCAGGGAGATTATGCGGCAGCAGCACAAAATATAACAGTAGCATCATTCCCGTCTGAAGATGCATTTATTCTGAATATCGAATCGGAAAAAACAGAAGAAATGAGCACGGTTGATTATGGAGTTTGTCAGGCAATTAAACTTCCAGACGATGTTGGCAGTATTAAACTCGATGCATCATCACCTTACAATGAAGCAGATTATGAAATGCAGGTAGCCATTATTGCATTAAAAGGAAATGAGAGCAGGCAGCAGGGTGGATTATACCTGGCGCAGGAAGGACCGCAAACGAATTTCCAGACGCTGAAAAAGGGACAATCTGTAAGCCTTGATCCATTAGGACAAGGACGCAGTGCCGCAGAGATTGCAAAATACTGCCGTGAGAATGATATCTTTTTCAAGTTCATTATCTTCGATGGTCGTGCTTATCGAAAGCAGGAACAGGAAAAGGGTTCTGTGGTAATTCAGGACTTTGGAAATGCGATACCAGCTATGACGCAGTATTTTACATATTAAACAGAGTCATAAAGTATGTGTTTGTTTATTTTCTAGATACTGGAAATGAATTAGTAATTAACAAAAGACAGTCAATCGAAAAAATGGTTGGCTGTCTTTTGGTTTACGTTAGGGTCAGTTTGAAGGTAAGCGAGAGACTATGAGAAAATCTCTGTAAATTAGATTCTTCTATGATAATGAAGGGTGAGAAGCTTACAAATCAGGCTTTTCACCCTTGTTTTATATATAACAGTTACTGCTAGGCATGTCAAGAGCAGGCGGCTGGCCGCCTGTCTTAGATTATGTTTTTACTTATTCTGGAAGCCGTCCTTCGTACATGATACTCAACTCCCCATAGACCTGGCCCCAGTCCCGGATGGTAGTTGTCCATTTCTTAGTAGCCTCGAAAGTGGCCAGATATAAGGCTTTTAACAGCGCTGTATCACTTGGAAATACGCTTCTCTGACGATTCAGTTTCCGGTATGTGGAGTTCAGTGATTCTATCGCATTTGTTGTATAAATGACCTTCCGGACAGTGGTTGAAAACTTAAAAATTGGAGAAACGGCATCCCAGTTGTCCTTCCAACGTTTCATGGAATTCGGATATTTCGGACTCCATTTTTCTGTCACACGGTCTAAAGCAGCCAGAGCCTTCTTCTCATCAGCAGCCTGATAGATGGTTTTTAAATCTGTAGCGAAAGCTTTCCTGTCTTTATCCGGAACGTATTTCAGCGTATTTCTTACCTGATGGACAATACACCTCTGATATTCTGTCTTTGGAAATGCCGCCGAAATCGCTTCTTTAATGCCTGTAAGGCCGTCTGCACAGATAATCAGGATATCTTTAACCCCTCGATTTTTTAGTTCATTTAAGACAGAAAGCCAGTATTTCGCACTTTCATTGTCACCAATCGTGATGGTCAATACTTCCTTTTTGCCCTCTGTGTTAATGCCCAGAATTACATAGGCTGCAAGTTTACGAATCACTCCGTTGTCCCGCACAGCATAGTGGATAGCATCAATGTAAAGAATCGGATACACGTCGTCTAGCGGTCGATTCTGCCAGTCTTCAATCTGCGGAAGTATCTTATCTGTTACATCAGAAATAAAACTCTCAGATGTTTCGAAGCCATAGATATCTTCAATCGTTTCCGAAATTTGGCGTGTAGTCATTCCTTTGGCATACATGGAGATAATCTTCTGGTCAATGTCAGAAATATCTTTCTGACGCTTTTTGACAACCTGTGGTTCAAAGGTGGACTTTCGATCTTGTGGTACTTCGATTTCCATAGAACCATACCGACTGTTTACCTGCTTGCGTTTATAGCCGTTTCGATAATCGTCGTTGTCAGAACGCTCGGATTTCTCATATCCGAGATGTTCATCCATTTCTGCCTCCATCATTTCCTTGAGGGTGCCGCCAAGGAGATCTTTAAAAGCATCCTGGATATCTTCAGCAGTCTCAATATCGTATTCTTCGAGAAGCTGACGAATGATATTTCTTTTTCCATCGGTCATTTGTACTCTGTGTACAGGTTTCTTTTGTCTTGCCATAATAAAAGGCCCTCCTAATGATATTTATTTTATCATAGAAGGACTTTATGATGGTTATTTTACAGAAAAAGTTTCACAGGCTCTGCTTGACATACCCTAAAACTGCATTATAATACAAACAAGGACAGAACCCTGAAAAACAGGTTCTGTCCTCGATAACTAATGACATATCTTATATCAGTTTTTTCTGTTTACACAAAACTTGAAACGCTCTCGCATACTTATCCCCTTCTCTTTGTATTCGTATTTTTTAGCTCAGTACGCTCTTTT
>OASZ01000659.1_pt1 | contig 23654 bp, 26 predicted proteins | sample 1501241 | NCBI WGS metagenome assembly OASZ01 (sample SAMEA2579926, study PRJEB22360) | human gut metagenome | biome: human gut; feature: human-associated habitat; material: faeces | place: Denmark | collected 2008/2010 | reverse complement strand
CAAAGCAGGCGCGCCTCTTGAAGCCGTGTCGATTCAGTTTTTCACTGTTTGTCTCAGACGGCATTTGCCCTCCGCTTCGTCCCGCTCCTTCAGCAGCCGGGCGAGGGCGGAGAGGAACTTCTTCTGCAGGTAATCCACACTGCCCCGGTTGAGTCGGTGGGCCTCGGCGTACTTGCGGATGGAGAGGCCCTCCACAAACCGCTCCTGAAAGTAATCCCGGTAGTCCGCCAGAACGGTCTTTAGGGCGTTGTCCAGAAAACACAAGTCTTCCTTCAGTTTACCGAAATCACTTTTGGTAATGGCAGCATACCGCTTTTGGTTTACACAAAAGCGGTACTTGCGCCAATCGAAACTGTAGTTCTCGCAGAGCTCCCTGGCGTATGCGTGGTAGGTGGCGGCCTGCTGATACGCCCGGGCGTCGTATTCTTCCTCCATCTGCCGGGGCCGGCTTTTACGCCCCATCCCCCAGCCGCTCGATGGCGGCCTCTGAAATCTTCATGTTGGTCAGCCGCTTGTACTTGGCCCGCCGCTCTCCGCTCACCTCCACAAAAGCGCAAAAGGACTTTTTGCTGGAGGTGTAGTACCTGGGAACATCTGCGAAAGGGTAGGTGGTCCAGATGACCACTTCCCCGCCGTTATCGGAGTCCGTGGCCAGAGAAACGACATAGACAACCTTACCATCATAGCGCCGGTAGTATCCCGCACAGATCCGTCTGCCCGCCAATGAATCATCCTCCCTTTTTTGTTTACCGCAGGGCAATTTTTGATGCTGTGTCCCGCTCCTGCGGTGCGAAACGGTAGCCGATTCCCCAGACGGTCTGGATATATTCCTTGCCGGAAGAAGCCAGTTTTCTCCGCAGAAACTTGATGTGAGAGCGCACCGACTCATCCACATTGAAATCGCTGTCACATCCCCAGATACGGGTATAGAGCTGTTCCCGTGTAAAAACCTGTCCGGGGTGGCTGGCCAGAAAGTGCAGCATATTGAATTCCTTCCGGGTCAGTTTCAGCAGGGAGCCTTTCAAGAGTACTTGACGATGGAGTGGGTCGATGATCAGGTCGGTTCCGAAGGTCAGCGTATAATATTGATTCTCTGGATGCTCCGACTCCATATAGAGGCGGATAAGCGCATGAGCCTGAGCAGTACAGCGGCGCAGGTCAATTGGTTTCTAAGTACAGACCGTTGCCCCAGATGAAAGAATGGCAACTTCGTCTTCCAGCGATAGCGTATCGGTGAGCACCAGAATCGGGACCGCCTTGGCCTGGCGCATAGTCCGAAGCAGTTCCCGTCCATCCATATCCTCCAGCGCCGGGTCCATGATGACCAGACAATACCGATGCCGCATAAAGCTGTCCAAGGCCTCCGCTGTGTCAATGAAATACCCGACCTCTGTGGTATCGTCCTGCAGGGCGTCCCGGAGCTGCCGGCAAAGGGGCAGGTCATCATCAATCAGCAGGATTTGTTTCCGCATGAAACCGCCTCCCGTCCCCGGTTGGCTCTGTATTTGGGTGGGCCCTCTGGTATAGCTCAGCCAACTTCTGAAAACTGGCCGGGCTGATCACATGTTCCATGCGGCAGGCATCCTGTTCGGCGGTTTTGGGCTCTACACCGGCCTCTACCAATAGGCGGGTGAAAAAGCAATGCTTCTCATAAGTTTTTTCGGCAACTTCCCGCCCCACATCGGTCAAGTGCAGGGAAAAATCCTCGTCCATTGTCAGGAAGCCGCCTGTTTTCAAGGTTGTCACCGCATGACACACACTGGGTTTAGATACTCCCATGTGCCGGGCCACATCCACGGAGCGCACCATGCCTTTCTTTCTCTGAACCACCAGTACGGCCTCCAGATAGTCCTCGCCCGATGCATGGAGTTTCATTGGGATACCTCCCTTATTTCAGATGGATCGCCGCAACATCCACATGGTTTGGAATACTGTTGAAAGTATAAGATTCAATTACTTCGTTGTTAAATACGGCATATTCGTTTCTGTAGTTGAGTGGAATCACCACACTGCTCTCATTGGCGGAGTCCAGCGCCGCAGTATAGATCTCCTGAACGACCGCGGGATCGTCTGTGTTGTAAAGCCCGCCAATCAGTTCCTTGGCTTCCTCGTCGCTCATGGTAGCCAGGGCCTTTGCAACCTGCGGATCGGTGGAGTAGATACCGCTGGGATCAGTATAGTCAGTAGACGGATACATATTTGCCACGAAGGTGTATGGGTCATAAGGGAACCAGTAGCTCATGTAGGCGGTCATCTCGTAGTTGTCCTCCATGAACACCTGCTGCATGAAGGCCATCAGGTCAATGGGATCGGTCTTGATCTCAATTCCCAGTTCAGCCATAGAGCTCTGGAAAAAGAGCACCATGTTGTCATAAACACCCGTAGAGGGGTAGGTGATCGTAAAGGAAAGCACTGTTCCGTCCTTCTCCCGGATGCCGTCCCCATCGGAATCGACCCAGCCGGAGTCCTCCAGCAAGGCAATCGCCCCATCCATGTCGTAGTCCGGGGTGGACACCGTGGCGGTGCAGTAGGGCATATCCGCAGGCATCACCGAGTCCGCCTTTGTGCGCAGACCGGAGTAAATATTCTGAGCGATAGATTCCTTGTCAATCGCCATCTGGATGGCTGTGCGGACATTTAGATCATCCAGCGGCGCCACCTCATCGTTCAGCGCGATAAATTCCGTCACAAAGTCAAAGTCAGAGATCACGCCGGTGATTCCCTCCACCTGAGACAGCTCCAGATAGGAATTGGCGTCCAGCGTATCAGACCCCATGATAAAGTCAACCTCGCCGGCCCGCATGGCGGCAACCTTGGACTCTGGAATCACCTTTACGGTAAAGCGGTCCACATCCGGCTCCTCGCCCCAATAGTTCGGGTTTTTCACAAAGGTGTATTCCGTTGCGGTTTCATTCACGCTCTCAAACATATACGGGCCGGTGCCTGGGGTGTGGGTCATCAGGTATTCGGTATTCAGAGAGCCGTCCTCATGGAAGGCCGCTGCGGAAAGGATACCGCGGGGCATCACCATGGAAAGATCGTTCAGGACATTGTAATAAGGCCGGCTCAGGTGGAAGGAGACAGTGTACTCGTCATCCACTGTGATTTCAGTGGTCAGCATGTCAAGCTGACCATAATTGGCACTGGTGCCAATGACCGACTTCATATTGTCGAAATAGAGCTTGACCGCCTCAGCATTGAAGGCGGTGCCGTCATTGAACTGCACATCGTCCCGCAGATGGAAAGTATAGGTGAGGCCGTCATCCGAGGCAGCCCAGTCTGTCGCCAGGCAGGGCAGGTACTCACCGTCCCGGTATTCGACCAGTCCCTCATAGAAATTGTTCATGTAATAGGTGGCCTCATAGGACTGCACGCCGGGGGCAAATCCCATGGAAAAATTGGCGCTTTGCGCAATGGTGATGGACCGTTCCTCCTCGACGGCCGGTGGTGTTGAGGAAGAAGCGGGGTCTGGATCATTTGCAGTGGTTCCGCAGCCGGCAAGAAGCATGGCGCTCATAACGCCGGTCAGCAGAAGGGACAAGAACTTTTTCATGCTGTTATTCTCCTTTGCTTGATTTATTGCAAGGCCCTCCGCTTGGAGCGGACTGCCTTTACAAGCTCTTGTGAATAGGGCTCCTGAAAATCAGAGAAGCTCCTGGGGTGCTCAAGCGTTTCGATGATTTTGCCCCTGCGCATGACATGGATCGTGCCAGCCATATACATGGCGGTGTCCAGATCGTGGGTAATCACCAGAAAACTGATCTGGAGCTCCGTTTGAAGCTCCTTCAGAAAATCCAGCACCTGCTTTTTCAGCGTGACATCCAATCCGCTGAAGGACTCGTCAAAGATAATGTGTTGGGGCTGGGCGGCCAGAGCGCGGGCAATACACAGCCGTTTTTGCTGTCCGCCGGAGAGTTCATCCCGGCGGCGGAGTGTGTCCCGTTCCAGCCGGGCCATGTCCAGCAGTTCAAGACACCGCTGTTCTCGTTCCTCCGCCCCCATGTGGAACAGCAGCTGCAGGGACTCCTCCAGAATAGACCCCACGCTCTGGTGAGGGTCTAAAGACCCCAAAGCGTTCTGCATCACAAGCTGAACCTTACCTCTTACAGCGCGGAGTTCCTTTCTTCCGCAGGCGGACACCTCCAGACCATCCAGAAACACCCGCCCACCGTCCGGCCGCTCCACATAGGACAGCACTCTGGCTAAAGTGCTCTTGCCGCTCCCGCTCTCTCCCACGATGGCGGCCACGCCTCCATCTCCAAGCTCTATGGAGACATCCGAAACCGCATCGAACACGGTATGCCCGCCGCCTGGGATCTGATATTGTTTTGTGATATGTTCCGCTTTCAGCATAGTCCCTCCTGAAAGAGTACGCTTGCCTGTACAAGCTGCCTGGTATATTCGTGCTGTGGGGCAGAAAATACCTCCCGCGTTTTTCCTTCCTCGATGATCTCGCCGGCTTTCATAACGGCTACGCGGTCGCCCAGTCTCGCCGCCACACCAAAATCATGAGTCACCACAATCATGGAGACGCCGGTCCGCCTCAGCTTCTCCAATTCATTCAGAATGAGGTATTCGCTGGCCGCGTCAACAGCGGTGGTAATTTCGTCTGCAATGATCAGTTCCGGGCGCTGCAGAATCGTCAGGGCAATCATCACGCGCTGCAGCGTGCCGCCGGACAACTCATGGGGATAGCTGTTGATGATTTTTTCCGCATCAGGCAAATTGACATCCGCAAGCGCGGCAGCCAGCCGCCCCCGGAACTGTGTCCGTTCCCTGCGTCCTTTCAGCGAAAAGCCCAGCTCCATCTGCTTTCCCAGCTTGAGCGTGGGCGCAAAGGCGGTCATGGGATTTTGCGGAATCATACTGATCTGCTTGCCCCGATAGCCGTCCAGCTCATTCAGCTTCACCGCAAGCATTTCTTTCCCGTTCCATTTCACGCTTCCGCGCAGGTCAAAAAGCCGTGGATTCAACAGCCGCATAATGCACTTGCTGGTCATGCTCTTTCCGCTGCCGCTCTCCCCAATCAGGCCAAGGGCCTCTCCGCTTTTTACGGAGAAGCTGACGGAGTGCACAAGGGTTTCCTTTGTCTGCTTTGTACGGATGGATAGATTGGTAACTGTCAGCATAGCTATCCCTCCCTCGGTGCGCAGATGTCCCGCAGGGCCTCCCCGAACAGGTTAAACCCTGCCGCGGCAAACAGAATGCAGAGCCCCGGATAGACCAGGAACTGCGGATGGCTGAACATCAGCTTATTGGCATTTACAAACATGGCGCCCCATTCCGCCGTCCCTGTTTCCAGCCCTAAGCCGAGAAAGGCATAACTGGAGATCATAATGATGATGGAGGACAGCCCTGTGCTGTTCAAAACCAGAAGGTGCGGCAGAATATTGGGGATGATATGCCGGAACACAATACGCAGCTCCGAACAGCCGGACATCCGGCAGGTGATCACATAGGGCTGATTCCGCTCCCGAAGCACATGGGTGCGGACCACCCTCGCGTTCCAGACCCACATGGCGATTACAATAGACAGGACGATGCTGGCCGCCTTTGACTCAAAGAGCCCCACCAGGGTGATGGCAACGAGGAAAGGGGGAAAGGCCATAAAAATATTGGAGACCACTTCAAATATGCGGTCCAGCACCCCGCCGATGTAGGCGCACAGGGTAGCCACCACGGTGCTGATAACCGCCAGCAACAGCAGTGTGGGCAACGCGATACTCAGAGAAGCCCTGGCTCCGTAGATCAGGCGGGAGAGGATGCAGCGTCCAAGCTCGTCCGTTCCGAGGGGGTACTGTGCGTCCGGCGGGGCGAAGCTATGAGCCACATTCAGCTGCATCGGATCATTGGGCGCAAAGACCGGGGCCAGCAGCATCACAAGAAACACGAGAAGCATCATGGCAAGACCGAGGACGGCCTGCGGGCGGTGCATGATTTTGCGGATCATAGGCCGCCTCCCTTCTGGCTCTGCGGGTTTAGAAGCGCGTTCACGCAGTCCGCGATAAAATTGACCAGGACGAAAATGACGGCGGTGAGCAGTACACACGCATTGATGGTAATGGTGTCTCTGGCTCCCAATGCAGTGACCAGCATGGACCCCAGCCCCGGGATGGAGAACACGCTTTCCACCATGGCGCTGCCCGCAATCATAAAGCCGAAGCTCTGCGCCAGCATGGTGATCAGCGGCGGCAGCGCAAACCGGCTCACCAGATTGGCGATTTTCCACTCCGATACGCCCCGGGCCCTGGCATACAGGACAAAATCGCTGTTGTACCCATCCAGGAGTGAGGACCGAAACACACGGATGTTGCCGGCGGCCATAGGAATAGCCAGCGCCAGGGCCGGAAGGATGAAATCCTTCAGGCTATCCGCTCCCATAATGCTGAAAATAGGGATATAAACCGCGAAGGCAAGCAGGAGCATGAAGCCAATCCAATAATTCGGCAGAGACATACAGATGATGCCGAACAGGTAGATGCTCCGATCCGCCAAGCCGCCTTTTCTGCTGGCGGACAACACCCCCAGCGGAATACTGAGCAGAGTGGCAAACAGGAGCGCCATGGCAGCCATAATCAGGGTGGGCCGGATGGAAGCCGACAGTTCTTCCACAATCGGCCGCCCGGTATTATAGGAGTTTCCGAAATCCCCATGCAGGGCGTTCCACAGCCAGGAGCCGTACTGCTGGAGAAACGGCTGGTCGAGCCCAAGTTCTTCCCGCACCAGTTCAACCTGCTGCGGGGTGGGACGGTTGTAACGGCGCACTGCCAGCGCCTCGGCCGCATCTACCGGGGACAGGTTGGTATAAAAGAAAGTCAGGATCGTGACGCCAAACAGGACAACCACCAGCAGGCCGATCCGGGCCAATAGTTTCTTGCTCATACCTCCGCTTTAACCTCGTTACTTTTCCGCTCCGCAATACGCCACGATTCTGCGGATCTCCGGGAGCAGACAAAATCCGCATAGATACCGCCCTGCTGCATCAGTTCCGCATGGCGGCCCCGCTGCACAATCCGCCCTTGATCCAATACAAGAATCTGATCCGCCTCCTGGACAGTTTTCATCCGGTGTGCGATCATAACCAGAGTTTTCCCGGCGGTCAGGGCCTTGACCGCCTCCTGCAGCTCCGCCTCGTTCTCGGGGTCCACATTGGCCGTGGCCTCGTCCAAAATGATGATCGGCGCGTCCTTGAGCATGGCCCGTGCGATGGAGAGCCTCTGGCGTTCCCCGCCGGAGATCGTGGCGCCGCTCTCACCGATGATGGTATCGTAGCCGTCCGGCAGGGCCGTGATGAAGTCATGGCACCGGGCCGCCTTTGCCGCGGCCACCACCTCCTCATGGGTGGCGTCCGGCTTACCAAATTTGATGTTGTTCTCAATGCTGTCGTTGAACAGGTACACGCGCTGAAAGACCATGCTGAAATTGCGCATCAAACTATCCAGCGCATAGTCCTTCACATCAATGCCGCCCAGCTTGACCGCACCGCTGTCCACATCCCAAAACCTTGCCATAAGACTGGTGAGGGTGGTCTTGCCAGAGCCGGAAGGTCCCACGATGGCAGTGGTTGTCCCTTCCGGTATGGTAAAGCTGACATCGCGGATGATTTTTCGCTCTCCATAGGAAAAGTCCACATGCTCGAAGGAAATACCGCAGTGTTTCGGCGTCTGTACCGAGCCGCCCTCGTCCATCCGTGGAGCGCGGTCGATTTCCTCCACCCGGTCGATGGAGGCATCGATCATGGGCAGCATAAAGAACATCTCCCCGGCAGACTCCAGCTCGCTATATACTAGGAAAGCGGAAACCACCACCATCAAGCAGGTAAAGAGGGTCATACTGCCTTGCAGGAAAAACCAGATTGAGAGCAGAATCGCCGCCACCGCCGTAACACGCAGGACGATCTGCTCCAACACATTGTAGGGAATACGCTTGCGCTCCAACTTGAAATTCTGCTGTTCCGTCTCCTCAATCGTGCGGTTCAGCGTCTGATTGGCCGCTTTGTCTCCATGGAAAGCGCGCACCACGCTCATGCCCTGTATGTATTCCAGCACAGCGTCCACCAGCCTTGTCTGGGCTGCCAGCCGCCCCGGAGATAACTCTCTGGATTTCTTCAGCAAAAGTGAGTTGACCCAAAGGAACAGAAGCATACCAAGCAGGAATACCAGCCCGATGCGCCAATCAAAGCACAGGATCGCCAAAGAGAAGATGGTGGTCCGAATCATGCCCACCACCGTCCGGGCAATCACCGCAAAAGACATGCTCTCCAAGTCCTCCATGGTGGAGGTGGCCGCCGCGGTGAGGCTGCCCAGGCTCTGGGCGTTGAAGTAGCCCATGGGCATATACTTCATACGCTCCCCGATATGGATGCGCTTCTCCGCGCACATCCGGTAATTGGCGTGGCCCTCGCTGTTATGGGCCAGATACCAGCACAGGGCGGCTCCGGCCACACTGACCGCCATGATCCCAAAGGCCATCCATGGGGTGCCCCCGGTCATGTTCTGCTCTACCAGGGCGCGGAGCACGACCAGCAGCGCCACAAACTGCAAAGCCTCAAAAATGCTCCGTAGCAGTTCAAAGGCCATTCCCTTATACCAGGTGCCTTTCTGCTCCCCGGCAAAGCGGAAAAACCGTTTATATGCGTCAAACATGCTTGCCACCTCCTTCTCTCATGTCCGCATCTTTCGCCTGCGTGTGGGCCGCCCACATCTGCGCGTAGAGGGGACACCGCTTCAGCAGTTCATCATGCGTTCCCGCGTCCAGGATTTTTCCCTGTTCCACCACGGCGATTTGGTCTGCATCGGTGATGGTGCTCAGGCGGTGGGCGATGACGATGAGCGTCTTTCCACGGGTCAGCCTGCCGATGGCGTCCTGAAGCACCGCCTCGTTCTCGGGGTCCGTGTAGGAAGTCGCCTCGTCCAAAATCACAATCGGGGCGTTTTTCATCATGGCCCGCGCAATGGTGACCCGCTGGCGCTCCCCGCCGGAGAGGTGTCCGCCTGAGCCGCCCACCACAGTGTCATATCCATGATCCAGACCCATGATGAAATCATGACAGCCGGACGCCTTTGCCACGGCCTCCACTTCATCGTCGGTGGCCTCCGGCCGTCCCATACGGATATTTTCCCGGACAGAGACATTGAACAGGAAATTATCCTGAGAGACATAGCCGATGAGATCCATTACCTGTTCCGGCGGGAGGTTTTTCACATCCACCCCGCCGATGGTGATGCTCCCGCCGCCAGCGTCCCAATAGGAGGCGATGAGCTTGGCGATGGTGGACTTGCCGGAGCCGGACGGCCCCACCAGCGCGGTGGTCGTGCCTTGCCGGATATTCAGCGTGACGCCGTTCAAAACCTGCTTATCTTTGTAAGCGAATGTCACATCCCGCAGGTCAATGTCCAGCCCATGCAGTTCTTTCCTCTGCGTAGGCCGCTCCAGATCCGGCTCGGACAGCACAGCGCCGATTTCCCCGGTGATGGTCGCAATTTTAGAGAAATCATCAGTCAAAAAGATTGCCGCTACCAACGGGCCTACAATACCAAGTGACAGGATTGCGATGGTGATAAAGTCCGGGGCGGTCAAACTGCCATTCCGATAAAAGACACATCCAATAGGCAGCACACCGATCAGCACAGCGGGCCAAATGGTCATCATCAGGGCGGAGTACCCCTGCGTGGACTTCATCCAGTCCAGCATGAGGTCCGCGTTCTGCCGCACGGCCTGCGTGAACTTACCATAGGAGGCTGCACTCTGGTTGAACGCTTTGATGACCTCAATGCCGTTGATGTACTCCACCGTGGTGGCACTCATGTGCTTGCCAGCCTGGACCACCGCGCCATACTTTTTTGGGTACTCTTTCATCTCCGCCATATAGCACAGTATTCCAACCGGAATCGTAAGTAGCGATACCAGCGCCATACGCCAATCCAAAACGAAGAGATAAACCACGATAGCAAATGGAATCAACAGGTTTGCTGTCATCTCCGGAATGATGTGGGCCAACGGGACCTCCATCTGCTCCACACGCTCCACCATGGTTGTTTTCAAGCGGCCCGATGGCGTATCGGTCAGATAGCCCATGGAAACGCGGGTCAGCTTATCTGCCACGGCCCGCCGCAGTTCCGACAGCACATGGAAAGTGGCCTCATGGGAGCACCGAGTGGAAATGCCGTGAAGAATGGATTTGAGCAGATATGCGATCAGGGCTGCCGCTCCCCACATTAGATAGACTGAGAAAGACTTTTCGCCAGAAATGAGCAGGTTGACCATTCTTGCCACAGCAAAGTATGGCACCATCCCGCTGGCCACGCTGAGCACAGCAAGAACAGTGGAGGTAATAAAACCCGCTCGGTGCGGTCTGATAAATGCCATCAAACTAAATGGCTTCCTTTGTTTCTGCATCGTATCCCTCCTGCAAGTTAGCGATTTCTAACCAATCAACAAAGAAAAAGGCCGACAACCCACAGGATTATCCTGCAAATCATCGGCTCTGCGTCTTTGCGTCTGGCTCTGACAATATGATGTTTTGTCCCTGTACATCAACGATGTGTTCCTTTCCGCATTTGGGACAGAAAAGCGGAAAACGCTTTAGAACGGTGTCTGGATTCACCTTGGTGCGGGTCTTGTTGCCGCAGGTAGGACAGTGAATCCAGCCGCTTCGGTCAATCCACCCGCTCAATGGTTTTCACCTCCATCTCCGAAGAAGATGGTTTTCCAGCCGGCGGTGTAAAAACGCCGCATCCTCTGGATATGCTCGACCGCCTGATCCTTTGGCATATCGTGGATGACCACCTCGAACATCCCGGTATAAAAGGCGCTGGACAGCAGATGGCCCAGCTCCGGTGTAAGGCGGCCGCTGGAAATTGCGTCGTTCCCGGACGCCTGAATATAGCGCATGGTACATTGGTTGTCCAGTTCCACGATCCGGTGGAGGAATTCCTGATATGTACTGTTCTCCCCACTGGTTAAAAGCAGCTTGAACTCATCAAAATGATCGTAGATATAGTCCACGGAGGCCCAAAAACCGTGGTCGGAGAAGGAATACATTTGACTGGTCTGTTCGACTCCGGGCAACTGGTTAAACTGCTCTAAGGTTGATTGAATCAGACCACAAAAATCATCCATGGCAGGCTGTACGAGGGAACGGTACAGGCTCTCTTTGTCCGGGTAGCGAATATAAATCGCCCCTTTGCTGGAGCCGGCCTTTTCCGCAATCACACGGAGAGACGCATTCTCGTACCCATTCCTCATGAATTCCTCTTTCGCGCACTCCAACAATTTTTCTGTTACCCCGGCAATTCTTTTCGCCATATGCCACCTCTGTTCTATCAAGTCCACCAGTTTGAAACCGCTGGATTTAATATAGCACACAATGAAAATCCTGTCAATATGGCGTATCGCGTATTTTTGTTTACAGCCCTGCAAATCCTGAGCCGTCAGAATGAAGTGCTTCGCCTGCTTCACGGTGTTCTTGATCCTATCACTGGATGCCCCGACCCCAAAACCCTCCTTGGTGTGTTGAAGTAATGCCCGCCAACTCATTTTGCGAGATTTTTGACCACAGCTTCAGCCACAGTGTGGTGTGGAGTATACGGAAACAGCACATTCAAAGAGTGGCAGAAAGCAATCGGAACGGAGCGAAAAGAGCCAAAATTGAGAGGAAATAATTCAAAAAATCTTTCTGTACCTATTTGGGAGCAAGATGCCGGGAGTTCGAGTCTCCCCACTCGGACCAAACAATGATAATCCGAACTACATTATCCAGCTGGGTAATGTGTTCGGATTTATCATTTCTATTGAGAATGTGCTCTGACAAACGGCGCAAGCGGATTGTTTCCGTATTTCCGCCTTGCCCCCCGTTCCCTTGTTTCCCAGCCGGTTCCGGCAATATTAACATGCCAGCCATCCGCGGATCGCGTGACATATCCCACACGGCCATACCCCAACGCGCCTGTCGGTACATCCGCGTCGTTTCCGGAATACTCTTCGGTGTTTCCCGCCATGGAATTCTGATAGGCACGCTCATTTTCCGGTACGAAAATCGTACTCGCGTAAATCGCCCAGGTATTCTCGTCGATCAAGCCCTCTTTTCTAAAATGCTCTGTCTGATCTTCTGCGGGCATCACATTACATTTAACGAAAGAAAAACAAAATTTGCTGCCTTTGGATACCTTCAGATGGACTTCCTCCTGCTGCTGATACCCTGCTTGTGCCGCTGCCAAATAATCCTGTCCTTCATCGGGGATGACAATCTTTGGGTCGGTATCGTAGCTTCCGCCAAGTGCCTTATATTCCATCGTATCGTAGAAGGAGCGAAGCGCCATAGCCGCGCTCCAATCGGAATCATAGGCGTACTCCTTGGCGCCGACAAAATAGTATGCTTCATCCCCATAGGTTAAGACGGCGTAATTTGAATCGTCCTCCACCGTGAGGGACCACTGCTCCCCATCCTTGCTTCCCGAAAGGGATAGCCTATTCTGCTTACCCTCACCTTCAGAAGATGCTGCGGAATAATCCTCTTTTGTGATCCCGCACCAATTAAAATTCTCGCTTGTGGGCATCCGCATGGCCCAATATGTGTCCAGCGTGTTCGGATAGCTTTGTCGAACACCCTCTTGTTCAAGGGTGATGGTCACATCCGTTCCCTCGGAAAGCGTGTCAAAAACACTGTCAAGAAGTGTCATGCCGTCTGTCTCGTTTACGTTCTCTGTACTGTTTTGGGTGAATTCCTCTTGTTCGCTTTGGCCTGGCATTGGTGTTTGTGTTTCCGCACCGCATCCCGCTAATGCTAAAACAAGCGTTAAGGCGGCAAACAAAGCAGTATACTTTTTCACGGATATCCCTCCTTACTTTGCGTTTACTTATATAGACGAAAAAAGCGGGAAAAAGTTCCGTACTTTATTATTATGTTAGCATATTACAGTAAGAACTGCAAGGGCGGGAGCATCGTTATAGATGTTCCCGCCTTTGTTATGTCTTGTTCTCTTGTTCGGCCTGGTGCCTTGCTTTCCACTCGGCGTATTCCCGCTGCCCCTCCTCACTCTCAAAAAACGCCTGTATCTCCGGGAGCAGGATGCGGGCCAGAGCCTCTACCTCATGGTAGGGTATCCCGGTTCCATAGTCGTTGGGTTTCTTCTTGCGTGGCATGGAATCACCCCGTTAGAACCGTTCCTCGTCAAACAGATAGCCTTGGAATACTGTTCCATCTCCCGTTATGAAACGGCCCCGTGCGTCTTTTGGTATCTGCTCGGCGGCGCTGGTGTTGTCGAGAATGATTTGAGAAAGCACACTATCCGCTCTGCCGCAAACACGGAAATCCATGTTGTTGCGTATCTGGCCGGGGATGATGGTCGCATCCGGCCTCTGCGTGGCAAGAATGAGATGAATACCAAATGCCCGTCCCTGCCGCGCAATGGTGGACAGCTTGTTTTCAATTTGTGCCAGCAGCTTCTTCCGTTCGTTATCAGCTCCGGTCTTGTCCAACATCTCCGCCACCTCGTCACAGGCGAACACCAGCCGGGGAAGTCCCTCCCCCGTGGCCTCGTTGTAGGTGTCCAGGTCTTTGCACTCCGTTTCTTCCAGCCGCTTTTTGCGGCACTCCAAAACCGCCGTGAGTTGGTCTAAGGTATGGAGCAATTCATCCTCCCGGAAACACATGTGGCATTTCTGCCGCCAAACCCTGGGGAAGTCTACGCCGCCCTTGAAGTCCGCTATGTAGACCTCCGCCCCCTTTTCCACCGCCTGCATAAGCAGCAGCTTCAGCAGTACGCTCTTTCCGCTGCCCGTGGAGCCGCCCAGCAGGATATGGGGGATGTTGGCGAGGTTCACCGTCACAGGCCCCGTCAGGCTTTCCCCCAGCACCAACACAAAGCTGTCCGGGGACAGATATTTGTCTTTCCAGGGGAGCAAGGCCAGAAAATCGCTCTCGGCGGGGACGGCATAGACACAGATGATTTTCCGCCCCTCCGCCCATGTCATTTTCGCTATGGTGATATTCAGGGCCGTTTCAATCCTGGCCCGCTTGTCCTCCCACTCCCCCAGAGGTATGCCACAGGGGTCAAACTCCCAGAGCGTCAGCCGGGGCGTGTCCTTGTCCCGCTGCTTGCACAGGAGGATAGGGGCCTCTCCGGCGTGGTTGACAAGGCCCACCTTCTGCAAGCCCTCCTTTGCCTCCCTGCCGCCCCAGGGTGTTCCCAGGAGTACCAGGACGGCCAGGAGGCCGCCCACGGCGTAGAGAGGCACTAACAGGTCTATAACGGCGTTCAGGACGGGGGAAAACATACCGTAGGCGTCCAGGCCGAACAGGTGTCCCCGGAACAGCCAGACCAGCACAGCGCCCGCAAGGTACGCCGTGAGCAGCAGCCCCTTGTGGGGTGTGTCCCTGGCCGCCATAAGCCCCGCTTTCATGCGCCGAAGCAGATGGCGGTTTTCCGTCCGCCTGGTGATGGTGTCTTTATCGTTTCTGGTCACAGGGCCAGCCCCCTTTCTTCTTCTGGACGGTGGTTCCGTCCGGTAAAAACTCAATGATGTTATGGATACGGCGGAGGAACGCCCGCCAGGTTTCCGGCCTGTCCCACTGTTCGCCCCGGTACTGCTTTTCCAGCGGAAGGTTAGAGGTGATATAGACCGTGGTATAACAGGCCGTTTTGTCATTGTACCGGGCGGGGAGGGACAGGGGGTAAATGTCCAGATAGTTCAGCATATCTTCAATGGGGACTTGCCCGCTGAACTCCTCGAACACAAGCACCTCCTGCCCGTGGTAGCCGTCAAAGGAAATGCCTTTTGCCGCCCGGTAGTTTGTCACCCGGTAAATGCTCCGGGGGTCGTGGGCCTCGTAAATGCTCCTTGTCTTGCCCGCCCCGCTGGCCCCGTAGAGGTAGGATACTTCCAGGGGCCTGTTTTCCACGGCGTACTTCTCCGCCGTCAAAGTCTGCCGGAGCAGGTCAATGTCACGGACACGAAAGGCCATAGCCGGGTTATCGTCAATGATTTCCGTGGTGGTCATGCCGTCCCGGATATTCTGGACGAGTCGGAACATCTCCGGGTGTTTCTCCGCTCGCTCCGGCGGGGCCTCGCCCCATTCCTCGAAAGTCCCAGGCACCGAGGTTTCCGCCTTGTCCGTATCCGCCCATCGGCCATCCTTCCGCAGATAAGAGCGGTTTTCCTGCACCGACCCGTATGCCTTTTCAATATGGGCTATGGGGAAACGCTTTTTGACGGTAGAAAAGCGTGACGGCGATGGAGCGTAGAAGAAAACATGCGTGTGATATGTCCCCGTTGTCGCTATCTCGTCGGCCATGCAGTAATAGTCGGGCGAAAACAGGTGCAGCTTTTCGGAGATAGCGGTGTGGTCTAATCCGGCCTCCAACGGGTTGTTAATGACCAGTGACCACTTGCGGGATTGGGAATTGTTTCCCATAGTCAGCCTCCTTGTTTTGCTACATGCTACATGTTTCCCATAAGGGGTAATACTGCCCCCTTATGGGAAAGGCGGCGCTGGCGCTGCCGCCGGGGGACACTTCCCTTGAGGGGAATTGTCTTTTCCCCGGCTGGCCTCCCCAGCGCCGCCAGCGCATCAGGTCTTAGGGTTCACCAAATGGATACCCGTGGCCCTGGCCCCCACCTGGGGCTGCCCCTGGCTCCAATAGATGAATACCTCCAGGCCGTCAAAGCGCACCTCCGCATAGCCGTCCGGGGCGTCCATGCGTTTATCCCCGTCAATCCGCACATTGATTTTGTCCAGGCCCTTTTCCGGCATAGCGACGGTATAGCGGTAGCCGAGGACGGTATCAGTTTTGCGGTTTTCACGATACTCATAGGCCGGGGACACCTCCACCAGCCACAGCTTGCTCCCAAGGCTCCGGGGGTCAATGATAAGGTCGGTGATCTTCATAGGTTCTCCTTTCCGGGCGGTGCGTGGCCTTTGCCCCACCCTTTTGAAATCACAAGTCCTTGTGTTGTCCCCATCATACCAGGGAAAAAGCGAAATGTCGTTTCATGCGTGAAACACTTGAAAGGGCGCAAAAAACCGACGCCCCTGTGCTGTATAGGGCGTCGGCTTTTAATCGGTCATTCACTTGTCAGATGTCAGAAGGGGGAGGCCCCTGCCGTGCAGCAGGTCGTTGGTTTCGTCTACGGTGTAGCCATGCTCCGCCGCCTCGTCCCACACATAGAACTCCGGGAACGCTGTATAAAACAGCTCCCGCCGCTGCTCTAATGTGAGTTCCAGCGCCTGGGCAATGGCCTGTATCGTCCTTAACTCCGGCCGGTAGTAGGGGTTCCTTTCTGTGTCGTAACTCGTTATTCTGCTGATGGTCGCTTTGGACTGCCCGGACATTTTCGCCAGCCGTGCGGGACTCCATTCCAGCACGGCTAAATATCCGTTCACCAGCTTGGACAATTCAAGTCTATAATCCGGGCCTTGCTTTGGCGTCTGAACTGCCAAAGCTGTATCCTCGGATTACAGATTTCGGTTTAGATGGGTTTGCCGCCGGAGGTGGTGCGCCTGGGGTCGTGTCGCTGGGGTCTATGGTATCGCCGTAACAGGAAAAGACTACTTACCATAGCGGCCACCTCCTTATCGTGAAATACGCCTTGGGTGAATAATAGTGTTTACTATCCACCTCCGGCGCGCAAAGCCCGCTCACGATAATTCAATGTTACATTGGAATACGGAAATGGAGCCGTATTCCCCCGTCAATCCTGGGGCACTTGCCGGGACAGCGTACAGCAACCGCTTTCCCATGCCCGTCACATGTGGGCGGTATCTTAAATACCGTCCGGGGTTCCTCCTTGTGTGCCGCTGAAAACGGCGGCTTACTTTGCTTCTTGGTTTTTCATGTTTCATTTATGGAAGGGCAACGATATATTACCATACCTATTCCATATATTGATGAATATTTTGTAAATAATTCTATATCTTGCGTTGCCCTGCCTTTCTTGCCAGTAGCCCAGCCCCCTCCCCCTGTCAATGGTCAAGATAAACGGCCCATGTGCCGCCATTGACAGGGGGAGGGGCCTGGGCTTTTCGGTTATCAAGGGGTGTCAGCCGCAGGCTGGCTGACACCCCGGTTCAATACTGGGATTTACGAGGAAACAAAATAAGGAGTTGACTAATATGCTTATTTGCGATAGTCTTATATCAACAGAAAAAGGAGGCCCGCAGAATGAAAGAAATGATTGGTGAACGCCTAAAAGCCCTCCGTGTGGGTGTCCGTCTGTCCCAGACGAAACTTGCCGGGATACTCGGCACACAGCAGTCCAGTATCAACCGATACGAGCAGGGCCAAGCCGTCCCAGGGCCGGAGATGTTTGTGAAGTACGCTGACTATTTTGATGTGTCTATGGATTATCTCTACTGCCGTACAGACGAGCCACGGGGCAAGCTGTACGACTACAAGCCCCAGGCGCTTAAAGAAAAGATGGAACAGAGCGAGGAAATGCGGGAATTTATAGAAATGTGCTTTGACCCGCAAGCGCCCGTCAACAAGCGTCTGAAAGAGGCGCTGCTTCGGATTATGACAGAGGAGGCGAACGAGGAATGAAAGCGGTGATCTATGCCCGGTATTCCAGCGACAACCAGCGGGAGGAAAGCATTGAGGGCCAGCTTCGGGAGTGTACGGCCTATTGTGTGAAAAACGACATTACCATTTTGCGGACATACATTGACCGGGCCTTGTCCGCCAAGACCGACAACCGCCCGGACTTCCAGCGCATGGTGAAGGACAGCGCCAAGGGCCTGTTTGATGTGGTCATTGTCTGGAAGTTAGACCGTTTCGCCCGGAACCGCTACGACAGCGCCCATTATAAGGCCCAGCTTCGGAAGTATGGCGTCAAGGTGCTTTCTGCTACGGAAAACATTTCCGAGGGGCCGGAGGGTATCATTCTGGAAAGTATGCTGGAAGGTATGGCGGAATACTACTCCGCTGAGCTGTCCGAGAAGGTTATCCGGGGCCATACGGAAAACGCTCTGAAATGCAAGTATAACGGCGGTACGCCCACCTTCGGCTATGTTATAGACAAGGATATGCAGTACCAGCTTGACCCTCGCACCGCCCCCGTGGTGCTGGAAATATTCACCCGGTATGACCAGGGAGCCACCATGAAGGAAATCATGGAGGAAATGCGGCAAAAGGGCGTTACAACGGTACGAGGTAAAAAGATTGACCTGAACTTTATGGCCCGTCTGCTGAAAAACCGGAAGTATATCGGGGAATACAGCTATCGGGAAATTGTCACCCCCGGCGGTATCCCCGCTATTGTCCCCCAAGACCTGTTTGACAGGGTGCAAAAACGGCTTGCGGCAAACAGAAAAGCCCCGGCCCGCCACAAGGCCGAGGACGATTATCTGCTGACCACAAAGCTGTTTTGTGGCACCTGCGGGGCCATGATGGTTGGCGAGAGCGGCACCAGCGCCAGCAAGGGCCGGAAATACCATTATTATCGCTGTGTAAACACCAAGAAACAAAAAAGCTGCAACGCCAAGCACAAGAGCATACGGAAAACGCCCATTGAAAACGCTGTTGTCAACGCTGTTATGGCAAAGGTAATGGACGATAATTTTGTGGAGTACATAGCCGACACCGTGATGGACATTCAGACCAGAGAGAGCAGCGTCCTCCCGGCACTCCGGCACCAGTTGGAGGAAACAGAGCGAGGTATCACCAATATGCTGAACGCTATCCAGATGGGGATTATAAACGCCTCCACCAAACAGCGGCTTGACGAGTTGGAGGACAGGAAAGCGGATATAGAGCTGCAAATCATCCAGGAGGAAATGAAACACCCCATGCTGACCCGTGAGGATGTGACATACTGGATTTGCCGTTTCCGTACCCTGGATGTGTCCAAGCTGGAAGAACGGCGGAGGCTTATTGACAGCTTTGTAAACTCCGTGACCGTCTTTGACGATTACATTTTGATTACCTTTAACTATAAGGAGGGCGAGGAAAGGCTTGATTTTACTGACATTGAGAGTTCGGATTTACAATCGGTCGGGGGACCAAAAACCGCCTCAAAACTGATGTTTTGAGGCGGTTTTTGTAACTTTTTCGACAATAATATGTTTGGCGTTCTGCATAAATAAGGCCTCAAATGTGGTCAACTCACTTTTGCGGATTTGTTTTGGATTTTCGTTGTAAATATAGTTTCTTGTCCGTCTCCGCCACAATTCGTTCCGAAAGGAGGCAAAAGCAAACTGCACAATTTTTGAAACATGTGGTCATGACCACCCATTCACGATCAGTTCACGCGGCCGTAGCCTTATCTTTGTATCTTGCGTCGCAAAATCTGATAGGCCCATCGCGCTTCCTGGCCTTGTTCCTCTCGGCGGGGCCGTGTATAATGGCAGTTGGAAGCAGTGAAAGAAACGAGTAAGGAGCAGTGCCATGCGCATTCTCATGCTGGGCAACAGTTTTACATTCACCAATAACATGCCTCAGATGCTGGCTGAATTGACCGGGGCGGAGGTGGTCCACCACACCCGGGGCGGGGCACGGCTGTCGGAACAGCTGAACCCCAACACCAGGCTGGGCAGTCAGACCCAGGCGGCGCTTCAAAACGAGAAGTGGGACTATGTGGTGCTCCAAGAGATGAGCCACGGCCCCATCACCGCCCCTAAGAGTTTCTTCTCCAGCGTGGAGGGGCTCTGCCGGCAGATCCGGGCAAACGGAGCGGTCCCCATTTTGTTTGCTACATGGGCCTATCAAAGGGGCGGGGCCAAGCTGACGGACAAGGGCTGGGACTACGACGAGATGACCCAAAAGCTGTCCGAGGCCTACCACAAGGCGGCACAGGAAAATAACGCCCTGATCGCCGATGTGGGCCGGCGGTTTTATGAATGGTCCGTTCCTCAGGACCTCTATGCCGCCGACGGCGTCCACCCCAGTGAGTTGGGTTCCCATATTGCAGCGGAGACCGTTGCGGCAGTGATCCGGCAGTGGGAGGAGGGTGTGCAATGACGGCAGAGGCAAAATCCTGCCGCAAAAAGTGGAAGATAGCCGTCAGTATTTTGCTGGCGGTCCTGATTCTGCTGGCGGGCGGCTTTTTCTGGTATGTGTCCGACTACTACCAGGCGGAGGACGTGGCTCTGGAGGTACTGGCAAGCGGAGATCATCTGGAGGTTCGGGATGATCTGACCATCCTCTCCCTGTCCTATCCCACGGACACCGCGATCATCTTCTACCCCGGGCCCAGGGGGGAGCCCGCCGCCTATCTGCCCCTGTTGAACCAGCTCCGGCAGACCGGCCTCACCTGCATTCTGGTGGAGATGCCCTTCCACCTGGCCATCTTCGACGTGAATGCGGCAGAGGATGTGATGGCCCAGTTCCCGGATATCCAGCACTGGTACATCGCCGGCCACTCCATGGGCGGGGCCATGGCCTCCCAGTTCGCTTCGGAGTACCCGGACGAGGTGGACGGCCTGCTTTTGCTGGGAGCCTATCTCTACGGCGACTATCCGCCTGCCGATACCCTCACCGTCTATGGCTCCCTGAACCAGAGTGTGGAGGACAAGATCGACTACACAGAGAACGTGGTGGAAATTGAGGGCGGCAACCACGCCCAGTTCGGCAACTACGGGCCGCAGAAAGGAGATCTGCCCGCCACGATCTCGGCGGAGGAACAACAGGCCCAGACGGTGGAGGCTATCTCGGATTTTATTGCCCAACGCCAGAAGTGAAAGAGTTTCCTTCAAAAAAGGTAATTTCATGGCGATATCACCCTGGGCGACAAGTTTGACTCTGATAGTTTATACGCGGAGGAAGATATAAAATGGCGATTTTTTATTTCTCAGACGTATTAAGAAAAGTAGGGCTGGATCCCTCAAAAGTTAAATTAATTCGTCATGCACTGACAGATCGTGGATTTCGAGAGTGTTATAAAGCAAATGTGGTATATGAATATACCTGTCATCAGAAATCTGGATTCAGCAAAGGGTACGATTATTGGGTGACCTTTATAAGCGACCAGGGGACTCTCTGTAAGCTGGATTCCTGCTATAAAGTAGGTGCTGCTGTTCCGGATACGCCCGATATGATCCCGAAGGGTATCCCGGAAATTGAGGCCAGAAAATTCCAGGGCAAGAACGCATATTTTCATCTCGAACCCCTCGATTTGCTGAAAGAATATGAGGGCAGACTGATCATCGATTGGGGGAAGTCTGCGCGCATGTGGCATCAGAAGGGAACGACCGAAAAGCCTGTTGTGGCAATTCAGGCAGATGAAAAGAAAGTCTTTTCCGGCTTTGAAAATCTGATCCTTACATATGATGAACTGAAGGAAATCGTTGAAAATCCAACCGTTTATGAGGCGTGGCACACAGCGCTGTCCTCCGTCAACGCCATTTATCTCATCGTTGACCGGGAGACGGGAAAGCAGTATGTGGGATCGGCTTATGGAAAAGATGGACTGCTGGGGCGGTGGGCCTGCTATGTGGATTCCCTGCACGGCAATAATAAGCTGATGAAGGAACTGATTTGCGCCTACCCCGAACGTTACCACGATTTCCAGTTCTCCATTTTGCAGATATTGCCCAAAACTGTGACAGATGATGAGGTCATCCGGACAGAGAGCCTATATAAAAAGAAATTGCTCACGATTCCTTTTGGAATGAACGACAATTGAATATCGGGAGATGCGTCTATGACAGAAAATTTGTTTTTAGACTGGGCGATCAAATTGCTGGAGCAAATCGAGACTTCTGAGGAAAAGAAGCTTTGGTGCCGCCGTTATTCCGTGTATTCCCGTAGTCCTGGGCAGAAAACACTCGCTCGCGATTTACATGATTTTGTAGACAGAACCTACCAGGCGGGATTGGTGATCCAGAATTATCACGAGGTGATCCAAAAGTGGGGCCTCGAGGAGCGGAATATCGCGATAGCCCCTCCGGGATGGCTGGAGATGCAGCCCTATTTGTGTGTATTGGCCTGTATCGCATGGCATTTCCGCAGAGACCATTTTTGCGAGGGTTCCCTGATCAGTCAAAGCATCGCGGAAGGGGTCCTGTTACGCCTGTTTCGTCGGCTCAAAGCGCTCTGTCCCACAGCGGTTCCCGCCGTCACACTACAAGAACTCTGTTGTAACGATTGTCATTCTGTCCCTGAGGTGCCAGGAGTCTATTGGGTATTTGCGCCTGAGGGAATGGCAATCCGTTTCTCGGAACAGGAGTACCGCCCTAAGGCTAAAATCTATCCTGCGAAAAAGCTTCAGGAGAAATATGAGGGATGTGCCGACCAAAGTATCCTGTATATTGGAAAAGCGGAAGGAAAGCGTGGCCTGCGGCAGAGACTGAGGCAGTATATGGACTACGGACTGGGAAGAGGAAATATCCACGCAGGCGGACGTGCTGTCTGGCAGATCTCGGACTGCGGACTTTTGCTGCTTGCTTACGAAGCCTGTGAAAACCCAGGAGAACGGGAACGACAATTGCTGCAGGAATACCGAGAGAAAAACGGCTCCTATCCACTGGCAAACTGGCGGGGATGAGAGAGGGAAAGCAAGAAATGACCTTGAGAAAAGAGGTTGGCATCACATTGTGATACCAACCTCTTTTGAACGTTCAGAATGCCGATATGACTTTCAAAATCCCGACAGGTCTACGCCCAGGAGGACGAGGGCGATGCCGGCCAGGATCCAGGGCAGAAAGATGACCGGAAGCAGGAGCAGCCCTTTGTGGTTTTCGTAGTGGTACTCCTCACAGGAGAACAGCTTGTCAGGATCATCGACATAATAGAGATACAGGTACAGGGGCGGTGTCGATGGATGCTTGAAATAGGCGGTATACTGCCGCTCCTTGCCGTCGATCGTGTAGTGGTAGGTAGCGTGCCAATCATAGCGGGATACTTCACCGGAGGGGTGCTTGTCCGCCAGAGACGCTTTGATGACGTGGTCCCTGCTCTTTGCGATGTCCCGTTTCCGTTCCCAGCTGACGCCGTGGGACACCTTTTTGTAGAGCGGCACCGCGATGGCATAGCCGCCGATCAGGACGGCGAATACGATTGCCCATTTGAGCCAGTTGACAGGATCGTCGGTAAACATCGTGATGAGAGCCTCTTGGATACTCAATTTCAGCACCTCCCCCGGCATCTCCTGTGCTCATCATACGATATTTGGCGGCGCTCCGCAAGGCAGAATGATACTTTTGATGATGCATTATAAAATTTGATAAGATAGGCAGGCCGTCTTTTTACGCCGCCCGCCCCAGCATTCCCCGCATCATCTCATACCACTTAGCCGCAGTATGCCTCGTCACCCCGGCGCCCCTGGCAATAGCTCGATAGCTGGTCACGTCGGGGTGGAACTTCATGAACAACCAGATTTTCTTCTGCGTTTTGGTGAGCTTATCCGGCGGAGTGATGCCCCGCATTTTGTCCCGTAGGGCCTGCCGCTCTGCGTTCATCTGCTGAATCAGCACCTTCAGCTTCGCTTCGCATTCCTCCTGGGTATGAGCGTAGACGCATTTAGAGTGCTTGGTGCCGTCCGGCCAGGTGGGGGAGTAGCGCCCCTCAAACAGGTGGTCATTGATTTGAGAGATGCACCCGGTGCCGGGCTTCCGGGTCTTTCTCAGCACTGGCTGGAAGTTCGCAGCCAAGTCCTGTTCTGCTTGAACGGATTCCTCCTGTATCTCGTTGCCCAGCCCCCGGTCGATCTTGGCCGCCGCC
>OASZ01000652.1_pt1 | contig 23937 bp, 18 predicted proteins | sample 1501241 | NCBI WGS metagenome assembly OASZ01 (sample SAMEA2579926, study PRJEB22360) | human gut metagenome | biome: human gut; feature: human-associated habitat; material: faeces | place: Denmark | collected 2008/2010 | reverse complement strand
AAGTATTGGAATATTTGACCGTGTTGGTTCTATTCGAATCGGAAAGCAGGCGGATTTACTGCTTGTAAGTGAAAATCTTGAATTAAAGAGAGTTATTTAATCACCTGTCAGTTATTGACAATTCTGTGCAGGATTAGTGAAAGCAGATCAGGAATTGTCATTGTATTTCAGAATTAAATGCGTTATGATAATAAGAAGAGAAAAGATATAGAAAATACAGCAGGTGGAGTCAATGGATAAGAGGGTATTGCGCGAACGAATGCGCAAAAAGCAACAACAGATAAGACGGCGGCAGATGATGAAAAAGGGTGCATATGTCGTTGCAGTTATTTTGGTACTAATTTTTGTAATCCGCGGAATTATTCTTCCGGTCATTAACAGAGCCGGTGGCGGAAATACAGAGAAACCACAGCAGGTACAGGCAGAGACAGACAGCACGACTGCTGACAGCAGTTCGGACAGTACGGATACAGGAGATACGAGTACAGAAACAAACGCGGCGATACGTCAGCCGGTCAAAGGCCAGAGTGATCTGACGAAAGCGGCACAGCTTACAGCCGGATGGCATGACGACGAAAACGGCAAATGGTATCAGAATGCAGATGGTACATATTTCGCCGGCGGTATGCAGGAAATCGATGGTTCTACATATTACTTTGATGATAACGGTTACATAAAGACCGGATGGGTGGAAGTCGGATTTGATGATTATTACTTCAACGATGATGGTACTTATGATCCGAGTCAGCATAAGACACGAATTGCATTTACTTTTGATGATGGTCCGGGAGAATACACTGATGAACTTCTTGACTGTCTGGAAGAAAACAATGCACATGCGACATTCTTTATGCTTGGACAGAATGTAGGAAGCTGGGAATCCACAGTACAGCGTATGGCGGATATCGGCTGTGAGATCGGCAGCCATTCCTGGGATCACCCGAATCTTTATGATCTGAGTATGGACTCTGTGGCAAAAGAGTTTTCCGATACAGATGCAGCACTTGAAAAAGCCTGTGGACAGAAAGCAAGTGTGGCACGTGCACCTTATGGCAACTGGAGTGATGATATCATTTCTACTGTAGGTAAACCGTTTTTTACATGGTCACTGGATTCTATGGACTGGAGTTATCTGGATGTAAACAAGGACTATGATGCAGTTATGAATGGTGACCTTACAGATGGTTCTATTATTCTGATGCATGATATTCATGAACCTTCTGTACAGGCGGCAATCAAGATGATTCCGGAACTTGTGCAGAAAGGATATAAGCTGATGACTGTCAGCGAGCTGGCAGCAGCGAAGGGAGTTACCTTACAGGGTGCCAATTATTCTGATTTCTGGGACAGCTCCCTGCAGAAGGGAATCGTTGCAGGATACAGCGGAAATACCACAGATACATCCGGTGATGAAAGCACAGATGGTACGGATACTTCTAATGACGGAAGTACAGATACATCGGATGGAAGTTCTGACGATGGCTCTGCCGATGATGGCTCTTCCGATGATGAATCTTCAGATGATGGTTCCTACGATGATGGAAGTTCCGATGACGGATATTCAGATGACAGCTCCTACGATGACGGAAGTTATGATGAAGGCGATTATTCGGAGGAGTAATACGAAATAAAGTAACTTACAAAAGAGGACATGAATGGCAGGGAAGTACAGATACGTTCCTGCCGGACAGGTTCTCTTTTTTTAACGTTTTCTGTGATTTTTTTCTTACAGACTTCTTGTTGTTTTAATTGACGGGAACTATATGGATTGGTATAATGTGTCTATAAAAACACAAAAGATCGGCGCTAATCATGTGCATAATGCCGATGAAGAATCAGAAAGTAGCAAATTAACAATTAAGGGAGGTACGTTTGAATGGGAGAGAAGTTGCAGTTTACAGAGCTGGATCAGTATCTGTTCGGACAGGGAACCCATTATGACATTTATAAAAAGCTCGGGGCGCATCCTGCGATGCGGGGACGCAAAAAAGGTGTCTATTTTGCGGTGTGGGCACCGAATGCCAGATCTGTTTCTGTAGTGGGTGATTTTAATGAATGGGATATTCAGAAGAACCCGATGCAGAAGACAGGACCGATCGGAGTCTATGAGACCTTTATACCTGAGGCAAAAATCGGTGACCTTTATAAGTTTTATATTATCGGTTATCACGGTGAGGAAATTTACAAAGCCGATCCATATGGCAATGAAGCGGAGCTTCGTCCGGGAACAGCATCCAGAATTACAGATATTTCCAGTCATAAATGGAAAGATACTACCTGGATGAAACACCGTCCGGAATTTAATGAGAAAAAGAGTCCGATGGCAATTTATGAGGTTCATCCCGGCTCATGGAAGAAACATGAAGCAAAGGATGAGGACGATCCGGGCTTTTACAATTATCGCGAACTGGCACATGAGCTGGCTGCTTATGTGAAGAAGATGGGCTATACCCATGTCGAACTGATGGGAATCGCAGAGCATCCGTTTGACGGCTCCTGGGGCTATCAGGTAACCGGTTATTATGCACCGACCTCCCGCTACGGAACAGCAGAAGATTTCAAATATATGATTGACCATCTTCATCGTAATAAGATCGGTGTTATTCTTGACTGGGTTCCGGCACATTTCCCGAAGGATGCACATGGACTTGTAAACTTTGACGGAACGGCTGTTTATGAACATGAAGACCCGAGACAGGGAGAGCACCCGGACTGGGGAACGAAGATTTACAACTACGGTCGGCCGGAGGTCAAAAACTTCCTGATCGCCAATGCGCTTTTCTGGATAGAGGAGTGCCACGTAGACGGTCTGCGTGTCGATGCGGTTGCATCCATGCTGTATCTGGATTACGGCAAGAAGGACGGCGAATGGGTTGCCAATAAATATGGCGATAATAAAAATCTCGAAGCGATCGAATTTTTTAAACATCTGAATACAGTTGTGCTTGGCAGGAATCATGGTACTGTCATGATTGCAGAAGAATCGACTGCATGGCCAAAGGTTACAGGAAAGGCTGAAGATGGCGGCCTTGGATTTTCTCTGAAATGGAATATGGGCTGGATGAATGATTTCCTGGAATATATGAAACTGGATCCATACTTCCGTAAAGACAATCACAACAAGATGACCTTCTCCATGACGTATGCATACAGTGAAAATTATGTACTTGTTATTTCTCATGATGAAGTTGTACATCTGAAATGTTCAATGCTTAACAAAATGCCTGGATATCCGGACGATAAGTTCCGTAATCTGAAAGCTGCATATGCGTTTATGCTGTTCCATCCGGGCAAGAAACTTCTGTTTATGGGACAGGAGTTCGGCCAGCTCCGTGAATGGAGTGAGGAGAGAGAACTTGACTGGTATCTCCTCAAAGAAGAAAAGCATCAGGATCTTCAGAATTTTGTGAAGACACTTCTTCATATGTATACGAAGTACCCGGCACTGTATGCAGCCGACAATGATCCGGAAGGCTTTGAATGGATCAATGCGGATGATGCATACAGAAGCATTTTCAGCCTGATAAGAAAATCACCGACGAAGCGAAATAATCTTCTGTTTGTAGTAAACTACACACCGGTTGACAGACCGGATTATCGTGTAGGAGTTCCGAAGAAAAAACAGTACAAGCTGATCATGGATGAAAACGGACTCCTCGACAAGCCAAAGATCTTCAAAGCAGAAGAACAGGAATGCGATCACAGAGAATATTCGTTCAACTACTCTCTCCCGGGATATGGAGTCGCAGTATTTACTTATTAATCCTGTACAAAAGTGGGGTTGAAATCACTGGTTAATTGTATGTAAAAGCCATTGCTTTTTCTGTAAAGATAGGTTATACTGAACGCGACCGAAAGGTATGAGATAGCTAAGAAATATATAATTTAAATAATAAAATTTTGAAAGGAGAAACAAAAATGAAAGTATCCAATATTAAAGACATTGAAAAATTCTTCGAAGTAGTAGATAGCTGCAGCGGTAAGGTAGAGCTGGTAACAGGTGAAGGAGACAGACTGAATCTCAAATCTAAACTGTCCCAGTATGTATCTCTTGCAAACATCTTCTCCGGCGGAGAAATTCCGGAACTTGAGATCGTTGCATATGAGAAAGAAGATATCGACAAACTTCTCAGCTTCATGATCAACGGCTGATCTTAATGAATAATAAGAGTCTCTGTGGACACTATAGACCAGGGGGTATTTATGCCTCCTGGTTAAATTACGTTGCGAGTTAGTGATATAAAACAAATAACCGGGTTGCTGTGAACGGAATAAACAGTAACCTGTTTTGTCTTCGGGCAGAAAGAGAGGAAATGCAATCATGGAAAAAACTAAAATTGACATTATTTCCGGATTCCTTGGAGCCGGTAAAACAACACTGATCAAAAAGCTTCTGAAAGACGCATTTCAGGGTGAGCAGGTTGTACTGATTGAAAACGAATTTGGTGAAATCGGTATTGATGGTGGTTTTCTGAAGGAAGCCGGAATCCAGATCCGCGAAATGAATTCAGGATGTATCTGCTGCTCACTGGTTGGTGACTTTGGTGCATCTCTGAAAGAAGTAATCAGCAAATATCATCCGGACCGAATCCTGATCGAGCCATCCGGTGTCGGCAAATTATCTGATGTTATCAAGGCTGTACAGGGTGTGGAAGAAGAGACAGGACTTGTACTGAACAGCTACACAACTGTTGTTGATGCAAAGAAATGCAAAATGTATATGAGAAACTTTGGTGAGTTTTTCAACAATCAGGTAGAATATGCCGGAGCAATCATCATGAGCCGTACAGATATCGTAGATGAAGCGAAAGCACAGGCATCTCTGGAACTTCTCCGTGAGATCAATGCGAAGGCAGCGATCATTACCACACCGATTGAAAAACTGGACGGAAAGAAACTTCTCGATGTTATGGAACATCCGGTATCCCTTGCGCAGGAACTGATGGAAGAAGAGGAAGTATGCCCGGAATGCGGACATGTACATGAACATGGCGAACATCACCATCACGATCATGAAGAACATGAGCATCATCATGACCATGAATGCGGATGTGGACATGATCACGATCACGAGGAACATGAGCATCATCACGACCATGACCATGAATGCGGATGTGGACATGACCATGATCACGAAGAGCATGAGCATCATCATCACGATCATGACCATGAATGTGGCTGTGGACATGATCATCATGACCATCACCATCATCATGCAGATGAGGTGTTTACAAGCTGGGGCCGTGAGACGATCAGGAAATTTACAAGAGAAAATCTTGAGAAAATGCTTGAAGCTCTTTCAGCATCAGACGAGTACGGTATCATCCTTCGTGCAAAAGGTATGCTTCCGGCAGAAGATGGAACATGGATTTACTTTGATATGGTTCCTGAAGAAACAGAAATCCGCGAAGGCGCACCGGAATACACAGGTCGTCTCTGCGTAATCGGATCAAAACTGAAAGAGGACAAACTGGCTGAACTTTTTGGCCTGTAATGATGGAGGATAATACAGATCATGAATGAAATCACAGTACCGATTTATTTAATGACCGGTTTTCTGGAGAGCGGTAAAACATCGTTCTTAAGCTTCACGATCCAGCAGGATTATTTTCACACAGACGGAAAAACACTTCTGATCCTCTGTGAAGAGGGCGAAGAAGAATATGATCCGACAATTCTGAAAGCAAACAATACGGTTGTGGAAGTCATCGAAAACGAAGAAGATTTTACAACAGACCGCCTTGTTGCAATGGATATTCTTCATCAGCCGGAGCGTGTCATCATAGAATATAATGGCATGTGGCTGGTAAGTAATTTTGAGAAGATGCAGCTTCCGAAAGGCTGGGGAGTCGAACAGCAGATCACATGTGTCGATGGCAGTACTTTCCAGATGTATATGGCAAACATGAAATCTATTTTTATGGATATGATCAAAAATACAGATATGGTTATCTTTAACCGCTGCAAGAAAGAAGATCCGCTTCCGACTTCCCGCCGTGGAATCAAAGTTGCAAACCAGAGAGCCGAAGTCATTTTTGAGGATGAAGAAGGCGAACTTGGTGATATCTTCCAGGATGAGATGCCATTCGATATGAACGCACCGGTTATCGAGATCCTGCCTGAAGATTATGGTATCTGGTTTGTCGATGCGATGGATCATCCGGAAAATTACGATGGCAAAACCGTCAAATTCAGAGCAAGAGTCATGAAACCGCGCGGAATGGGAAGTAAATTCTTTGTTCCGGGGCGTACAGCAATGACCTGCTGTGCAGATGATACGACTTTTCTAGGTTATGTATGCAAGAGTGCTTATGCACCGAAGCTTACAGCCGGACAGTGGGTAGAAGTCACTGCAAAAGTCGGTATTGAGAAGCGTAACGAATATCAGGGCGAAGAGGGCATTGTTTTGGATGCAGAATACGTGGAGCCCTGTGAGCCGCTGGCAGATGAGATGGTTTACTTTAATTAACACAGTGAGGAAATAAGAATGTATCTGATTGTAGGTTTGGGAAATCCCGGAAGGCAGTATGAAGCGACACGCCACAATATGGGATTTGATGTAATAGACAAGCTTGTGGAAGAATATCAGGTTCCGCAGGCTGGCGTGAAATTTAATGCCATGTACGGGAAGGGAAGAATCGGCGGACAGCCGGTAATCCTGATGAAGCCGCTTTCCTATATGAACTTAAGCGGCGGACCGATCCGGGAGATGGCAAACTACTTCAAGATCGATCCGGAGACAGAGATGATCGTCGTTTATGATGATATTGATCTTGATCCGGGACAGCTTCGCATCCGCAAAAAAGGCAGTGCGGGCGGTCATAACGGAATCAAACATATCATACAGCAGCTTGGAACACAGAACTTTGTGCGCATCAAGGTTGGTGTCGGTGCAAAACCAAAGGGCTGGGATCTGGCTGACTATGTGCTGGGAAGATTTGATAAGGAAGACCGTGCCCTTATTGAAGAAGCGCAGGAAAGAGCGTGCAAAGCGGTCGAACTGATCCTGACGGACAGTGTGGATGCAGCCATGAACGAGTATAACAAGAAAACGGGGAATGTATGAAAACATTTTTGCAGCCTCTGCAGGGTCTTGCAGAGATCGAAGAAATTGAAAAACAGGCAAAAAAGAATCATGGAATTCTGGAAGTCAGTGGTTGTATAGAGTCCCAGAAAGCTCATCTTATGTATGGGCTTTCCGGGCTTTTTCCATCTCATCTGGTAATTGCGGCAGATGAAAAGACAGCAAAAGATCTTTACGAGGATTACCGCTTCTATGACAAGCGGGTCTATTATTATCCGGCAAAAGATCTGCTCTTCTTTCAGGCAGATATTCACGGAAACCTTCTGATCCGTCAGCGCATGCAGGTCATTCGTGCCCTTTTGGAACGTCAGGAGGAGATCACGGTCGTCACCAGTATTGACGGCTGTATGGATTACCTGCTTCCGCTGGAAAAGATTGAAAAGCAGCTCATCCATTTCCGTAATGACAGCAGTCTTGATATGGACAAACTGACAGCGGCACTGGTCCATATGGGTTATGAGCGCGTCGGTCAGGTCGAGATGCCGGGACAGTTTTCAATAAGAGGCGGTATCATTGATATTTATTCTCTTACTGAAGAAAATCCATGGCGAATCGAACTCTGGGGAGACGAGATTGATTCTATCCGAAGCTTTGATGCGCAGAGTCAGCGTTCTCTGGAAAATCTGGATGAGATCATGATCTATCCGGCAGCAGAGCAGCCGATCGAAAAAGGCGGAGTTACTTTTATCGACTATTTTAAAGACGGAGATTCGATGATCTTTCTGGATGAATTAAATCATCTGGAAGAAAATGCGAAGGCAGTTGAAGAAGAATTTCAGCAGAGCTGCCGGAACCGTCAGGAAAAAGGCGAGACGACACTTTCCGGTAACTGGATGTGTTCCTGGGAAGAACTGTGCAAAAAGCTCAACGGACGTAATTGTATCGGGCTTTCGCTTCTTGATCCGCGTAAATCCGGATGGAAAATTACAGGGCAGTTCAATCTGACCGTAAAATCCATGAATTCTTACCAGAGCAGTTTTGAGCTTCTGGTCAAGGATCTGAAACAGTATAAAAAAGAGGGATACCGGATCGTGCTTCTTTCCGGCTCGAGAACCCGTGCAGAGCGTCTTGCGAAAGATCTGCAGGATGAAGGCTTAAGTGCTTTTTACGGACAGGATTCAGAACGTATTCTGGAACCCGGTGAGATCATGGTTGTTTATGGCCATGCGCGAAAAGGATTTGAATATCCGATGGTCAAATTTGCCGTGATCACAGAGACAGATATTTTCGGTAAAGAGCAGAAGAAGCGCAAAAAGAAAAAAGAATATAACGGAAAGCGTATTCAGGACTTTTCTGAATTGTCGATCGGCGATTTTGTTGTCCATGAAAAGCATGGACTCGGCATTTATCGTGGTATCGAAAAGGTTGCGGTCGACAAGGTTGCGAAGGATTATATCAAGATTGAATACCGAAACGGAAGCAACCTCTATATTCTTGCAACACAGCTTGATGCACTGCAGAAATATTCCGGGGCGGAGACTGCAAAGCCCCCGAAACTGAACCGCCTCGGCGGTCAGGAATGGAAAAAGACCAAATCAAAGGTCAAAGGTGCAGTCCGAAACATTGCCCGTGAGCTGGTCGAACTTTATGCGGTACGTCAGGAAAAAGAAGGCTATGTCTGTGGCCCTGACACTGTCTGGCAGCGGGAGTTTGAAGAAATGTTTCCGTATGAGGAGACAGAGGATCAGCTCTCCGCCATCGAAGATACGAAGCGGGACATGGAAAGCACAAAAATCATGGATCGTCTTGTGTGCGGGGATGTCGGCTACGGCAAGACAGAGGTTGCACTTCGTGCCGCATTTAAAGCGGTGCAGGAGAGCCGTCAGGTAGTCTATCTCGTTCCTACAACGATTCTTGCACAGCAGATTTATAATACTTTTATTCAACGAATGAAAGAGTTTCCGGTACGTGTGGACCTGCTCTGCCGTTTCCGTACACCTGCACAGCAGAAAAAAACCATCGAAGATCTCAAAAAAGGGCAGGTAGATATTGTCGTAGGTACGCACCGTGTACTTTCAAAGGATGTAGAATACAAAAATTTAGGACTTCTGATCATTGATGAGGAGCAGCGTTTCGGCGTGGCCCACAAAGAAAAAATCAAGCAGCTGAAAAAAGACATCGATGTACTGACACTGACGGCAACACCGATTCCGCGAACCCTTCATATGAGTATGATCGGTATTCGTGATATGAGTGTCCTGGAGGAGCCGCCGATGGACCGTGTGCCGATCCAGACGTACGTTATGGAGTATGATGAAGAGACCGTCCGTGAGGCGATTAACCGTGAGCTTCGAAGAGGCGGACAGGTATATTATGTTTATAACCGTGTCAATGACATTGCAGATGTGGCTGCCAGAATCGCGAAACTTCTTCCGGAGGCGAGGGTGGATTTTGCACACGGACAGATGAGCGAGCGTGAACTTGAAGCTGTCATGTTTGCATTTATCAATGGAGATATCGATGTGCTTGTTTCGACTACGATCATTGAGACAGGCCTGGATATTTCCAATGTAAATACCATGATCATACATGATTCAGACAGATATGGACTTTCACAGCTTTATCAGCTGCGAGGAAGAATCGGACGCTCAAACCGTACGGCATATGCGTTTCTGATGTACCGCAGAAATACCATGCTGAAAGAAACAGCAGAAAAGCGTCTGTCAGCGATTCGCGAATATACGGATCTCGGAAGTGGATTCAAGATTGCGATGCGTGATCTGGAGCTTCGAGGAGCCGGAAATCTTCTAGGGGCAGAGCAGCATGGACATATGAATGCGGTCGGTTATGACCTTTACTGCAAGATGCTCAGTGAGGCGGTCAAAGAAGCGAAGGGCATTCACACGATGGAAGATTTCGAGACAACGATCGATCTGAACATGGATGCGTTTATACCGGATTCTTATATCAGCAACGAATATCAGAAGCTGGATATTTACAAACGAATCGCCGGGATCGAGACGCAGCAGGATTATGACGATATGCTGGAAGAACTTTTGGACCGTTTTGGCGAGATGCCAAAGGCAGTAATGAACCTGCTTTCCATTGCGCGGCTGAAAGCGCTTGCACATCGCTGTTATGTGACAGAAATCAAACAGATCGGAAGAGATATGAAGATCACTTTGTATGAAAATGCAAAACTGAATCCGGTTGGATTCCCTGCACTGATGCAGAAATACAGACGCGGCCTTCAGTTCAAAAACGAGCAGGAACCGAAGATTTTATTTACACCGGAGGGAAGCGGAAATGTGCTGACAGCCCTCACGGATCTGCTGACAGAGCTTGAACAGCTTGTAGAAGAATAAAACCGGCTGCATGAAGAGTATAAACTGTGAAATATCAGTGAAAATAGCTGGTTTTTGTGATTTTCCTTGCCCTGTCGGGGAAAAAAGTTTATACTCTTATTTATATGAATTCATGCAGTGATGGAGGATAAAATGAAAACAATGACAAAGAAAACAGCAGTTGTAGCGCTTGCCGGTGTGATGGCAGCAGGAATGCTCACAGGCTGTGGTGAAAAAGCATTAGATGGAACAAAGACAGTTGCGACTGTAGATGGTACAGAGATCCCGCTTGGTATGTTAAGCCTTTCTGTCAGAGAGGGTCAGGCGCAGGCAGAGGCCATGTACAAGAGCTTTATGGGCGGATCTGATTATTCTATCTGGGGTACAGAGGCAGAGGAAGGCAAGACTTATGGCGAGCAGGCAGTGGAGCAGGCTCTGGAAGATATTGAGCTGATGTGTATCCTTAAGGAAAAAGCAGCTGATTATGATGTAGAGATCACAGAAGATGACGAGAAGGCAATCGCCGATGCGGCAGCAGCCTTTATGAGCGCAAATACAGAAGACACCCTGAAAACTCTGGCAGTTACAGAAGATCAGGTGAAGACATATCTGGAACTTGAGACATATAAGAGCAGAATGCATGATCCGATCATTGCAGACGTAGACAAGAATGTTTCTGATGAGGAAGCACAGCAGTCTTCTTTTAACTATGTAAGCATCAGTACATCTGACCTGAGCGATGATGAGATCAAACAGAAAAAAGAAGATGCGCAGAAGATCCTTGACGGACTGAATGCAGATCCAGATGGAGATTTCGGTGAAATTGCAAAATCCGTAGACGACTCTTATACAGTACTGAGCGGTTCTTTTGATACAAATGAAGATGCGTCAGAAGAGGAATCTGATGACGAAGATGAGACTACAGCATCTTCCAGTAATTATCCGGATGAGGTAATGAAAGTTCTCCGTACACTGAAAGACGGCGAAGTCGGCCCGGATGTTATTGAGGCAGATTCTGCTTACTACGTAGTCAAACTTGACAAAGTAAACGACGAAGATGCGACAGCTACAAAGAAAGAATCCATTATCTCTACCAGAGAAAATGAGCTGTATACAGAGACTACAGACAAATGGCTGGATGAAGCTGACATCAAAGTTGAGAAGAAAGTTCTGAAGACACTGAAAGTTACAGACAATCATAAATTCACAATTCAGACAGCAGCAGAAGACACTACAGACGAGACAGCAGAAGTAACTGAAACACCGGAGGTAACAGAAGCAGCAGACGCTACTGAAACACCAGAGGTAACAGAAGCAGCAGACGCTACTGAGACACCGGAGGTAACGGAAGCAGCAGATGCTACAGCTACTCCGGAAGTTACAGAAGCACCTTCCTATGACACTGATTCATCCCTTGAAGTCAAAGATGGCGATACAGTCAATATTGACTATGTAGGAAAGATTGACGATGTTGCATTTGACGGTGGAAGTACAGACGGAAATGGTACAGATCTGGTGATCGGTTCCGGTTCATACATTGATAACTTCAAAGAGCAGCTGATCGGTGCACATCCTGGAGATAAAGTAGAAGTAAAAGTTACTTTCCCGGATGATTATCAGGCAACAGATCTTGCAGGAAAAGAAGCAGTATTTGATGTCACTGTAAACGGAATCTACGAATAATCAAATAAGATAAACATAAAAAGGATGGCAGGAAAACCTGTCATCCTTTTTAACTTTATAGGAGCGTGCTCAGCAAAGCAAAAAAACTTATATTGTTTGTTTCTAATGTTATATATGCCACAAATCATTGATCGCCAGATATTCCGCTAATTTATAAGAAAGTCGCAACAAAAACTCTGTCGTGGAATCATTTAGATCTATTTTAGCAATGTCACAGATTTTTTCCATTCGATATGCAAGCGAATTTCTGTGGATGCACAGGAGATTGGCGGTTTCTTTGTTATTGTGGAAACTCTGAAGATATATTTCGAGTGTATGGTAAAGTTCATTACCTGTTTCCTGATCGTATTCCTGCAGTCGGTACAGAGCGGGATGAACATATTTTATAAGTTTTTGTGGCTCTTCAAATTCATCCATCAGTTCATAGAATTCAATCTCTGAATAACGGTGTGTGCGATGTTCTGACGGGTATCTTCGATCCCATGAGATCTGTTTTTTCAGGGAATCAGGAATTCTTCGATTCCATTCGAGTACATCACGTGCCTGCTGATAAGCTGTACAAAATTCATCCATTCTGGAAAAGACCAGAGAGATTCCGACATCCAGATGAAGATCTGCCATAGTTTTTAACATCAGTTTCTGCGTATCTTCATATACGACAGAACTGCGGTCCGGAACAAGAAGTGCGATCGCATTGTCATGAAGTGTCATGTACGCTTCAGGAAAAATGTGCTGAATGACAGGACAGATCTGCTGTTTCAGTTCAGTTTCTTTCAAGGGTGACTGCGGCTGAACACAGAGTGCATACATTGCGTTTGACATATGGAGATGTGCAATGGCTTCTTTCAGAAGCTCTGCAGGTGTTCCAATAAGTAACGCTTCCAGAAGCTGCTGATCTGCACTGGAATAGCGAAGCAATTCCGGATGATAACGACCAACAACAAAGCTGATTGCGCGGCTTATATCACTCATGGCAGCCAGATGTTCGGTGGTAAAGGCGGTTACGCTTTCAATCATAAGTACAAATCCAACCTGAACACCATTCAGAAAAACTTTGGAACTGCATTTTCGATATGGTGATTCCGGGCAGGACACTTCGATCGCTTCAATATTTGCAGAAGAACTCTGTACTGCCTCAAGGGACATGACATTACTGATAAATTCATAAGTACAGTATCCTCGTTCGATATTTTCTTTCCACAAGACATCCGTAACAGGAATGGAAGTGGAATAGGAGAGAATGCGAAATTTTTTATCACAGAAAATCAGGCAGTTTCCGATTTTGATCGAGGCAAAATTTACAACTTCATCCACACTGTGAGTGGAATTTCCTTTTCGAACCAGTTCTTCATAAAGACTTATCTGTTCCTGTGTCTGAATAAACTGTTTGGCGGCATTAAAAACTGCAAACAATTCATTTGCGTTTACTGTGGCACGGTCTGTGCATGCATAGGGAAACAGATGGTCCTGGCTGTCAACAAGAATACACTGCGAAGGCTGTGTATCCGGTGAAAGGACAGAGGAATAACCAAAATAAACGATATCTGTGGAATAGCTTGTCTGCGTTCCATCTAATAATTCTACATCACGTATTTCGTGCAAATCTGTTGAACAGTTCAATTTAATGTCAAAATTTTTTTCTCCTTTGAGATAATGATAAAGATTTGAAAACAGCATTTTCGCACCTCTTTTACTGAAATTGTGAAAAATATACAACGAAATGTTGATTTTTTATTATTATAGTGCGTTTTGCACAACTGCTCAATAGTTTTTTCTGTATCGATGCCGTTGTTTTTTTAACAAAGAAAATGCTATTTTATGCATAGTAATCAACGGGTAGTAATCAAGGAGGTATGCTCATGTATCAGAAAATTTTTGAACAGGGAAAAATAGGAAACGTTACATTTAAAAATCGTCTTGTAATGTCTCCGATGGGAACGAGCCTTGCAGAAATGGACGGAAGCCCATCAGAAGATATGATCGCATTCTATGAGGCACGTGCAGTTGGCGGTGCAGGGCTGATCATCCCGGAAATCGCAAGAGTAAATGATGTTCACGGTGCAGGAATGATGCGGCAGTTATCTGTCTCCAAAGACAGACATATTGAGGGGCTTGCAAAACTTGCAGCAGTGGTACACAAACATGGAACAAAAATTTTTATTCAGTTACATCATCCGGGACGTGAGACAGTAACTGCTCTTACCGGAGGCTCTGTAGTATCTGCTTCTGCAATTCCATGTAAATATCTTCAGCAGGAAACAAGGGCTCTTTCAACAGAAGAAGTAAAAGCTTTGATCCAGCAGTTTATTGCAGGTGGTGTCCGCGTAAAGAAAGCGGGATGTGATGGCGTGGAACTTCATGCAGCCCATGGATATTTGCTGCAGCAGTTCCTTTCACCTTATACCAATAAACGTGAAGACGAGTATGGCGGATCTTTTGAAAACAGACTTCGTATGATCACAGAGATTATAGAAGGAATCCGTACACAGTGTGGACCAGATTTCCCGATTGGTGTTCGCTTAAGCGTTGAAGAATTCCTGGATAAAACAGGAGTGACAGAAGATTATATCCACATTCAGGATGGCGTGAAGATTGCTATGGCACTTGAAAAATGTGGTATTGATTTTATTGATGTATCTGTTGGATTATACGAAACAGGAAACGTATGCGTGGAGCCGATATCTTTCCCACAGGGTTGGAGAAAAGACCTGATCAAAGCAGTAAAAGATCATGTTTCTATTCCGGTGATCGGTGTTTCCTGTATTCGTGAGCCACAGATTGCAGAGCAGTTTCTGGAGGGCAGTATTGTTGATTTTGTATCTATGGGAAGAAGCTGGCTTGCAGATGAAGAATGGGGACGTAAAGTACTGGAAGGAAGAGAAAATGAACTTTGCAAATGTATCAACTGTCTGCGCTGTTTTGAGAGTCTGAATGCATGGATGGGTGCCGGTATCCCGGCTGAATGTGCAGTCAATCCGCGTGCCTGTCGTGAACGCCGGTATGGAAATGCAGAATACGATTCGAAAGGACACAAAGCAGTTGTTGTCGGCGGTGGACCAAGTGGTATGATCGCAGCAAAGACACTTGCAGAACGTGGTGTAAAAGTAACGCTGATCGATCGTCAGAACGAACTCGGAGGAACGGTAAATCTTGCTAAGAAACCGCCACTCAAAGAACGAATGAGCTGGATCGCAGATTATTACAAAGTAGAATTTGAAAAATTGGGGGTAGAAGTAAAACTTGGTGTGGAAGCAACAGCAGAAAGTATTGCAGCAATGAATCCGGATGCTGTGCTTGTTGCGTCAGGTTCTAAATCCATTATTCCGAGATCTATTCCGGGCATTGATGGAGAGCATGTATATACCGTTGAGGAGATTCTTACGGGGAAAGCCGGACTCAAAGGAAAGAAAGCATTGATCGTTGGTGCCGGTGTTACCGGACTTGAGACAGCAGAATATCTCTGCCATGAAGGAAACACAGTGGTGCTTGCAGATATGCTTGAAAAAGTAGCTCCGAATGCAAACCATACAAATGTAGCTGACGTATGTGGAAGACTGAAAAAGTACAATGCACAGTTTATGCTGGCACATGCATTGAAAGAAATTAAAGAAAACGGTGTGGTACTGGAAAGACTGAGTGACCATGAACTTGTTACCGTTGATGCCGATGCAGTTGTTCTTTCTCTTGGTTTCCGTCCGGACAATGGACTTGTTGAAGAATTGAAGGAAAAAGGAATCCCGGCGCAGGCAATCGGAAATGCAGTAAAAGACGGCACGATTGCTCCTGCTTCCAGAAGTGGATTTGAGGCAGCCAGGGCATTGTTTAAAACATCTGTAAGGACTCCGAGTTTTATCACGGCACCGGATGATATGCCGAATTTCGGAAAAATTTCTCTAATGAAAAATCAGGAAGGTGTTTATCTTGCATACCTTACAGATCCGGCAGCGATTGCCAGAATTTTGCCGCCACCGTTAAAACCATTTTCTGTGCCAGTAGTTACAGTGTCTGTATGCCATGTCAAGGAACCAACCTTTGCAGATGATTATTATGAGGCAATTCTTGGAGTTTACTGTACCTATGGAAAACAGCTTGGATTATATCCGATAGGTCTTGTTCTTGGAGGACCGGGAGCAGAGATGGCTGTTCAGTGTGGTCGTGATAATGGATCGATTCCTAAGAAACTTGGATCAGAATTTGTGATTCGTCGAAATGGAGAGCATATAACTGCACAGGTTTGCCGCCGTGGCACAGAACTGGTCAATATTGATCTTGAAGTTGGCGAGTATAACAATGCGATGACAGGAATGCTTTATCAGTTCCCGGAAGCCGGAAAGAAGACATATGGCGGTGGGTTCTATTTCCATCTTGACCGTGAACCGGATACAGAAGGAAAATCACACTTCCAGAATGGCGCACTTCTCCAGAACCTGTGCGAATACAATTATCATTCCTGGGAACCGGGCTTTGCAAGTGTTGAACTGAAATCATCTATCGATGATCCATGGGGAGAACTTCCGATCAGAACAGTGATTGGCGGAGCATATTCCTCAAATGATCTGATGGTTCATAAATTGAATCTGTGTGAAGAGATTGATGCAGATATTCTGGCACCATATTTACTTACTGCGCGTTATGATCGTACCGCATTTATGGAAACAGGAAGAAGATAAAGGAGGACATGAGCATGAAGTTAGAGAATAAAGTAGCGATTATTACAGGATCTACAAGAGGAATCGGAAGAGCAACAGCAGAACTTTTTGCAAAAGAAGGTGCAAAAGTAGTTGTAGTTGGAACCAAGGAAGAGCTTGGAAAAGAAGTAGCAGAGGAAATCAAAGCAACAGGTGGAGAAGCTATTTTCTGCAAGACAGATGTAACATCTGATGAAAGCCTCGAGAATCTTGTTAAGACAACATTGGATGCATTTGGAAAGATTGATATACTTGTAAATAATGCAGGTGTAGGTGGAACAACTGCCAATATGAATCAGATCACAATGGATGAATGGAATACAGTGCTTGCTACAAATCTTACAGCACCGTTTGTTCTTTGCAAGAAGGTAATTCCGATCATGGAAGAACAGGGAGCAGGAACAATCGTCAATGTAGCTTCTATGGCTTCTACAGCGGCAGGCCGTGGCGGACTTGCCTATACATCTGCAAAACATGGTCTTCTGGGACTTACACGTCAGATGTCACTGGATCATGGACGTACAGGTGTGCGCATCAATGCAGTGCTTCCTGGACCGATCGCAACAGAAATGATCGCACGTGTACTTGCAATTCCGCAGCATCCGGTAACCATGAAAATGGGAATGAGCCCGGCAAAACGCCCTGGAGAACCGATTGAAGTTGCTCAGGCGATCGCATTCCTCGCATCCGATGATGCAAGCTTTATTCATGGCGCAGCACTGGCTGTAGATGGCGGTTATACAATCTTCTAAAAAATCATTCAGAAGAATTATACTAAAAAGACCCCAACGGTCTGAAATCAGGTCGTTGAGGTCTTTTTGGTATGTAGTGGTATATAATATAGGAAGTTTCACTTTTTCATACAGAAATATAAGTAAAAAGTATTACGATATACGATCAGAATTCTTCCGGATCATCTTCGGAACTTCCGCCGTTTCCACCGGAAACATGGATTCCATTGATCTCGACGTCACCTTCCATTGGGATTACAATGCATTTGCGTCCGTCAATGACCTGTGTCTCAATCAGCATCGCACGGTCCGGGTCGACATGGATCACAACATCCGGTGTCTTGATCTCTGTACGCCGCGTGTTGGTGATATTGTTTGCCATGAGAGAGGCGTTTTCGCCTGCAATTGCCTCATAAGTCTGATCAAATGTTTCGAGTTTTTCGTCCTCTACGCCGCACTCTTCGAAGAGACGTTTTACCTCCGGTTTGGTCAGGACAGCAGGCTCCGGAGAATCTTTCTGCGATTCCACCCATTCATTGAGCTTTTCGTGGATGTTCATAACGGTATCGTAAGCACAGTCATCACCGAGGGTTTCTTCTACGAGCGCATTAAAAGAATCTCTCTGTCCGCCCGCAGAGAGCGGAGTCGTGCATCCGAACATTTCATCTACGAAAGTACTGCGAAGCTGCTCGGCATTTTTGGTGTAATACAGAAGTCCGTGAATATCTGTACTGCGGTCGTTAAATACCGGGAAAAGGAAGCCCAGATCCGGCATTTCCACGATCCAGTCACGGATACGGTCTTCGATGTTGTTGGTTTCAGCATTGTAGCACAGTCCCGCTTTGGAAAGGTTGACCGGACAGATACTGCAGAGGATATGATCGTAGATCTCGTCAGAAGCATCAAACATTTCCTGGCCGTCGGAGGATTTGCCCGGGATATCATAAACGGCATGGATCAGAATAATATAATAGTTCTCGCCGTAATCATAGTTTTCGATGATTTTATCATAAAATTCTTCCAGAATGGAATTGTCCTGAAGTTTGCTGCCACGGAGTTTCATAAGAAATTCCTGTGTGCCGCCCTCTTTTTCCTGATCGAGAGGAAACTCCATGTTGATCAGGTTCTTGCCGATGGTTCCGGAAAGAGTTTTCTTGAATATTTCAAAGTATTTGAACATTTCTTCCTCAGAAAGAGAGAGAAAAGCTTCTTTCAGTTCGGTTTTTTTGTTTTTTTCACCGTCAACGTAGCAGCCGCAGATTCGTGTGATCGCGCAGTTGTTTGGCGAAAACTGTTTCTTAATTTCGGATATTTCTTTTTTGTTCATTATATATCGCTCCTGATTTACAGAATTTCAGTACGGAAAGCCTCCGCAATCCCGCTTAAGTTGTAGCGATCTGCGAGATCCTGGATTCCCATCATGATCTCCTCGCGGCTGAAATTGTTTGCCTCGAGAAATTCGTCATCTTTTCCATTCAGTTCATAATAGAAAAGAAGTCCGATCTCCAGATTCTGACGGTCTCCGTCACAGGTCATTTCGTATAATCTGTTTTCGGCTTCGTCAATCTTGCCTTCATCGGCAAGGGAAGTCAGAGATTCCAGAGTCTGTCTTGCGTCTTTATCTTCAATGACTTCCGGAGTCAGTTCAGGGGCACTCACCTGAAACAACATTTTCATGACGGCGCGCACCATTTCACGGATCTGGCGCAGTATATAATCATCCTGAAGCATTTTTATTCTCCCTTCTGCATCAAAATTTTTGAATAATAAATTGTAAACATATAATTGTAACGATGTAAATGTACCTACCTAGAGTACCACAAAAAAGGAGTTTCTTCCAGATGAAAAGTACTTTTTCATTCTCTGTTGGGAAGATAAAACTTTACGCGGAAATTACAGAATGCTATAATGATATATTATATAGTGGACGGAAGCAAGTTAATTACAGGCAGGCATATGCCTGCTACAGGAAGGATATGAATAATGAACAAAGGTACTGCGATGACACAGCAGGAGTCAGAAGTGATGATAAAGGAATTGAGTAAAGTATTTGACGTAGTACGTTTGCTCGATGAAGAAACACTTGAAACAGGAAATATAACGGATGTCACAGATGCAAAGGGATTTCCGTGTAAATGCTATTCTTTTTGGAAGAAGAGAAATAACTGTAAGAACTGTACTTCCAGAGACGCTTTTCGTAAAAAAAATGAGCAGCTGAAACTTGAATATCTGGATTCCAATATATATCAGGTAATTTCGAAGTATGTAGAGATTGACGGGAAACCTTATGTCATGGAGCTCATCAATGTAATGAATTCCGATGCGGTCATGGATGAGGACGGAAGGAATGAACTTATCAAGCAGCTTTCCGGTTACAATCGGGAACTGTATACCGATGCACTGACAGGAATTTATAACAGACGTTATTACGAAGAGCGTATCCGAAATTCTAATATGTCTGCCGGTGTGGCAATGATCGATCTTGATGACTTCAAGATCTACAATGACACATTCGGCCATGATGCAGGTGACCTTGCACTTACAACAGTAGTTGGTATTATTAAGGATAACATCCGACGGACAGATATGCTGGTCCGTATGGGTGGGGATGAGTTTTTACTTGTTATGCCAGATATTGGGGAACAGGCATTTGCAGACAAGCTGAATCAGATACAGGAAAAGGTCCATTCCTCCAAAGTCCCGGGATATTCACAGCTTCGTATATCGGTAAGTATCGGAGGTGTACTGTCCGGTAGCGGAAACACGGTTGAGCAGGCAATCCGTAAGGCGGATCAGTTTATGTATCAGGCCAAAACCTGTAAAAACATGGTTGTCACCGAACATGATGAACAACTGAATGAGCAACAGGAAAGTGCAAATAATAACGGATCAAAAGCATACAAATACCGGATTCTGGTCGTGGATGATTCTGAGATGAACCGGGAGATTCTGTCGGAGATTTTAAGTGAGGAATACGATATTATAGAAGCTGACAGTGGAGACACATGTATTGATATGCTTCGTAAGTATGAAACAGGTATTTCACTGGTGCTTCTGGATATTGTTATGCCGGGCATGGATGGATTTGGTGTCTTGAATTATATGAATCGCCATCATTATCTGGAAGATATCCCGGTTATTATGATTTCCAGTGAAGATTCGGCAGAAATTGTTCGAAGAGCTTATGAAATGGGTGTTTCAGATTATATCAATCGTCCATTTGATGCAGGTGTTGTACACCGGAGAGTATATAATACGATCAAGCTTTATGCGAAACAAAGGCGACTGATCACACTGATCACCAATCAGGTATATGAGAAAGAAAAGAATAACCGTATGATGGTCGGTATTCTGAGTCAGATAGTTGAGTTCCGTAATGGAGAGAGTGGCAGTCATGTTTTAAATATCAATATATTTACAGGAATGCTTCTTGAAAGTCTTGTGCAGAAGACAGACAAGTACAATATTACCTGGTCAGAACGTCTTCTGATCACGACAGCTTCGGCATTGCACGATATCGGTAAGATCGGTATTGATGACAAGATCCTCAATAAGCCTGGCAGGCTGACAGATGAAGAGTTCAAGATCATGCAGAATCATACGATTATTGGCGCATCAATTCTTGAAAACATGGGAAGTTATCAGGATGAAGAACTGATGAAAGTCGCTTACCAGATTTGCAGATGGCATCATGAGCGATATGATGGTAAAGGCTATCCGGATGGACTGAAAGGTGATGAGATCCCGATCTCTGCACAGGTAGTTTCTCTGGCGGATGTATATGATGCACTTGTCAGTGAACGTGTATATAAGAAAGCATATTCACATGAAAAAGCGATAGAAATGATCATAAATGGAGAATGTGGATGTTTTAACCCGATTCTTCTGGAGTGTCTGCTTGATATTCAGGATCGAATCAAACGTAAGATGAAGACCAGCACACCGGAAAATAATCCGTTTAAGAAACGGGAAAAGAAGGCAGAACTCAAAGAGTTTGAGAATGCAAAAGAAGATTTTATGGATGTAGTATCAAAAAACATGGAAAAAGAATATTCCAATCTTGAAAATGAGGAACTTGTCGATTTTTCAAGGGGGGGGCAAAACCCAGATTCTGAGTGACATGCGGAGGAAATATTTAGAATAGGAGAAAAATTATGACAATCAGAGAATGCTATGGTGAATTAGGGTTAGATTTTGATGCTGTGCTGAGCAGACTGGTAAATGAGAAACTTGTACAGAAATTTGCACTGAAATTTCTGGATGATCCAAGTTTTCAGAATCTGAAAGATGCTTTAGATTCAAAAGATGTAGAGACCGCTTTCCGTGCGGCACATACCTTAAAAGGTGTCTGCCTGAATCTTGGATTTGATAATCTGTATCCGTCAAGTAAGGATCTGACCGAACTGCTCCGTGCCGGAAGCATGGATGGCTATGAAGATCTTTTTGCAGAAGTAGAAAAAGAATATAGCAGAACCTGTGAGGCACTTCGTAAAGTTGCCTGAGAGAAGTTAAAGGGCTGTCGCATTTTAGTGTGAAGCCCTTTTTGTGTAATAGGAAATTACTCCGCAATGTTCCTATTACATAAAAAGAGTTGTCATGCATCCGGAGGAAGCTGCCAGTGGCAGGTTCTGTAGGTTGTTTCTTTATTTCGATGTGCTTACTTTTCTACGGTGATTTTGATATCGCCGTCTTTGTTTTCTATTTGCAGGGAATTCTGTGTCTTATTTTCAGAATTGACAAGCTGATTGTCATCTTCATCGGACATGACATTGCCGAGTTCTTCCGGGATATTGATTTCACTTGCTTCTGCCTCTATAGAAAGCGTGGAAAGAGTTTTTTTCGGAATGCTGAGTGTGATATCACCAAGGTCACTTGTAAATTCATTTTCTCCACTGAAAGAAATATTTTCTGCTTTTACATCTCCATCCATCATTTTAATCTGACTACCGGTAAGTATAGTATCATTGATTTTCAGATCACCAAGATCGGCACTGAGTTCAAGATTTTTGAAGGTGCTGTCTGAAATTGTGATATCACCGTCTTCATTCTGAAGCTCTGCTTTATGTGTGTTCAGAGATTCTACATTTATATCACCATATCCCATCTTGCAGGAAAAACCACTCAGGTCGGTTTCCTTTGGAATATAAACAGTTACCTTGTTGGAGTTTTCAATCACGTGGCTCTGTCCAAGCATTTCCTGAAGAAAGTTAATATCAATATGAATATAGGAAGAGGACTCGTGCCCGTTTTTCTCAACAATGTTTAATGCGTCATTCTGTACCTGGTAGGAAAGCGGAAGCATTCCGTCAGTTGTTTCAATATTATAGGAGATATAAAACTTGTTATCATCAGATGCTTTTATATCCAGATCAAGATTCTTAAGATCGACATTTACAGAGGAAAAGGCGTCGATTTCTGTCTTACTTAAGATGGCATGACTGTCACTGGAATCCATCATTGCGGTGCCGCTGATGCGATTAAGATCAGCAGTTTTTACGTAATTTCTGCCGCCGGATGCGATACCGACACCAAAGAAAAGGATTCCGACAGCACAGAAGATACCAGCGGCAGCCAGTAAACGTTTATTTGTTTGTTTCATGATTTTTACCTCTCTTTCTTGCCAGGCACTGCGCCAGTTTGATCAGAAGCATACCCATCCATTTGCAGAGACAGATGCCGAGAATATACAGAAGGAGTGCACAGCCGATTCCAAGTAAGCCGCATCCTGTTATCATTAAAGCTCCTGAGAGGGAATATGGGAAAGAAACTAATCCACGCAGTAATAATTTTCCGCCAATCAGTAACACACTGAGGGCAGCGATGAAATCAGAGATGATCACGCAGACTACGCAGATTGCAACAGCCAGCAGGACTGCAAGCATTGCAATAAAAAGTGGGACAGTCACAGGTGTGGACAGGATCGCCAGTACAGCGAGTAAAGTGATTCCTTTTTTATCCTGCTTTTTCTCGCTGTCTTCATCGGCAACATCCTGCTCTTAGTTTCTTCGGTCAAGCAGATTATACATAAGATCCACGGCCGCCTGTTTCGGAGTGCCGAGTTCTTCCATCAGTTTCTGCTGGCCGGCTTTATCTGTATCACTGAAATATTCATTAAAATATTCAATTGCATCTTCGTAATCCTGTTTGGGAAGTTTGCGAGGATATTTTTTTAACTTGATCATATATTCTTCTCTGGTCAATTTCGAATCCTCCCTTCAATAATTCCGTCAATGGTATCTCTGTAAGAAATCCATTCTTCGTGCAGATACAACAGTTGTTGTCTGCCGGAATCGGTGATAGAATAATACTTGCGTTTACGTCCCTGAAATTCCTGAGAGTAGGTTGTCAGATAAGCGTTCTTCTCAAGCTTTTTCAAAATGGGATAGAGTGTTGATTCTTTGATGTCGGCGACGATTTTGACGGTCTGGCTGATTTCGTATCCGTAGGAGTCCTGCGTGTCGACCACA
>OASZ01000631.1_pt1 | contig 24951 bp, 26 predicted proteins | sample 1501241 | NCBI WGS metagenome assembly OASZ01 (sample SAMEA2579926, study PRJEB22360) | human gut metagenome | biome: human gut; feature: human-associated habitat; material: faeces | place: Denmark | collected 2008/2010 | reverse complement strand
GCGGACCAGTAAACGTGCTTGCGACACCGCCCTTCGGGGCGAGCAGTAATAAAGCCCTTTTGAGGGCTAATATCAAACCACCAGTTGAACTGGTGGTTGCTGACTAGAACTGGATATACAGTGAAAGGTGGAAAATGTGTATGAGGTCAAAGAAAAAAGTGACAGAAGAGATTGTGTTGCTTAGATATTATAATGTACTGTTTTATTTATTTTTTAAGACAGGAATGGATGATTTTAAGAAGCAATGTTTGATAAATAGGATTGATGCTGGGGAGTCCATGAGGATGAAACAAATACAAGACTGGTGTCATTGCCATCAGATTTTATTTAAAACTAAATTTGTTTATAGAAAAGATTTCTCGCTTAGAGCTAATTTGTGGAATTTATATTCGTATAGCAGGTTTAAGATTGGTTTGATATATAGATAAAAGGTTTTATAAATATGGTATAATATATTAAAAGGTAATGTATTATCAAAATTTTGAATAAATAGGAGAGGATAAAGATGAAGGCAAAAGAAAAATTAAAAAAATTTTGTAAAGAATTTAAGGAACTTAAAAAAGGAAAAAAAGTATTGTTTTTTATTTTAGTACTGACTGTAATTTGCTTGCTAGTGGTGATGGTAACCTATTGTATAGGTGCGTATCGGCTACTGAAGAATACAGAAAGATGGACACGTGTTTTACTAGGAATCTTAGGTTTATATGAGTTTCCTTTGTTGTATCAATTTACTAAACGGATGTCTGCAAAAGAAAAAGAGTTGAAAGGGATTATGAGGAAGGACATGTCCGTTAAGAACAATATGGAAGCACTACATAATTATGATTTTGTTACAGTCCCAGAGATTATCTTTGGAGCATTTTCAGAGAAATCTTCTACGATTATTCTTTTGTTCGTAAACTACTTTTTGTTATTAGTTTCAGATACTAATGCCCAAGATTTATTTCATATATACTCTTTTTTCTTAGGGGTGTGTTTGTCGTGTGAAGGATTCTTCAAACTTATTTATTTAATGTTAACAAAAACATGTGTAATTTTTATAGATATAAATATATGTAGAGATAGAAAAATACAATCATTATTAAAAAAGAAATCTGAACTGGAAAATTTAAATGTAAAAAATCATAAGGACATTAGTAATTAGTAATAGGAAATTTTTTGACTGTACCTGAAGTGAAATTATCATTAAAAAAATATAAAGGAGATATGAGAATGTGATATGAAATTTATGAGTAAAGGTGAGTAAAGTTGTTCTTGATGAATTATAGAAAGTATTTCCAAAAGATGATATAATTAAAAAACGGATATAGTTATATATTTTTATTACAAGCAACTTTAAGAGAGGGAGATACGAATGAAAATATTATTTTTGCATTTAAGTGATGCACATCTTAGAGAAAATACGAAATTTAGTGATATAAATATTAATGCAATGGTTAACGCATTAGTACAAATGGGTGATTTTGATGAATGTGTTATTGTATTTTCAGGAGATATTGTGCAGTCAGGAGAAAAGAATCAATATAAAACAGCGAGCATTTTTCTTTCTAAGGTGATTAATGAAATAAAGAATAGATATTTACAAGGAAAAATAATACAGACATTAATTACACCAGGAAATCATGATAATTTAGCTGCTGATCCCAAACGAGGATTAGAAGAAATAAAGAGTTATTATGCTTGTCCGAAAGAAACGAATACTAAATTCTATGAAGATTTGAAACAGTTAAATAATTTTTATGAATTTGCAAATAGGAATAGATGCTATAACAAGGGAAGAGTAGTGGATGTAAGAAAACTACAATTTGGAAATTTTACAATAAAGGCTAATTTAATTAATTCAGCACCATTCTCTTTATTATGTAATGGAAATGAAGATAAAGGGTTGCATTATTTACCACAAAGAGAAATTGAAAAATTGGATTTTGATAGACAAGAAAACTATACAATATCAATTATACATCATGGGCCAGAATGGTATTCAGATGGATCTAAACAACAGCTTTATAACAAGTTATATGAAACTTCAGACTTGATTTTTGTAGGGCATGAACATTTTTCCTTGAGCGAAAATAAGATTATAAATGCAAAGCATAAAGTGGATATTTCAAGTGGAGTTGCTTTATATGGAACAGATACGGAGCAAGGCTTTAATGCTTGCATTTTAGATACAAAAGGTTGTACATTACATGGGAAAAAATTTATTTATAACGGTAAAATTTATAAACCTACACCTAATTTAAAGAATGAAAAAGTTATATTTACAGGAAAAAATAACTTCACCCCTACGGAAGAATTTAAGAGATTTCTTGAGATGGATATTGATGAGAGAGAAGGAGAACCATATCTTGATTATTTTGTCTTTCCGTCAATGGAAGCAAAAAATATTAATGATGAGTTAAAAAACTACAGTGTTTCTTCAGAAGAAAAGTTTATGGAACTTCTTCAGTTGAAAAATAGAATTTCAATCGAAGGTGGGAATCGGGCAGGAAAAACTATTCTTGCAAAGTATCTCTGCCGTATGCTGTTAGATGATTATGTTCCGATATATATGAATGGAGAAAATTTTTCACCTAAAGATAATAGAAAAGTAATTAAATATGCATTAACAGATGAATATGGAGATAGTGCAGATATAGATGAATTTTTTCAGCTTGATGTTAATAAAAGGGTTATTATTGTTGATGATTATGATGCAATTAAAAAAGAACGTTGGCAATCATTTTGGAATGAATATAAAGATCAGATAGGACATTTTATTCTTTTTTCTGGAATTGATTGGAATTTAAATATAAAAGAAAAAACAGTGGAAGAATTATCGAATAGTAAAATGTTTTATTTGAGGATATGTCCTTTTTATTATTCTAAGAGAGAACAATTGATTAGAAAAATATGTGCTCTTTCTCCAGAAGAAACAAAGATTGAAGAAAAAGCGAGAAAAATAAATGAGGATATAACTGATCAAATTAGATATTTTCAGTTAAATCCGGATTTTATTCATCAGTTTGTAGATTATTACTTAAGTTTTTCTAAGATTAGAACGCAAAAAGAAACGAACGTATTTAGTAAAGTATTTGAAGCAAACATAACATTTAGACTTGCTAAAAATGCAGGAGAAGAGAATGTGTCTGAAATAATGATTGCTTTAGACTTTATAGCTGATTATATTCATTTTAATAAAAAATATCCGCTTTCTTCACAGGACTTTGTTTCTGTAGTTAATATGTATAATGAAAAGTACGATAATGAATTAAATCCAATGTTTGTTTATGAGGTGGCAAAAAAATCTAATATAATAAGAGAAGTTTATGGTAAAGAAGGAATAGAATTTTGTGACGAGAATTTATTAGCATATTTTACGGCAGCGCATCTTAATAGAACTTTTAATGAAGGAACCGGGGCGGAAAAATTGAAGTACATTTTAGAAAATATATGTTTTCAACCAAATGGGGACATTATTTTGTTTTTGTCATATATAACTAGCAATGTACAAATATTGGTTCCGATAATGACTAGTTTAATCAATCATATGAAAGAGTGGAAGGAATTGAATTTAGATGAAGATAATATAGGTTATCTTTCGAAAATACAAGGAATGGATAAGCCCCAAATTCCTACTACTAAAGAAAAGAAAGAGATAAGAGAAGAAAAAAATAATATGGAAAAAGAAATCGTAGAAAATCATAAGAAAGTGGCAGAAAGTCTTTATTCTTATGATGAAAAGAAAGCGAATTCTTTTGGAAATAAAATTACAAAAAGTATTAATTATCTTGAGTTGGTAGCAAAAATACTTCCTAATTTTAGATTTATTTTAACCGGAACACAGAAGCAAGAGATTGTAAAGATTTTATATACTTACCCAAATAAGTTATTATATTTTATGTTGAAGGATATAAATGAACACTACGATGAAATAATAGATGAAATTTTGAAAAGTACTCCTACAACTAGAAAAGGTAAACTTATTACGAAAGGAATGGTAGCGAAGGAACTTCAGAATCAATCTATAGCTTATATTTTATCAATTTATGATTTCATTGCAAGTACATCTACAAGTAACAGTAAAACTATGACGGACTTAAATCGCCTTGATTATTTTAATTACGAGGAAAATATAAATTATAGAATGCAGAATGTAATGATGGAAGAAAATGTGGGAAATTTCCACGCTATGGCTAACAAAGCGGAAAAAATATATAAAGATGCAAAATTAGATATTTCTAAACAAATGGTAACTTTAATTGTACGAAAATATTTTTTGTGCCATGATATTGTAATTACAGGAGAGGCTCAGCATGTGCTAGATGTATTCTTTCAGAAAAATGAAGAACAGAAAAAGGCGATTAGGATGTTACAAGCGAAAAATAGAATTGTAAAAAAATAGCAATCGTTATGTTGGAGTTTCACCAACAGGTCATTTAATCATAAAAGATAATGACCAACTTTTATGATTGTCATACACATAGCTGTGTTTATAACGACTGCTAATATAGTATATGTTAACTTGAAAAAAATATACGGGAAAAGACAACAATTATGGATGTTTAAGCTATCTGTATATTTGCGTGTAAAGAGTATCTGAAAATTTGAAGAAAAGGTACTTAAATTTAAAGAAGAAAAGTCATAATTACCAATATCTGGAAGTTAAGACTTTTCTTCTTTGCCTTCGATGAGATATTCGTATGAAATATTGAAAATTTCAGTCAGAGCTTTTAATTCCACATCGGTAACATAACGCTTGTTGGTTTCAATTCTGGTGATTACATTTTTATCCATATCATACCCATGTAACTGGAGCTGACGAGCAAGATCACGTTGTGATAGATTGTGCTGACGGCGGAGTTCAATGAGACGTTGGTTGATTAGATTTTTCTCCCCAGTGGATGTTTTCGGTTTCGGCATATTTTTAATCCCTCCTGCAAATAGTGCGAGCAAGAATGTCTCACTTTTTGCACTTTTTCTATTGATTTTACATGGGATTAGGAATACAATCGGTTGTAAAAGTGATACAAAAAAGGACAATAAAAGTAGAAATAAAGGGATGTACTGGAGAAAAGACGGGGAGAATAAGAATTAACAGTAAAATGGATGAAGAGATAGGCAATGTGATTGTCAGAAGAATGCAGGTGCAAAATCATAAGAAGGGACTACTTTTCCGGATTAGAAAAGTCCGGAAAAGAAAGCATTGATATCGGTATGAAAAATCTTGGAGAGAGCGACCAGTTCGGAAACTTTGATGTTCATACGGTTTGTTTCCAGCTTGGCATAAGTGCTTTTGGACATGGAAATCCCCATCAGGTTCAGTTTTGCAATAACCTGTTCTTGGGTGAGTTTATTCTGATAACGGATGGTTTGGATATTCTTACCGATATCCATATCTGGTCTGATTTTCTGCATCATAAAGTCCTCTCATAATCTAAATGTTTCGTAATAAAGAATTATTTTTAAGAAGGGTGATGCTTATGCACCAGAGGGATATGGAACGGTTTGCCTTTCTGTTCTTATGCGGAAAGCATGACAGGGGCATCCTGCTGGGAAAAGAAAAGATGACGTTTTCTGACTTGGACAGGCTGACCTATATTACAGATTTCCTTGGATTGAAATTATATAATCTGGAAATCTGGAATACTTACTCTGGACAGTTTGCCGAGCAGTTTCAAAGGCTGGAACAGTTATATGATGAGACCTGCAGTATTGTATCTTGGGATCCAACAGAAGCAGATGAACATCTTCATGACCGTTGGATTTGGGATTTCTGCGGTCAGGTACCGGACAGGAAAAGTCGGAAGCAGCTGAAAGAGATTATAAAACAACAGTATCAAGAAAAAGGATTGGTAGATCCGACAGAGACAGACATCGTGTAGATGCCTGTCTTTTTTTCGCAGAAAATTATGAAAAATAGAGAAAAAATCTTTGAGGGAGGTGATAGAAAATATGGGTATCAGCATCTATGAATTATTAGCAGTGGCAAGGGAATCAGAGGGCGTGAAAGCAGTGAAAGGCGATGCTATGTTGTGTGAAAAACGGTTTGCACCGTCTACCCGATATATGGTGGAGTTTTTGTTTCTGGAACAGAGCGAGCAGTTCGGAAACAAAGGAGAGTATCATCGTTATTTTTTGACCGAGGAAGCATACCAAGAACTGCTTAACCTGCAGAATCAGGGAGTCCTGCGCTTTCAAAGGCAGGCGCTTGTTTTAGGGGGAACACTGCATTATCTTCCAGCCCAGGCATTTTTCCGGGACTGGGAGTAGGAAGTTTAACAGGCTGGAAAAGAAAAAGTCTTTCCCAGAGCGCTTCGCCGGGCGCAAGGACTCTTTCTCCAGAGATTTTTATAGAATGACAAAGAAGGGAGTGGTGAGTAATGATCATTGGAATCGACCACGGATATTATGCTATTAAAACAAAGCAGGTGTGTTTCCCGACAGGACTGATGCGGTACACCTATGAACCTTATACCATGCAGAATGTTCTCCAATACGGAGGCGCTTATTATGTGTGTGGGACTGGGCGGCAGACCTTAGTAAAGGACAAGACTGCCAATGACAATTATTATCTTTTGACGCTGGCTGCACTGGCACAGGAGATTCGGAAGCGAAAAGGAGAGAGAACTGCCAAGGTTATTCTTGCAGCCGGGCTTCCCCTTACCGGATTTGGAAGGGAAAAACAGAAATTCAAGGAATATCTGTTTCGGAAAGAACAGCCCGTCCACTTTTTCTACGAAGGGGAACATTATGAAATCCAGATTGAGGATGTGAAACTGTTTCCCCAGGGATATTCAGCTCTAGCACTGTATCCAGAATACTTAAAAGATGAGCCTTCTGTGCTTCTTGTGGATATCGGAGGATGGACAGTGGACTTGATGCGTCTTGATAACGCTGTTCCCAATGCATCTACCTGCAGAAGTCTGGAACTGGGTGTCATTCGCTGCATGGATGAGATTCTGGAACAGGTGCGCAGAAACACCGGGTTGTCGGTAACAGAGACACAGGTTGAGCGCATCTTACAGGGAAAGCCCGGCAGCATGCCTGCGGAAGTGGTGTATTTGATTGAAAAACAGGGCAGGATTTATGTTGAAAAAATACTGTCTGCGATTACCGAGGCAGGCTTTGATCTGCGGGCAGTTCCTTCCATTTTCATGGGAGGCGGAGCGGCTATTTTTCAGCACCGTGTCAGCGAGAAAGACAGCCTGTGTCGCCCGATTTACCTCACCGACGTCCATGCCAACGCTGCCGGATATGAACGGATTGTGGGGCAGATGAGGACGCTGTGAGCCGCCCGGTCTTTTCCTTTCGTCCCAACCTTAAGAACCCGGAACATGAAAAAGCGTGGAAGCTTTTGATGGAAGTTCCGGCAGGACAGAGGAACCAGTATCTGGTGGATGTGATTTTAGAAAAAGAAGAGCGGGAAACCTTACGGAAACTGATTCAGGAGACTGTTCGGGAAGAACTAAAAAGTGGCGATATGGAACGAATACCAGAACGGGAAAAGGAAGAAATTCCCGATCAGATGCTGGATTTTTTATTTCAGATGGAGCAGGAGTAAAGGGGGTGAGGCCTATGGACAAAGAAAGTATGGTATTGTTGGATCTACTTGGGTTTTGCATGCATTTGACATGGATTCTTTAGTGGGTATTGTGAATAGCTTTCTTTCAAATTTTGGAGTATGTTGTGTATAACAAAACGAAAGGAGAAACGCAGATGGCAGAAATGAAGAACATATGCGGAAAGATCCCGGTGGAATTACATGAGAAAGTACGAGCCGAGATCGAAGAGAAGGACACGAGTACACAGATATTCATCCAGCAGGTGATTGAAGAACATTTTAACAGACTGGAAGATAAAGGAGAAGAGAGCATGGAAAAAAGAACATTAGCAGTACAGGTCACAGAGGAATTATTCCAGAGAGTCAAATGGGCAGTCGCAAAGGAAGGCATCAAACAGAAAGATTTTCTCATCCGCATCATTGAAAAAGCGGTGGAAGAGGTAGAAGCCAAATGGAAAGAATTGAAACAGCCGGAAGAAACCCCAGAAGCAGACAGACTGGAAGAAGCAGAAGGACCTGCAGAAGAGACCAGTGAAGAAGAGATTACCCAAGAGGGAATCGAAGGGATGGAAGCTGCGGAGGAAGAACCAGACGATGAGAACTTCGAGGAATCCGCACAACTGGAAGAGGAAGAACCAGATTCAGAACTTCCCGAAGATGCAGATGAGGAAGAAGAACTGTCAGAATCCGAGGAAGAAACCGAAGAGATTGCATAATGCCAAATACATAGAACTTAAAAACCAGCAGGTGGTGTGGGAAAGAAACCATGCCGCCTGCTTTTCTCAGCAAAGGAGGTTGATAGCCGCAACCATTCGATTTTTTGATTTATTCAGCGGGATCGGGGGATTCCGGGAAGGGTTAAGACGTGCAGGCGGTTTTACCTGTGTGGGACACTGCGAGGTGGATGCTTATGCGGATAAGAACTACCGATTGCTGTTCGACACAGAAGGGGAGTGGTTTTGCAATGACGCAAGAACAATCGAAACTGAACGAATGCCGGACTTTGATCTTTTGTGTGCAGGATTTCCTTGCCAGGCATTCTCTATCGCCGGAAAGCGGGAAGGATTTGCAGATGCCAGAGGAACTCTGTTCTTCGAGATTGCCAGACTGGTTGCAGACAAGCGACCTGCGTATTTCATCCTTGAAAATGTTCCCGGACTGCTTTCGCATGACAAAGGCAGGACGTTTCACACCATCCTCAGTACGTTATCTGAGCTGGGGTACGGTGTGGAATGGAAAGTGCTTAACAGCAAGGATTTTGGAGTCCCCCAATCCAGAAAACGGGTGTATCTTGTCGGATATCTTGATCGAAGATGTGCCGGAAAAATATTACCTTTCCCAACAGCAAATGGAACGCCTCTTGTTCAAGTCCAGACAGGCAGACAGGGGGAACGAATCTACAAAGCCGAAGGGTTAAGCTGTACCCTGACTTCCGGAGCGGGAGGCGTTGGTGGAAAAACCGGATTATATGAGGTTGGTGTTCCCATCAAAGAAAATACCAAACAGGGTTATAAGATGGCGTATCCGGGAGACAGCATTGACTTAGGATATGCAGGACTGAACACCCGGAGAGGGCGTGTGGGGCATCAGATTGCCCATACCCTGACCACCGGAATCCAGCAGGGGACACTGCATTTTGTGGACCTGTCTCCGCCGCCTCTGGTGACAGAGCATTGCAGATGTCTGAATACCAGACAGTCCGGCATCCATAATCATCAAGGCGAATGTTCCGGTGTCTTAAAAGAGGAAGGTGCCAGAGCAGTGCTGACTCCGGGAAGAGAAGAAACCCGGCAGAATGGCCGGAGGATGAAGGAGCCGGAAGAGCCGATGTTCACCATTACTGCCACAGACCGCCATGGAGTTGCTTATCGGGGAAGAATCCGGAAACTGGTGCCAAGGGAATGTCTGAGACTGCAGGGGTTTTATGATTGGCAGATTGATCTCATGGAACAGGACACTTCGGATAGCCAGCTTTATAAGCAGGCTGGGAATGGAGTAACGGTCAACGTAATCGAGGCCATTGGTAAACTTCTTCGTAAGGCAGATGAAGAAATACGTTTGGAAAAGAGGTAATACAGGATGGCAATCGGGATTCAGGACCAGTACTTTGGTACAGAGATTGAGATGACAGGTATTACAAGACAGAGGGCTGCAGAAGCAGTGGCAGAATTGTTTGGAACACGCGCAGTTTATGATGGCGGATATTATCAAACATGGTCTGTGATGGACCGGGAAGGGAAAAAATGGAAGTTTATGTATGATGGCAGTATCTATACACAACGCAGGGAGCGTGGCCAGATGGTTCATGCCGGAAGTGAATATAGTACGGAGATGGTAAGCCCGAAACTTGAGTATTCTGAGATGGGAAAACTACAGGAAGTAGTCAGGTGTCTCAGACATCACCGGGCAAGAGTGAATGAATCCTGTGGGCAGCACGTTCACGTGGATGCCTCAAATCATACGGCAAGGAGCCTGAAAAATGCCATGACGATTATGTATTCGAAAGAGGATATTCTGTTTAAGGCATTGAAAGTGCAGACTTCCAGAGAAAGTAACTATTGTCAGAAAGTACGCCCTATTGTGTTGGAAAAAATCCGCAGGATGCCAAACAGCACCATTTCCATGGAAAAACTGAAACAGATATGGTACGGAGGCAGGGATGGAAGTCATGATCATTATGACAGTACCCGGTATTATGCCTTAAACCTGCATGCAGTGTTTTCGAAGGGAACGCTGGAATGGCGGTGTTTTGAAAGCACCCTCCATGCAGGAAAGGTGCGGGCAAATATCACCCTGGCGCTTGCCATTTCCGCCCAGGCCATCAATCAGAAATGCACCCAGATGCGGAAAACAGAGATTACAGAAAATCCGGCATTTACCTTCCGTACCTTTTTATTGCGGCTGGGGCTCATTGGACCGGAATATAAAAATGTCCGGGAACATCTGCTTGCCAATCTGGAAGGGGATCGGGCGTGGAGATATGACCGGAGCCAGTATGAATGTTTGAACAGAAATCATCGGGCAGAGGATGCTCGATAGGAGGTAGAGATGAAAGAAACGTATTATTTTGCCTATGGCAGTAACATGAACTTAGACCAGATGGCGTACCGCTGTCCGGCAGCTTTTGTTGTGGAGAATGTCAAGCTGGACGGGTATCGCCTGACTTTCTGTGGCAGGGGCAAGGGAAGCGGTGTTGCTACCATTCTTCCGGAAGAGGGAAGCCGGGTGGAAGGTGTGCTTTGGAAGATCACACCAGAGTGTGAAAAAAGCCTGGACTTTTATGAAGGTTATCCCCATCTTTATGGAAAGGAGCCTGTTCTTGTTCAGGGAAAGGATGGTGTGAAACGGGAAGTCATGGCATATACCATGAATGCACCCTATAAGGATCAGCCTGCCATCCCCTCGGATCTTTATTTTATGGGGATTGTGGAAGGCTGCCATCAAAATGGGATTTCCAGCCGCTCTGTGACTGATGCGTTAAAACGTACAAGACAGGAAGTGGGCAGACAAAAAACCAGTCAAAAGAAAACAGAAGTAAGCAGATAACAAAGCCGCAGGGGAAAGCCTCTGCGGTATTTTTAACGAAAAAAGGAGAATGCAATGAAGAGCAGAAATATCAAAACAAGACTTGCAGCCTTCGGGCTCGCATTGCTCATGGGCCTTAGTCCGCTTGGAAATTTGGCGGATGTCCATGCGGCAGAAAGTGAAATTTCACAGAATGCTGTGACAGAAAAAGAAAGTAAGACAGAATCGGAGCACCCGGTGTCGGAAATTTCTGAGCAGACAGTGACTGCAGAGGATATCACCAAAGATGTTTCCGACAAGGAATTTATGGCAGAGACCTGCATGGAAGGGATTCAGTATGATCCAGAAAAAGAGGATGTGACTTTGGAACGTATCGAAGCAGAGGATGGCAGTGCGTATCATCCAGACCAGGCAGGTACTTATGTTGCAACTTACTGGGTTGTGCCAAAAGATGAGCGTGACGGCTACCCGGTTACTCGTAAGATTATCCTGACGGATACGGAAGGGCAGGCCCATGCAGAAGAAAACGGTGGGCAGAAACAGAAAGAGGATACGAAATCCGAAGAAGATTCGGAGACGCCTGTGCAGGAGATCCCGGATGTGGAAGCGACAGTATCCGGGGAAGATGTAGATGCACAGGCAGCAAGGGAACTGGAAGAAAAGATTGAGGATGGGGAAGTGATGATGCTTTCCGGTGCAGAGAATACCTTTACTGCAAGAGAAACCGTACATCTGGAAAAAGGAGAGACCATCTACTATCCAAGTTATATTGGAAATTATCTGACCTGCTGGTTTACGGTGAACGGAAAGATTGCTTACTGTCTGGAGTCCCATCGTTCTTCACCGCCAAGTGGAGATTATGTAGCGGAAATTCTGGACAGCAATAAGAATTTGCAGAAAGTGCTGTATTATGGTTATGGTGGCGCCGGGGATATTACCGGAAGTTATCTGTCCGAAAAGACAAAAGAAGAGAAGTATGTGTATACCCATATCGCAGCCAGCTATGCCTATGCAGGCGAGGCAGGATTTACAGGATGTAAGTATGAGGATTTAGTAAAAGCAGGTGTGATTGCTTTCATTGACCATTTGTTTGCCATGGAAGAACCGCCGAAAGGAGAGATTTCTCTTTCTGAGACATCGGTAAAAGCAGTCCGTGACGGAAATGTGCAGAAAACACCGGATATCACACTGTCCGGAGACCATAGAAACTATATATCTGTGAGCGTTCCAAAAGATATTACGGTTTATAACAAGACCAAGGGAACTTCTACAGAGAATGGAAGTCTGCAGATTTACGGCGGGGATACCTTTTATCTGACCGCACCAATGCTTTATACCGGAACCTATTCCTCCGGGGAACTGCACGGTTCTGTGGGAGAGACTTGGAGAACTTTGGTGTTATCCACCGGAAACAATAATCAGGATATCGGAGTGTTTGAATCGGAAAAGGCCAATCCAGTCAGCTTTACAGTCAACTGGCTGGAGATGACAAGAATTGAACTTCTCAAAAAAGATGCAGATACCAAGAATCCACTGGATGGCGCGGTGTATGGTATTTATACAGACAGCAAGTGTGAACATCTGCTGATGGAAATGCCAGCTACCGGGGAAGATGGGAAAGCAGTCAGTGATTATTTCGAAGCTGCCATTAAGACGGTGTATGTGAAAGAAATCAAGGCTCCGGATAAGTATGTGCAGAGTGATGTGATCCATAAGGTGGATGTAAAAGCAGGGAAAACCGTTCTGATCACAGCAGAGGATGACAGAGTAAAAGGGGCTGTCCATATCAAAAAGATTGATAAGGAAACACAAGACTTTCTTCCGCAGGGAGACAGTGCCCTTGCAGGAGCGGTGTATGGTCTGTATGCCAGAGAGGACATTGTACATCCAGATGGGAAAACAGGTGTGTTGTTTAAAAAAGACAGTCTCATCGCCCAGGGTGTGATCAAGGAAGATGGTACTCTGGAATTTTCAGAACTGAATCTGGGAAAAATGTATGTCAAAGAGATTGCGCCACCGGAAGGTTATACGGTAGATGCCACGGAGTATGAAGTGAACCTCACCTATGAGGGACAGGAAGTGGCAGAGGTTACAAGAGACCTGACGGTACAGGAACAGGTAAAGAAACAGGCTTTTCAGCTTATCAAGATCAGTGAGGATGGAGATCAGACGGAAACAGACCTTGTGGAAGGGGCAGGATTCAAAGTCTATCTGGTGAGCAGTCTTTCTAAAGTAGAGAGCGGGGAATTAAAACCATCCAATGGAAACCAGTTTACTGCAGAGGATTTCCGAGGATATGATTTCAGTAAGGAAGAGGTTGCAGTGACCTATGTGGATGGCAAGGCGGTTCCAGTACCGGAACTCATCACCGACAAAAAGGGGTATGCCATCAGCCCAGAACTTCCGTATGGTCTTTATGTTGTAGAAGAAAGTACGGTGCCGGAGAATTTGAAAGCCATTGCTCCGTTTTTAGTAAAGGTAGATGAGGACAGCAGAGAACCTATGGTATGGAGAATCTTTGATGATCGTCCATTTGAATTTTTGTTGAAGATTGTGAAAAAGGATGCACAGACAGGAAATCCGGTTTTAAAAGCAGGCGCATCTTATAAAATCTTTGATATGGAAAAAGAGGAATATGTAGAGCAGACCGTATTCTATCCGAAGAAAGAGACTATCAGTGTTTTCAAGACCAATGAGGAAGGCTATTTGGTAACACCGGAAGAACTGAAATGTTCTACTTACCGGATTGAAGAAGTGAAAGCACCGGAAGGCTTTGTAAGACAGGGATATGAGATGTCTTTGTACGATGGAAAAGAACTGCTTTCTCCATTGGAAGTGACTGGAAAAGGTACTTATAAGGAAAATCCGAAAGAGGGCATCGTGATCAAGGTTTCTTCTGACAGCGCCCATCAGATCGATCCGGATACCGGAGCAGTCATCGTGGAAGTCGAGCAGCCAAATGATGAACAGGTGGGAAGCCTGACATTAACGAAAACCGGGGAACAGCCAGTAGAGGTGAAGGGAGATTCCCTGCTTGCAAAGGCAAAGAGACTGGCAGGAAAGATCAAAGATGCAGTGAGCGGAGAGGATACCGATACCGGGGTGTTCCATGACTTTGTATATGAAGAATCCAGCGTGGAAGGGGCAACTTTTGAATTGTACGCAAAGGATACGATTTATTCCACAGACGGAGCAAAGGATGAGCAGGGCAATCCGGTTATCCGCTATGAAAAAGATGATTTGGTAGCAACACTGGTTACAGATAAAGAAGGAAAAGCAGTGGTGAACAATCTTCCATTGGGTTCTTATTATCTGAAAGAAACTGTGGCAGGTGACCATTTTGTCCTAAATCTGGAACAGAAGGAATTCACGCTGACTCCAGAAGATGATACAGAGGCAGTAGTCTATGCAGGGGTTACCTATAAAAATGAGAGACAGAAGATTTCCATTTCTGTAGAAAAGAAAGATGCTGTCACAGAAGAAAAGCTGGAAGGCGTTATTTTTGGATTGTATGCAAAAGAAGATATTCTGTCCCAGCAGGGTGAGGTTCTTGTTGAAAAGGATACTCTGTTGGAGAAGAAAGGCACTGATGAGAATGGACAGCTTACCTTTGACAGCGACCTGTATCATGGGAAATATTATGTAAAAGAGGAAGTGAGAAAACCAGGTTATCTTCCAAATGAGGAAATCTGGGAAATCGATGCCTCTTACGCAGACCAGAACCTTGCAGAAATCCAGCTGACCAAAGAGGTGGAAAACCAGCCGACTGAGAGCCAGTTTACGAAAACCGATGCTACAACCGGGGAAGAACTGGAAGGAGCCAAGCTGCAGATCATCGATAAAGAGGGCAACATTGTGGAAGAGTGGATCAGTACGAAAGAACCGCACGTGGTATATGGACTGCCAGAGGGAACTTATACGCTCCATGAAGAATTGCCGCCTTATGCAGAGGGCTATGTATCTGCAGAAGATATCGAGTTTGAAGTAAAGGAAGATGGCAGTGTGACCAAGGTGGAGATGAAGGATGCCTATTCCAAAGTGGAAATCTCCAAAACAGATATTACCACAGGCGAAGAACTGAAAGGAGCCAAGCTGCAGATTTTAAATAAAGAGGGTGAGATTCTGGAAGAGTGGGTAACGGACGGGAAACCTCATCTGGTAGAGAAACTTCCAGTAGGGGAAGAGCTGACTCTGCGTGAGATCACCGCACCGGAAGGTTATGAGATCGCAGAGGATGTGAAATTTACACTGGAAGATACCATGGAGATTCAGAAAGTGGAGATGAAGGATGCAAGAACACCGGAAACACCGGGTGTACCGCAGACAGGGGATAATCACTGGAAACCAGTCCTGTTGTTTGTTCTTCTGGGAGTATCAGTAGCCGGACTCATGGTAACCATAATTTATAAGAAGAAACATGGAAAAACGGAAAAAGCGGATGAAGCGAAAAAAGAAGAATAAGCTGTGGATTCTGCAGGCAGTATTGTGTGCTATCTGTATGTTCAGTGCAGCGCTGCTTTATTATGATTATGTGGCCGTTCCCCGGCAGAACCGGGAACTGGTGAAGGAGTTAAAAACCTGCTTCCCGGAGGATATTCCTCCGGGCGGGGACTCTCCAGGGCAAAAAGATGAACAGGCTGGAAGAGAACCGGAAGTGTCTGCCATTGACCTTCGCTCTCTCCAGAGCAAGTATCCGGATGTTCGGGGCTGGCTTACAATCCCGGAGAGTGGCATCGATTATCCGGTACTGCAGAGCAATGCGGAAGATCCAGAGTATTATCTACGGAGAGATTACCGGGGAAACTACGACATCAATGGAAGTTTGTTCCTCCAGGCAGACTGTATTCTGGGAGAATCCGAGAATTTGACCATCTACGGTCACAACATGAACAGCGGTGCAATGTTCGGGAATCTGGATCAGTACGTCTCCTATGATTACTGGAAAGCACATCCCAAGGTGTTTTTTCAGACACAGGAAGGCATGGAAGAATACCAGATAGTGGCAGTCTTGAAAGCCGATGTGTCCATGTTTGACTTTCAGCAGGCATCTTTTCACAGTCCGCAGGGTGCGGAGGCTTATGTACAGCAGGCAAAAGCGCTGTCGCTGTTTGAAACAGGGGTAGATGGCATAGGTTGTGAGAAAACTCTGACACTGGTGACTTGTTCTTATGAGTGGAAGGAAGCCCGGAACATCCTTGTGGCAGTAAAAGTAGGGACTTAAACAGGAAAAGTGTTTAAAGATGGGCACTTTCTTCTGCTCTCTGGGTATCTCCAGCATCTCTTGAGGTAGATGATATCAGGAAGTGTTCAAAAGTACCCGAAAAGTGCAGAATGTGAGACAAGTTGCAGCTGCGAAATGGTGATACAGCACTAAAAATGTTCGAAGTTAAGGAGAATGCACCAAATCGTGGCGATTTATGTAGACATGTGGTGTTGGAGGAGTGTTCAAAAGTGTGTGTTTTTACAACTATCTGGAGATACCTACAGTCCATTTAAAATTTACATAATCAGTAAATCAGTCAAATAAAGAAGAAATTAGGCAGGATATATTCCCGTAAAAAGGAAGGTGTCCTGCCTTTTTGCATGAAAGAGAGGAAATTCATATGAGAAAATTTTATACAGCAGAAGCAGTAACAGAAGGACATCCGGACAAATTGTGTGACCAGATTGCAGATGCAATCTTGGATGTGTGTCTGAAGAATGATGAAAATTCCAGAGTAGCCTGCGAAGTGCTTGCTACAAAAGGAAATATTATTGTGGCGGGAGAGATTACCAGTGCCTATGAACCGGATGTGTTTGCAGTCGTACGAAAGGTACTGTCTGATGTGGGGTATTCCAGTGAGGAGATTGCAATGGATACCTTTGTCCATCTGCAGAGTCCCGATATCGCAGAGGCAGTCGATACTTCAAAAGAACGAAGGGAAGGAGTGTCAGACAATCAAATGGACTGGTTCCAAGGGGCAGGGGATCAGGGTGTGATGATCGGATATGCCTGTGATGAAACGAAGCAGTTCATGCCCATGCCCGTAGTGTTGGCAAATCGAATTGTCCGAGAATTATCTGCTTGCAGACAAAGCTCTTATATTCAGGGAATTCTGTCCGATGGAAAAGCCCAGGTGACTGTAGAATATGAAAACGGAAAGCCTGTTCGACTGGACAGTGTGGTAGTGTCCTGTCAGCATACAGAGGACAAGAATCTGAAGAAACTGGAAGCAGAGATCCGAAAAAAGGTGCTTCTTCCGGCACTTCGTCTCCTTCCGCCAGATGAAGATACAAAGATCCTTATCAATCCATCTGGGCGTTTTGTCTGCGGAGGCATGGATGCGGATACAGGACTGACCGGAAGGAAGCTAATGGTAGATAGTTATGGCAGCATGGTTCCCCATGGAGGTGGAGCATTTTCCGGGAAGGATTGTTCAAAAGTAGATCGTTCGGCAGCTTATATGGCCAGATATATCGCCAAGAACATTGTGGCTGCCGGGCTTGCCAGCAAGTGTCAGGTGTCTTTGGCTTATGCAATCGGAGTAGCACAGCCGGTCATGGTGCAGGTGGATACGTTTGGTACAGGAAACGTGTGTGCCGATGATTGTCTGGAACTGGCAATCCCTCTGGTGTTTGGATTGATGCCAAAGCAGATCGTGGATACCCTGCGCCTTACCCGTCCTATTTTCCGACAGACAGCCGCCTTCGGGCATTTCGGAAGAAAAGAGTTTCCGTGGGAGCGCACCGATAAGGTCGAGGCTCTTCGCAATGCGGTAATCTGATGGCTTGGGTTACAGAAGAAGAATATCAGGCAGCCAAGCAGGTGAGAGCCTATGAGTATCTGCAGATGCATCAGCCGGGGAGACTGAAAAAAACACGGACAAGAAATGAATGGCAGCTTCAGGATCATGACAGTTTTAAAATCAATGAGATTACCAGCAAATGGCATTGGAAATCTAGGGATATTGGTGGAATGTCTGCACTACGGTTTTTGATGCAGGTAGATGGCATGGAATATACGGAAGCAGTGAAAGCCTTGTGTGAGCAGACTCCTGTGTATATTCCAAGAGAAGAGCCAGCCCCGAAAAAGAAGGAGTTTGTCCTTCCCGTGCCAAATGACAGTTTTTATCGGGTGCGGAGGTATTTGAACCAAAGGGGAATCCGGGATGATGTTCTGGATTACTGTGTGCAGCTTGGAATCCTGTATGAGAGCTCCCCATATCATAACGCTGTTTTTGTTGGACTGGATGAACAGGAACATGCAAAGTATGCTTTCCTGCGAGGAATCTATGATAATCGGGGAAAGAGCTTTCGGATGGAACAGGAAGGCAGTGAAAAACAATACAGTTTTTGTGTTCCACCTTTAGGGAAAAGCTGCCGGGTGGCAGTATATGAAGCCTGCATTGACGCCCTTGCTCACATGACACTGGAAGATGGACGGACCAATAAGTACCGCCTGTCTCTAGGCGGGATTGCAGCACCAAAAGAAGGTGCGGAACAAGCAACGAAGAAGATGAAACGCCCGGATGCATTGGAACATTTCCTAAAAGAGCATTCAGAGGTGACAGAGATTGAAATCTGCACCGATAATGACTTTGCCGGGCGATGGGCATGCGAGCAGTTAAAGGAGCAGTATGGGAAAAATTATACCGTGGTCTGTAACTTACCTCAGATAGAAGGATCCGATTATGGAGAACTGGCAAAACAGGCATGGGAAAAACAGCAAAAACAGCGAAGGGAACTAGGGAGGTGAGAAAAATGGAAGATACTTTAAAAATTGAATTATTGACACCACTGACAGGAACATTTCTTCCAAATGAGATGGAACAAGATTGGGAAGGAGAGGAATACCATGAATTAGAAGAAGAACAGGTACTCTTTGATGGAGCAGATTTGATACCGTATGTTTCTGAAATTAAAGAGAAGATTGCGGAATACAGCCGTGTCGGATATGAGGATGATAGGAGAGATAATCTGATGGATTACTTTGACGGAAGTGCTGCCATCAAAGAAAAAGTGTTATCCGCAGTTCCATCCGTGAAAGAAGCCGATGGGGTGCTATATGGCTGTACAATCTTAGAACTAAAGGAGTATCTGAAAACGGAAGAATTATCGGAACTGTGTGAATATCTTACCGGACAGTATAGTGATGGATGGGGAGAAGGCTTTGAACAGCAGGAAATTCCGGTAGAGGGTGGTGAACTGTGTGTACACTTTTGGCGACCAATGGATTTTGAATTTCAACAGGCAAAACCGGAAGTCTCAAAAGACAAGCTGGAGAAACAAGAAAATCAGGCAGATGTTCCGAAACGCCCGAAGATGCATCTCTTAGGAATGGATGGAAATGTGTTCGTTATTTTAGGAGCGGCAGGTGGAATGCTGATTAAGGACGGCATGGATGAACAGGCAAATGAAATGTATGAGCGAGTGATGAAATCAGATAACTACTATCAGGCTTTGAATATCATTAGTGAATATGTAGAAACCGAGTTGAGTGTGCCAGATGCAGAAACGCAGAAAAAACGTTTGCAGCTTTTGGAATGTATTCAGAAAAATAAAAAGAAAAGTAAAAAACAGCCGGAGCGCTGATAAGAAAGGATGATGCCTATGGAAAATACCCTGCAGTTAGGGAACCTATTGAAAGAAGGAACATACCCGGAGGAATATACCGGAGGGAAAAACTGGACAATTTTACATGGAGATACGCTGAAACTGGTAAAAGCATTTCAGCCGGGAATCTTTGATGCAGTCATCACCGATCCGCCTTATGCGTCCGGGGGAACAAAACAGAATGAGCGAAATCGCACGACCAACCAGAAATACAGTAGTATGAAAGCGGAAAATGCCCTGCCGGATTTTGATGGGGATAATAAGGACCAGCGTTCTTGGACTCACTGGATGGCAGAGTGGCTTTATGATGTGCGAAAAGCTTGTAAAATCGGGGCGCCGATCTGCCTGTTTATTGACTGGAGACAGTATCCCTCCATTACCGATGCCCTTCAGTGGGCAGGCTGGATCTGGAGAGGAACCGCAGTGTGGGATAAGGGAAACTCCCGACCTCAGAAAGGGCGTTTCCGCCAGCAGGCTGAGTATATTGTGTGGGGCAGTAATGGCCCGATGCCAATTAACCGCCCAGTGTCCTGCCTTCCTGGGGTGTTCCGTTATGGAAATCCTCAGAATCGTATCCATGTGACAGAAAAGCCTCTGCAGCTTATGAAGGATGTGATTCAGATCTGTGAGCCGGGTGGAAGAATCTTAGACCCGTTTGCCGGAGCAGGAACAACCATCCTTGCAGCGGTGGAAGAAGGCTATGAGGCAGTAGGCATTGAAGTGACGGATGCCTATTATAAGCTGGGCAGTGACCGTGTGAAGTTTGCACTGGAAACAAAGGAAAAAGAAGAGAGCGAGAAATAGAAAGGGCATCCACATGGATGTCCAACTTTATTTCTGAAAAAGAAAGGTGCATCCATGTGGATGCAGGAAAGGGGTGAGGCGATGGAACAGGCGATGGCCTATGTGTGTTGTCCGGCAGAAGAAAGCAGAGTGAAGGTGCAGCGATATTGCCGGAAGATTTATGAGTTGGGATATGTTCCCATTTGTCCGAGGTTTGGATTTCTTCCTTTTCTGGATGAAGGGGAAGCTGAGGATTTGCAGGCATACAACCGGATGTCCCACTTGATCTTAAAGCGGTGTCGGATGGTGGTGGTCTGTGGAAAAGAAGTCACCGGAACGATGAACACAGATATTAGTACCGCAGACCGATTGCATATCATTTGTACCACATTAGATGGATTGATCAAGATCAAAGAAAAGGAAGCATAATCGATTCTGCATGGGGGAGTCGATGGAAATCGGTGGAACTGGTTTTGCAAGCATAGCGTTTGGATATCCAAACGCACTTTGGGGAGAACCCCAATCCCCCGGCAGTCGAGAAAGGAGAGAAGTGAAATGTTTTTTGCAGGAATGGCTCTTGGGGCAATGGCAGGTGCAGCCTTTGGCATTGGACTGATGTGCTGTGTGGTTGCCGGAAAGAGAGAAGATCAGCAGATGGAGCAGATGCGGATACGCAGACAGAAACAGGGAGAACCAAAACAGATCCAGTTCCGAGATATGGAAGGGACAAAGCGGTTCATCCTTTTGGATGGGGAAAGTCTTTGCATGATGGCAGAGGACGGAACGAAAGAGATTGGGCTTTGCCGCTTTGTGGATGAAAAGCAGGTAGATGTGAATGGGCAGGTCTGGGAGATCGGGGAATTCCTCTGGCAGATGGAACGCAGGGGAATTCAGGTGTATCCCTTAGAGACAGCAGAAAAGAAGAAAAGGTAGGTGGTTGAATGAGAAAACGAAACCATGTAGTTCCTGTCCGTCTGAATGCGAAAGAACTTCGCCATCTGGATGGGCAGGTAGCAAAGAGTGGACTAAGCAGGGAGGAATTTTTACGTTCTCTGATCTTAGGTGCACAACTGCAGACAAAGCCCTGTGAGCATCACGCAGAACTTCTTCGAAAAATCGCGGGGCTTTGCAACAATGCGAACCAGCTGGCTCATGTCGCCAATGGAACAGGGAGGGCAGGGGAAGCCAGCATACAGGAAATGCTTCGGATTTCCAAAGAGACCTGGCGTCTGGTGAAAGAGGAATGGTAGATGGCATATACCAGCGTCCTCCCCGTCCACCGCCTGGACCGTTCCATTGATTATGTGAAAGATCGGGCAAAGACCACCAAGAGTGCCGGCTCCCTGGAAGAAGCCATTGATTATGCGTTGAACAAGGAAAAGACGGAACAGACCATTTTTGAAGATGCCATGGGGTGTACCTGTGAGAATGCCTATGTGGACATGGTAAAGACCAAAGAGCGTTTTCATAAAAAAGAAGGGGTACAGGGATACCATCTGGTACAGAGTTTTGCAGAAGGGGAGGTATCTCCGGAACTGGCACATCTCATTGGGCAGGAACTGGCAGAGCAGTTATTGAAAGGGCAGTATGAGGTGGTGATCACGACCCATCTGAATACCAGTCATTACCACAACCATTTGGTATGGAATTCGGTGAGCATGGTGGATGGGAAGAAATACCACAGCAATGCCAAAAGTTATTTTACCGAGGTACGTCAGATTTCCGACCAATTATGCAGAAAATATGGTCTCTCGGTGATCCAGACGAATCAGGGAAAAGCCATGCATTATGCCCAGTGGAAAGCAGAAGCAGAAGGGAAGCCTACTTGGAGGACTGCCATCCGCATGGATATCCGGGAAGCCATTGGTGTGAGTTTTTCCTGGAGTCAGTTTGTCAAAGAAATGGAGAAGCGGGGCTATACGTGGAAGCTGAATCGGAAGTACCCCTCCTTAAAGATGCCGGGGATGGAGCGGTACATCCGCCTGCGTTCCTTGGGAAAAGGATATGGGGAGGCAGAAATCCGGGAGAAGATCCTGCGCCCAAAGATCCGGCAGGTGTATGGAACAACACAGATGCAGATTCCAAAGAGGAAACTTACTGGCTTACAGAAATTGTATTATTCCTATTTATATCAGATGGGGGTATTTCCAAAGAAGCCCAAGCGGATTCCCTATGCAGTACGTTCCGATATCCGGAGGCTGGACCAAAGGATCTGCCAAATGGAATTTCTACAAAAGGAAGGGATCACGACCAGGGAAGAACTGGCAGCATACCGGAAACCTCTCGAACAACAGGTACTTTCTTTGATGAAAGAGCGCAGGGAATTATACCGGAAAGAACCAGGCGGTATGCGCATTCAGGCAATCAATGGGGAATTAAAAGAACTTCGAAAGAAGATCCGCTTAAGTCAGCAGATTGAAAAACAGTCCCTGGAAATGGAAGAGCGGTTAAGGCAGGCAAAGGCACAGGAACAAGAAATATCCGGGAAACAGCGGAGAGAGACAGAACGGAATCGGTAAGGAGGTGAAAGCGTATGAATTATGGCGGTGATGCGGCGGATCAGATTGTCCGGTATTCCATGGAAGGTATGGAACACACGTTACGGATCAGCGGGAGCATTGCAAAAAATCTGGCGGTGCTGATCGTAGCGGTGATGAAGGATCAGAAAAAGACCCGGGGAAAGACCAACCTGCTTCGGATGTTAAAGGAACAGCGGGCAATGAAGTTTTTCACCATTCCTCATGACAGGCTGCGGGAGTTTGCCGGGGAAGCCAAATCCAGGGGGCTTTTGTATGTGGTCATCCGGGATAAAAAGAATCCCAAGTCTGCAGAGATCATGGTGTTTGCCGATGATGCAGCGAAGGTGAACCGGGTGCTGGATAAGATGAATCTGGACTTTGTCAAATCCGAAGCCGGAGAAGCGGTGGTGGAGCAAGCGCCAGTGCGGGAAGCAGAGCGTGTGATCGATGCAGAGTTTACCGAGAAAACCGAAGGAAAGGAGGAGCTTCCGGTCAAGACCGAAAAGGTGGTACTGCCGGAAGGAACCATTGAATTTGAATTAGACGAAGAAGAGCATCTGTTTGATGTGGGGGAAGTTACTCCTACAGGGGAAAATTTTACCCAGGCGGAGAAGGCAGGGAATCTGTCCGGACCTTCCTCGCACAACAGCGCTTCTTTTTCCGGGCAGGAAACTAGCCGGAAATGGGAGAAACCATCTGTCCGGCAGGAACTAAAGAAGATTGAAACCGAGCAGAGACAGCGCAGGCAGACACAGAAGAGCCGGAGAAAACCGAGAAACCAGCAGCGAAAAAAGAAAAAAGTGAAAGGCAGGTAAGGCGATATGGATTTAACGAATATGATCCCAGGTGGAGCAGGGGAAGAACAGGCTCCAGAACAGCGGCTGTCAAAAGAAGAGTATGCAGCTATGAAAAAACAGCAGAGGGAAGAAGTGTGGGCAGAGGTTGACGCTCAGGCGCAGGCAGTGTTCCAAAATGGGGAATCCTTAAAAGGATTTCTGGATTTTATGGCACAGTGCAACACCCAGAAAACACCCAACCTTTTGTTGATCTACGGACAGAATCCGCAGGCAACGGTGGTAAAATCCTATGATTACTGGAAAAAAGAACACCGTTCCCCAAAATCCGGGGTGCATGGTTACACCTATATGGTCAGCACTGAATATGAAAAAGACGGGGAGCGGAGGACAGGCTATACCATCAGTAAGGGCTTTGACATCAGCCAGATGAGTGGGAAACCGCTGGAGGAACGTCCACAGCGTTCTATGGAAGAATTGATCCATGCAGTGTTAAAAGATCAGCCAGTGCAGATGCAGATCGCAGACAATCTGCCGGAGGGCATCCAGGCACAGTATATCCCAAAACAGCGCACAGTCTATGTGCAAAACGGAATGGAGGAGAATACAACATTCCATGCAGTGAACCGGGAACTGGCGTGTGCAGCATTAGACCAGCATAATGGGAATTATGTGAGAAAGAAAGTGAATGCACAAGCCTATTGTGCCGCCTATGTGATTGGCAAGCGGTATGGAGCAGAGGTGTCCGGTTTTCAGTTTGGAAAAATCGCAGAGATGCAGGCAAACGGGCAGAAAGATCCCCAGGAACTGCGTGGATTTTTAAATGATGTGCGTCAGGCAGCCTATACCATCCGCAACCATATGGAACGAAACTTCGGGGAACAGGAGCAGACCTTTTCAAAGGATGATTTTTCATTTGAGGAACCGCCAAAGCAGGCGCCGAAGAGGGAGAAAAAAGAGAAACAGCCGGAGCGGTAAGTTCTTGAAAAAGTTCCGCTGTTGGGATAGCTATTGCGGGGTTCTTGTGGTATGTTGGGTGTAACAAAGGAGGTGCCCAAGATGGCAGATTACTATTTGAAAACAGACAATATCATGAAAAATATGTTCACGGTGGCATTAAAAGACGAACTGGCAGCCCAGAGTCAGATGGGAAAGGTTCGTCCGGCTACAGAAGCCATGCTGCAGAAAGTCCGGG
>OASZ01000618.1_pt1 | contig 26030 bp, 20 predicted proteins | sample 1501241 | NCBI WGS metagenome assembly OASZ01 (sample SAMEA2579926, study PRJEB22360) | human gut metagenome | biome: human gut; feature: human-associated habitat; material: faeces | place: Denmark | collected 2008/2010 | reverse complement strand
TTATTATGGACAGTAAATAAATGTAAAAAAAAACCCCCCCCCCCAGCCACTGTTTATCCGCAGTACAAAAAAAGTACAGCTGACACCAGAGGGAGAAATCTTATTAAAACACATTGAGCCGGCTATGAACCTGATCCAGAAGGGCGAAAACCAGCTTTTAGAGGCCCATACCTTAAATGGCGGCCAGCTGCGCATCGGGGCCAGCGATACTATCTGCCGCTACTATCTGGTGCCTTATTTAAACCAGTTCCACAAAGACTACCCCAACATTCATATTAAAGTTATAAACCACACCTCCATCGAATGTGCAAAAGCCCTGGAAAATGGCCAGACTGACTTTATCATCGCCAATTATCCAAACTCTGCATTGGTGGGAAACCTGCATACACGGGTCATCAATGACTTCCATGATGTATTCGTAGCCAGCCGTCAGGCCTTTGACTTAGAAGGAAAGGAACTGACTTTAGAAGAACTGTTAAAATACCCTATCATGATGCTGGACCGCAAAAGCACCACCAGTGAATTCCTGCACCAGATCTTCCAGAAAAGCCATTTAGACCTGGTACCGGAAATTGAACTTTCCAGTAATGATCTGCTCATTGACCTGGCCCGTATTGGTCTTGGCATTGCTTTTGTACCGGACTTCTGTATCCCTGCCAATGATAAAGACCTTTTTATCCTGGATCTTGCCGAAGAGCTTCCTACCCGCCAGATGGTAGTTGCCTATAACGAAAGTCTTCCTGTGTCCCAGGCTGCTAAACAATTTATGGATATGTTATAATTTTGGAGACAAAAGGTATTCTAAAAACATCCCTAATCCGCTCACAGCCAGATCACTATACAAATTGTTCCCAGAATCCATCCACCGCCTGTTTTACATTAAAGCGGTTCACTACTGTATAACTTTCCCATTCCCTTGGAAATAATGCCACATATTCAGGCAGAAGAAAACGGTCATCTAAAAGGGCGATCACCCCTTTATCCTTTACGGTACGGATGACCCGGCCTGCTGCCTGCATTACTTTATTCATTCCAGGATATTGGTAGGCATAATTGAAGCCTCCCTCTCCTCTTTCATCAAAATATTCCTTTAAGATCTCCTGTTCCGGATTTACCTGAGGAAGTCCTGTTCCAATGATAATGGCTCCGATCAGCCGCTCCTCTTTCAGGTCTATACCTTCTGAAAAAATACCACCCATAACGCACAGACCTGCAAAAGACTCTTTTGGTTCTTCTTCAAACCTTAAAAGAAATCTCTCCCGGTCTTCTTCACTCATATGAGAAGCCTGTGCCATAAAACGAAAGCCCAGTCCGCCTTCTGCCTGCCTTTTCTCAAGAATATCCTGCACAGCTTCCAGAAACTGATATGATGGAAAAAACAGGATATAATTCCCGGTTTTTCCCCTGATCACAGCCTCTATGTAATCGCTGATGCGCTCATACTGGTCTTTTCCCCGTCTGCTGTAGCGGCTGCTTACATCGGAAGCTGCCAGCACTAACCTGTTCTCCGCTTTAAAAGGAGATTTTGCGTAAACTGCATATTCCTCCTGGCTGCCGCTTAAAAGTTCTTTATAATAGCGGATGGGTAGCAGGGTAGCAGAAAAAAACACAGTGCCAACACCCTTTCCCAGACATTCCCTTAAACAAACTGACGGGTTAACGCACATAAGCTTTACCATAAAGGAACCATCTGGCAACAGGCGGCTGTATATCTTATAATTTTCATCCAGCCTGTCACTGACATAAAGAAAACCACGTATTTTAAAATACAGGTCAAGAACCGTTTCTCTGTCTTCAAATTCATTATTTTCATTTAAAAAGATTTCCATTTCCCCAAAAAGGCTCATAAGCTCCAGTGAAAGTAATTTTACATCTGCAAGCATACGGTAGGATTCACCAAGTACACTGCGAAAACCGGCATCGTAAGCCAGTTCTTCGTTTTCCTCCAAAAGGGTATTCCAATCCCCTACCCGCTTGACATCTAACAGACGGCGGTTGCATCTGTCTAACAGACGGATCACATTTCCAGCCTGAGGCACTGCTTTTAAGTTCTTCTTCACGTTCAGAAATTCTTCTTTTATAAGAGCTGCGCTGTACATCTCCCTGGCCCTTGATACAAGATTGTGTGCTTCATCTACCAGAAAAATATAATCCCCATTTTCCTCACCTTCTGCAAAGTACCGCTTCAGGCGTACATTAGGATCAAATACATAATTATAATCACAGATGATCCCATCCACCCAGCTGCTGATATCCAGACACAGTTCAAAAGGACATACCTGGTATTTATCTGCATATTCCAGTATCTTTTCCCTGGTGATTCCCTGTTCCTCCTGTATCACCTCATACACCGCGTCATTGACCCGGTCAAAATGGCCTTTGGCTCTCGGACAGCTTTCCGGGTTACAATCGGCTTTCTCTAATACACACAGTTTTTCTTTTGCTGTAATGGTCACTGTACTAAAATACAGGTGTTCCCTCTCACGAAGCAGACTGAACGTTTCCTCCGCCACGCTTCGGGTAATAGTCTTAGCTGTAAGATAAAACAGTTTATCACCCAGACCTTCTCCTATAGCTTTTAAACTGGGGAATATACAGGATAATGTCTTTCCTATCCCAGTAGGAGCCTGGATATAAAGATTTCTGCCCCTTGAAATGCTCTTGTATACAGATACAGCCAGTTCTTTCTGCCCCTCTCTGTATTCATAAGGAAATTCCAGTTCTTTTAAACATTCTGTTCTGCGCAGACTATGGTGGTAAAGATACCGGGCCCATTTAATATATTCATGGATAAGCCCCTGAAACCAGTTTTCCAGATCTTCAAAGGATTTTACCTCTCTAAAACGGCGTATCTGCTCATTTTCTATATTACAATAGGTAAGCTGTATTCCTATATTGTCCAGACCTCTGTCAAAAGCATAAATATATCCATAACACATAGCCTGAGCCAGATGGACCGGATCCGGCCTTTCTAAGCGTTCTACATCCATATAGATACATTTGATCTCATCAATAGTAACTCCTGCGGCCTCAGTGATAATACCGTCTGCCCGGCCCTCTAAAAGGATGGAAAAAACATCTTCCTTTACCAGATGTTTTAAGGCCGCTTCTGCCCGGTAATCAGCTCCCATACGCTTTTGTATCTTTCTGTGCAGTCTGCTTCCCGCCTGCATTGCCTCTTTCTTCGCCCCCTGGCTCCTGCGGTTGTCCAGATCCCCGGACCGCATAACAAATTCCACCAGATTCCGGACAGAAATACGGATCGTTTCCAACTGTGCTTCCTCCTATTTACAGTGTCCCTTGTTTTTCCCTGCGCTCATCTTATACTCAGATCCTCGCACTGGCGTGCTTTACTGCCTGCTTTCGCAGGCGGAACCTTCGTTAATGGTCCAAGAAAAACAAATGCCACCTTCGGTGTCGCTTGTTTTTCTTTTGGACTCATTATGTCGTAAACTCACGAATCCCGCGCTGACGCGCTCCACTGCCTGCTTTCGCAGGCGATTCGTTCGTTAATGGTCCAAGAAAAACAAATGCCACCTTCGGTGTCGCTTGTTTTTCTTTTGGACTCATTATAACACGAAAAAGGCAGATGAGCAAACTTATGTTCGCTTTTCTGCCTTTCTGCCATTCTTCCTAAGAAGCTTTACATTTTAAGTTTACATTTTTCCTGTTAAGCTGCTGTTACAGCTCCAGCTGGCACTAAAGTATCCAGATATTCTTCAAATTCTGCATTATCGCCGTTCATCTGGACTGTCAGAACCCGTGCAAGGTCAAGGCTTAATACACCCAGGATAGATTTTGCATCAATGGTGACACGGTTATAGAATACGTCGATATCAAAGTCACACTTTGATGCCTCTGCTACAAAATGTTTTGCCTCCTCTGCAGATGGCAGCATGATCTTTTTTTCTTTCATTATTCAAAACTCCTTTTTTAAGGTTTTCCAGACTTGTTCAGCTGGATTTTTCTCGGTTAAAATGCTTACCGTTCAGGTTTTTCTGAACGTTGAAATATATATATCACTATTATTTTTTAATGTCAAATTTTATTCCATAACCCTTATTATGCCCATTTTTCTGTTTTTTTATGTAAACTGCTGTGATTTGTTTCTGTAATATATCTGTTTTTGTGCATAAAAGAAAGGTGGTTTCCAGATTTTTGGAAAACCACCTAGATTGTTCTTGCTGCGGACAAGTATATTTTACTTTAATTTTGCACGATTTTATCGCAATTTTTTTCTTTATTTTCAGGCCTTTTCTTCCTGTTCTTCCTTTGTTTCCTTTTCAACCCACCTGTATCCGCCGGCTGTCTTCTGGGCTCCTGTAATAGCACAGGAAATACTTCTGCGGCTGATATTAAGGGTGCGGCTGGCATGCGCGATAGACAGATACTCTGCCACTACCTCACCGTCCAATGTCAGCTGGATCAACGGTCTCTTGTCATGATATCCGATCTTGCTGCTTAAGTCCACCTGAATCTGTTCCCATGGAAGATTTTCCGGGACTACTCTCCACAGATATCCCCCTCCTGTTTTCCGTTCACCATGAGCTGCTCTGGCAATAGAACCTAAAGAAACTCCCGTTGCTTCGTGGGCCAGTCTTGAACTTTTATAATCTGCGATCGGCATTCCGTCTTTAGAATACTGACGATATACATGCCCTGCTTTAATTGTCCGACTCATTTGTACTCTCTTCCTTCCACTCGTATGATTTTTTCTTCTAGTCAATGAAGTAGTCGCCATTATTTGTCCTGTTTTATTTTTCACAGAACATTATAGTCATTATAACAACTATTGGTAATTTTGTCCAGATTATATCCGAAACTTATGGAAGTTAATGTCCAAACTAACAAGGACTCCCCTGCTTCATGGCGGTACATGTAAAAATGTTTCTTTTTATTACATGTCTTTCACAGAACAGATGCCTGTAGCTACCGGGCGGATCTCATCTGTATCATCTGCAGGCTTCTTTACTGGCTTTTCCTCTTCTCCCCAGGGAGTGCCTTCCTCCTGAACATCCCCGTTGTTTTTAACTTCCCCTTTTCTGTCTTTTAATGGCACAGGAAGCACAGAAATACCGTTGATTTCCACATGTTCGTTAATCGCGATCACAAGACAGGGGCGGCCATCAATCATGCGGTTTTCCACCAGGTCAGTTTTATCAGGAGCCACCTTAATGATCACATCCGGAGTTTTGATCTCAAAGCTCCTGGTATTTACCACATTAGAAACTGCAAAACTGGTCTCAGGACCATCTTCTACGTCTGCGTAACGGCTGTCAAATTCCTGCAGCTTTTCCGGATCTGCTCCATTATTTTCCAGCAGCTGTTTTAGCTGTGTCTTATTTAATACAGGCTGAACCGGCTCATCTTTTGTTTCTTCTGCCAGTTCACTTAAGTTTTCATGAATACTTTTTACCGTCTCGAAATCACAGTTATCGCCCAGAGTCTCTTCTACTATGGCCTGGAAAGTCTCCTTCTGGCTCTTAGCAGACATAGGGGTATGGCAGCCCAGAACTTCATCGATTAGGGTATCTGGCAGCTGTTCTCCGTTTTTTGCGTAAAAAAGAAGGCTGTGAAGATCTGTATTACGGTCATTAAAAGCAGGAAATAAGAAGCTGGTCACAGGCGCCTCTACCAGCCAGTCACGGATCCTGTTTTCAATGGCATTTGTCATGGAATTATAGCACAGACCAGCCTTGGAAAGCTTTACAGGGCAGATAGTACACTGGATAAACTCATAAACATAGTCAGATGCATCAAACATCTCAGAACCATCTGTGGCTTTTGCAGGAATGTCATAGGCACAATGGATCAGGATAATATAATAATTCTCCCCATAATCAAAATTGGCGATGATGCGGTCATAAAATTCTTCGATCAGGCCATCGTCTTTTAGCTCACTGTCACGCAACTTTAAAAGGAAATTCTGGGTACCGCCCTCTTCCTCTGCATGAAGGGGAAACTCCATATTTAAAAGATTCTTTCCAATAGTACCGGAAAGCCCGTTTCTGAAAATAGTAAAATATTTAAAAGCCTCTTCCTCCGGAAGGGACAGAAACGCTTCTTTTAACTCTGTTTTTTTATTCTTTTCTGCATCCACATAGCAGCCACAGATCCGGCTGATGGCACAATTTGCCGGAGTGAAAAGTTTTTTTATCTCGTTACATTCTTTTTTGTTCATATGTGTATCTCCCTTGTGCAAGCTTGCGTCAGATTTTAGACCTTTGGTACATGTATCACACAAAAAGAAAAGCCCAAAAGCCATACGACTTCTGAACTTCTTTCGGGTTGGGCTATTCTTTCAAATAGTCAGCAGGGGAAGAGGGGCTCGAACCCCCATCTACGGTTTTGGAGACCGCTGCTCTACCATTGAACTATTCCCCTATGTTTTGTTTTTTCTTTCCTGTTCCCTCGAACAGATATTATAATATCACAACCTGTCATCAGTGTCAACAACTATTTTAATTTTTTTCAAAGTTTTTTCAAAAAAAGTAATTGTATGTTTTTTTCTGTTTTTTTATACAGTAATGACTCCTGAAAAACAAATCACTTTCTGTACGTACTGCTTATATAAACACCTGCACCGGATATCCTGACCCGGCGCAGGTATTTTTATCACAGCAGCCCAATAGCTTCCCGTACATTGGACACGCCGATCATGCGGATCCCATCTATGGGCTTTATCTTTTCCATATTTACTTTTGGCAGTACACAGGTAGTAAATCCCAGTTTGGCTGCTTCTGCTACTCTCTGGGCCGCCTGGGAGATCCCACGTACTTCCCCGGAAAGTCCTACCTCCCCGAAAATAAGCATGCCCGGATCCACCGGTCTGTCTTTGTAACTGGACATTAAAGCCATAACAATGGCAAGATCCAGCGCCGGTTCGCTCATGCGCATACCGCCGGTAATGTTTACATAGGCATCCAGACGGGACAGTTCATACCGGCACCTTTTTTCCAGCACTGCCATTAAAAGGTTTACACGGTTGTAATCTGTACCTGCAGCGGTTCTTCTTGGCATACCAAAACTGGTCTCTGCCACCAAAGCCTGCACTTCCAGCAATATAGGCCTGGTTCCTTCAAAGGAGCAGGAAACCACTGCCCCTGAAGCTTCCTTTGGCCGGCCGTCTAACATATATTCAGACGGATTTTCTACTTCTGCCAGTCCTTCTTCTCCCATTTCAAACACACCGATCTCATTGGTAGATCCAAAACGGTTTTTTACGCTGCGAAGGATACGATACACAGCATTTCTGTCCCCTTCAAAATAAAGGACTGTATCTACCATATGTTCCAGCACCCTTGGACCTGCCACAACACCTTCTTTTGTCACATGTCCTACCACGAAAATAGCGATCCCCCGGCTTTTTGCGATCTGCATAAGAATACCGGTGGATTCACGCACCTGACTTACACTTCCCGGTGCAGAAGTGATCTCTTCCCGATACATGGTCTGGATAGAGTCGATCACTACGATCTGAGGCTTTTCCTGGTCGATCACAGCCTCAATGCGCTCTAAATTAGTCTCACTTAAAAAGCGCAGCTCTCCCGTCACAGTCCCGATACGGTTTGCACGCATTTTTATCTGTTTTAAGGATTCTTCACCAGAGATATAAAGTACTCTCTGACCTGCAGCTGCCAGATGGCGGCATACCTGCAGCAGCAGCGTAGATTTTCCAATACCCGGATCACCGCCTACTAGTACCAGGGATCCTGCTACAATGCCATCTCCCAGTACTCGGTCCAGTTCTTTAAAGCCGGTGCTGATCCTGTCTTCCTTTTCCAGACGTATCTCTGAAAGAAGAGCGGGTTTAGCCGCAGCCATACCCGCTCCTCTCTCAGCAGACATCCGTCCTTTTCCTGCAGCCGGTGCCATCTTTGCCACTGGTTCTTCCACCAGTGTATTCCAGGCCCGGCAGGCGGGACACTGTCCCAGCCATTTGGATGATTCATATCCGCATTCTTTACAGAAAAATGCAGTTGTCTTTGCTTTTGCCATAATTTATGCTCTCTTTACTGCTTTAACCTTTACGGAAGTTCCTTCTTCTAACTCTACACTGACGCTTAACTTGCCGCTCATATTGGTCTTCATGCTTCCTACAGCAACATCGTCTACATATACCTCATAATCGGTATCATTTTCCAGCTGTACGGTGATCTGGGCATCCTTATCACCCTCTACCGCAAACTCTACGCTGTCATCTGTTACTTTAAAATGTTCAGCCACTGTGCCTGGAACAGACTCATAAACAAACATCTCATTGCGCTCCAGCTTTGTGATCTCATTGTAAGTCTTAACTTTATAGATATCGCCCTGATATTCAAAATCGGACTTCTTTGACTTCTGTCCTAACTTATAATTTCCAAAACTGATGGTGCCATCCTGCTCTGCGCGGATCAATTCTTCAACGACTGGCATCTTTTTATCCTCCTGCTTCTTATGTGTAAAATAAGGTATCTTTAATTATACAACAACTTCTGTAAAATAACCAGTGGATTTTATACCTTTGCCACAGCTTTTGGGGCTGCTGTTTTCCTTCTGGCAGCTGCTTTCTTTTTCACCGTAAAAATGAGCCTGCCATCTTCACAGCCTGCTTCCACACCGGCACTCTTTTTGATCTTTCCATCTAAAATCTCTTCTGCCATCTTGTCCTCTAACAGGCTCTGGATGGTGCGGCGCAGTGGTCTTGCGCCATATTTTTCATCATAACCTTTATCAATGAGCAGTTCTTTTGCAGCCTCATTTACAGTAAGGGTAATGCCTAACTGCTCTTTGCATCTTTTTTCAATGCCCTTTAACATGATGTCAGCAATGCCCTTCATATGCTCCTTGGTCAGCTGGTGGAAGACGATGATCTCATCAATACGGTTTAAGAATTCCGGCTTAAACAGACGTTTTACCTCTTCCATCACACGGCCTTTCATAAATTCGTGGTCTGCCTTTGCATCTGTGGCAACTCCGAATCCCAGACGTTTTGGCGCAATGATATTTTCTGCACCTGCATTGGAGGTCATAATGATAATGGTATTCTTAAAATCGATCTTTCGTCCCTGGGCATCAGTGATATGGCCGTCATCTAACACCTGCAGAAGGATATTAAACACATCCGGATGAGCCTTTTCGATCTCATCAAAAAGGATCACACTATAAGGATTCCTGCGGACCTTTTCACTAAGCTGGCCGCCCTCTTCATAGCCAACATATCCTGGCGGAGAACCGATCATCTTGGAAACACTGTGTTTTTCCATATATTCTGACATATCCACCCGAATCAGGGAAGTTTCTGTGCCAAACATAGCCTCTGCAAGAGCCTTTGAAAGTTCTGTTTTTCCTACACCTGTAGGTCCTAAGAACAAAAAGGATCCAATAGGGCGTTTGGGATCTTTTAATCCGATGCGGCCTCTGCGGATCGCCTTGGATACAGCTGTAATAGCTTCCTCCTGGCCCACAACTCTCTCATGAAGGATATTTTCCAGATTTTTAAGCCGCTCTGATTCTTCCTCTGCCAGCTTTTTTACCGGTATCTTTGTCCACCCGGCTACTACATCTGCCACTTCATTTTCCCCTACTGTCAGTTTCCGGGTTTCTTTTTCTTTTTCCCATTTTTCCAGAATCTGATGGATCTTTTCTTTTAATTTTTCCTGTTTTTTCTTAATATCCCCCGCCTTTTCATAGGCTTCTTCCCGGATGGCTGTCTCTTTTTCCTCTTCCAGCTCATCGATCTGTTCCTCGTAAGTCCTGACCTTAGCTGGTTTTGTATAATTTAACAGGCGCACCTTAGAAGATGCCTCATCAATCAGGTCAATAGCCTTATCTGGCAGAAAACGGTCATTGATATAGCGGGCAGAAAGCTTTACAGCTGCCTCTAAAGCATCATCTGTGATCTCTACCTTATGATGTTCCTCATAACGGCTGCGAAGTCCCTTTAAAATGGCAATGGATTCTTCTTCTGAAGGTTCATCTACAGTAACCGGCTGGAATCTCCGCTCTAAGGCTGCATCCTTTTCAATATACTTTCTGTACTCATCAATCGTAGTTGCACCGATCAGCTGCAGTTCCCCTCTTGCAAGGGATGGCTTTAAAATATTGGAAGCATCTAAGGCTCCTTCTGCACCGCCTGCCCCGATAATGGTGTGTATCTCATCAATAAACAGCAGCACATCTTTAGACTCTACTACTTCTGCAATGACTTTCTTAATACGTTCTTCAAATTCACCTCTGTACTTGGAACCTGCTACCATACCAGAAAGATCCAACGTCATAACCCTCTTATCAGCGATGGTATCCGGCACATCTCCTGCTGCAATACGCTGTGCCAGTCCCTCTACTACCGCTGTTTTTCCTACTCCCGGCTCACCAATAAGGCATGGATTATTTTTGGTACGCCGGCTTAAGATCTGGATCACTCTCTGGATCTCATGTTCTCTTCCGATCACAGGATCCAGCTTTCCATCTAATGCCATCTGGGTGAGATTGCGGCTGTAGCTGTCAAGAGCCGGTGTTGAACTGCCCCGCTTTCCATAGCTGCCCCGTTGCATCTCATCTTTGACGGACGGTGCATCTTCACCCATAGCTGCCAGAAGATCAATATAAAGCTTCTGGACACTGATGCCTATGGTATTTAACAGGCGGCTGGCTACACAGTCTCCTTCTCTTAAAATAGCAATAAGGATGTGCTCTGTGCCAATCTGGGCTGCTTTAAAACGCACTGCCTCTCTGTAACTGTTTTCTATAACACGGCGGGCTCTTGGGGTATAAGCAGCATTTTCTGCCATCTGCACAGAATTATCCGGAGTGATCAGCTGGCTGACCAACTCTACTACTTTTGCTTCTTCAACCCCGTTTTCCTCTAAAACCTTGGCTGCCACGCCGGTTCCTTCCTGTAAAAGGCCAATGAGCAGATGTTCTGTTCCCACGTAGCCATGGTTTAAGCTTTCTGCCATTTCCACTGCCAGGCTTAAGGCCTCCTTCGCCTGTGGTGTATATCGTTCCATTGTTGTCCTCCTTTATGTCTGTCAACCCCTAAGACCAGCTGCATATCTGTGGAAGATGTTCCCTGATATAAGCTGCTCTTACACAGTCCGTCTCATCTTTATCTAACGGCCTGCTGGCCCACAGATTTAAATTAGCCGGTTTTATGCCCACTAAAAGGCTGTATAGGCTGTTCTCCTTTTCAAAAGCAATAAGACCATCTGTTTCTCCTGCGATCAGCTGTCCGATAAAGACTCTGGCATCTTTTTCTGCCATTTTCCGGGCATATTTTAAAACTCCGTAGGATTTATAGGTTTCATCTTCCCGTTCCAGCCTTCTGGCATTTAAAGCCGCCTTTCTTACCTTAAATTCCTGGGCATTTAACTGGACTGCCGCTTTATTTACCAGCTCAATGATCTCTTTTTCGGAAAGACCTAAGGTTCTCTGGTTTGACAGCTCATACATGTTTCCGGCATTTTCACTGCCTTCTCCAAAAATCCCCCTTATAGAGGTTCCCAGTCTTCCCATATCCGCTACTATGCTCTGGAATTTCTTCAACTGGGACAGCATAGGCAGATGGACTACAGCACAGGCCTTAAGTCCCGTTCCCATATTGGTGGGAAATGTAGTCAGATAACCATATTTTTCATCATAAGCATAAGGAAAATGCTCATTGATGGCATCATCTATCCCATCTGCCTTCTGCCACAGCTTTTCCAGACAGAACCCGGAAGACAGAAGCTGCAGGCGGATATGGTCATCTGCCCCCAATAATATGCTTTCCGACTCATCTTCTGACAGATACAGGCCCTGGGCACAGGTCTTTTCCACTGCGCAGCGGTTTAAGATCCGGCGTTCCCGCAAAGCCTTCTTTTCTGCCTGTGCCATAGTCTCTAAAGGCCGGTAAAAAAGAGGCGTTCCTGTCTTTTCTCCTATATCCTTTAAACCGTCCCGCAGGCCATCTACCAGTTCCCTGCTTCCAGCCTCATCCAGACGGGAGGGAAATACATATTCATTCCAGTTTCTGGCAAGACGGATCCTGCTGTATATGATATTGGACGGCTCTTCTGATATAGCTTCATACCATTTACTCATGTACCTGACCGTCCTTTCCTGCTTTTAATGCCCTGATCTTATCTCTGCATACAGCTGCCATTTCATAATCTTCTGTTTTCAGGGCTTCTTTCAGCTGTTTTTCAAGGTCTGCAGCCTCTTTCCACCAGTCCGGTCTGGCTGTATCCATATCCTTTACCGTTTTTTCTCCTGCTTCCAGCAAAACATCCTGAGGCACTTCTTTCCTGTTTCCAGCAGCACTTTTTTCTTTTCCTGCCATGATCTTAGGCATCTTGCCACGATGGCTCTCGCTTCCCTGAAGCTGTTTGATCTTATCGCTGATAAACAGATCAAACACACCATAGCAGTCCGGACAGCCGAAACGACTGTTCTGGACAAAATCATCAAAACTGGTACCGCAGGTAGGACAAACCACCCGGAAACGTTCATCGGTTTCCTCTTCATCTTCCTCCAATCCCAGAAGTCCGGACAAAAGCTTTCCTAAAGGAAATTCCCCGTCCAGCAAAGCTGTATACTGTCCAAAATCCATTTCTTTTGCACAGTGGGAACAGAGATTATGCTCTGTTTTCACTCCATTAATGATCTCAGTATATTTAATATTTGCTTCCCGAACCTTACATTTTTCACATAACATATTAATCCTCCCGGGTTTCTATATCACGCTTGGTATATCTGTCGTAGATCTCGTCAACCAGCTGATGCGCCTCGTCTCTTGAAACATCGCGGCAGATACCACAGGCCAGCACTACATCCAGATTCTGGCGCATCTCCTCAATAGCCTGGATCTTATCTATATCCAGAGAAACTACTGCACCTCTTCTCCGGTCCAGTTTTACAAAACCTTCCTGGCGGAGAACGGAATATGCCTTATTTACTGTATGCATGTTGATGCCGATATGGTCTGCCATCTGCCGTACAGAGGGAAGTGTATCTCCTTCCCGTATCATATCCGTTGCTATTCCCATAATGATCTGGTTTCGAAGCTGGATATAAATGGCTTCATCACTGTTAAAATCAATTTTTAGTACCATAAACACCCCAACTTTCAGGGGCTGCCGCTACAATAAAACCTTGTTTGCGGCAGCCCCATGTTCTTTTTATCTTTTAAGTTACATCTGTTCTACTGATAATATAACAGCATTTCTTCTCTCCGTCAAGAGCTTTTATATTTCCTCTTCTTTTGCCCAGCCATAAGCATATTTCACAGCCTTATTCCAGCCGCGGATCCGCTTTTCTCTTTCTTCATCCCCAATCTGAGGCTTAAATATCTTATCGATCGCCCAGTTTTGGATCACTTCTTCCCTGCTGCCCCAGTAACCAACTGCCAGACCTGCAAGATAAGCTGCACCCATAGCGGTTGTCTCCACACATTCCGGGCGGTTCACCGGAGCATTGATAATATCTGCCTGTGTCTGCATCAGAAAATCATTGGCGCTTGCGCCGCCATCTACCTTTAAAGCTGCAAGTTTGATCCCCGAATCTGCTTTCATTGCTTCCAGGACATCGTTTACCTGATATGCAATGGATTCCAACGTGGCGCGGATGATATGGTATTTATTAACACCACGGGTGATTCCAACAATAGTCCCCCTGGCGTACTGATCCCAGTGAGGCGCCCCCAATCCTGTAAACGCAGGTACAACATAGCATCCATTGGTATTTTCTACCTTTTTAGCCATATATTCCGAATCCGGAGCTGAATCGATCAGCTTTAGCTCATCCCTGAGCCACTGGATGGCAGCCCCTGCAACGAAAATAGAGCCTTCCAGCGCATAATTGACCTTTCCATCCATTCCCCAGGCAATCGTAGTCACAAGGCCGTTTTCTGAAAAAATAGGCTTCTCTCCTGTATTCATCAGCAGAAAGCAGCCGGTTCCATATGTATTTTTCGCCTCCCCCGGTTTAAAACAGGTCTGTCCGAATAATGCTGACTGCTGATCACCTGCAGCACCTGCAATGGGAATGGGCCCACCAAGATAAGAAGGATCTGTTTCACCGTACACACAGCTGGATGGCTTCGGCTTCGGAAGGATACATTTTGGAATATCCAGTTCTGCCAGGATCTCATCATCCCACTGCAGTGTGTTAATATTAAAAAGCATGGTCCGGGATGCATTGGAGTAATCTGTTACATGGACTCTGCCTCTGGTAAGTTTCCAGATCAGCCACGTTTCCACCGTACCAAATAATAATTCCCCGTTTTCAGCTTTTTCTCTTGCTCCCGGCACATTATCAAGGATCCATTTTACCTTTGTTCCGGAAAAATAAGCATCGATCACAAGACCTGTCTTTTTCCTGAATATATCTGTCAGGCCTTTTTCTTTTAAAGTGTCACAATACTCTGATGTTCTGCGGCACTGCCATACAATAGCGTGATAAACAGGTTCTCCCGTATTCTTATCCCAGACAATGGTAGTTTCCCGCTGATTTGTGATCCCGATAGCTGTAATATCTGCCGCCACAGCACTGATCTTGTTCATTGCCTCTACTGCAACTCCCAGCATGCTGGCCCAGATCTCATCTGCGTCATGTTCCACCCAGCCTGGTTTTGGAAAATACTGGGTAAATTCCCTTTGTGCCGCACTGCACATTTCACCTTTTTCATTAAAGAGGATACAGCGGTTGCTGGTCGTCCCCGCGTCCAGTGCCATTATATACTTTGCCATATTATTTTTCCTCTTTCTTATCCTTCTTTATCAGCCTTGCAATGGCATCTACAGCTACTTTCACAGACTGCTCTGTATCATGGCACTGAATATCTTCCAGTCCTAAAGCCCGTCTGGTCTGATTTCCCAGAACTAAAAGCACAGTTCCAATACGGACTTTGCGCACTGCTGCCACAATATACAATGTAGCCGATTCCATTTCACTGGCAAGAGCGCCGCAGGCACACCAGGCATCCCATTTGCTTTTCAGTTCATCTTTTACAGGCATACTGTCCGGATCCAGCTGTCCATAAAATGAGTCTTTGCAATGGACTACACCTACATGGTACTTACAGCCATCTGCCCTTGCTGCTTCACAGAGGGCATTTATCACACCTGTGTCTGCTACTGCCGGAAACTCAATAGGAGCATACTGGAGTCCTGTTCCTTCCATGCGGATAGCCCCGTTTGCAATGACCAGATCACCGCCTAATACGTCCTTTCCCATGCCTCCGCAGGTTCCTGTACGCACAAAACACTCTGCACCACAGTGGATCAGCTCTTCCATGGCAATAGCTGCTGAAGGGCCGCCAATGCCGGTACTACACACACTTACCATTTCTCCTTCCAGTTCCCCTGTATAAATGGTATATTCCCGGTTGGAAACAACAAAACGGGGATGATCCAGATATTTTGCGATCTTTTCACATCTTCCCGGATCTCCCGGCAGGATCACATAGCGGCCTACATCTCCCGGACGTATCTTTAAATGATATTCTTCATTTCCTGTACTATATGCAACTGGCATAAAATACCCCCTTCGTTTTTCTGTAATACCCTATTTTCTGTCTTTATTGTACCATATCCCCATATCGTCCGTCAAAACATAAGTAAAAAGCTATTTTTTGGAAGGGCCAGAACAGTCTCCAGAATCATATCCAGATCATTAAAATCATATACCGGGCAGTCTGCAAGACTTTCTTTTTCAAATCCCGGTATTTCTCCCGGTAAAAAGTCTGTTACATAGGCCTTTACAGTCTCTTTTTTGCACACACTTCTTTTAGATACCTCCCGGCGCATGACTTCAATTTTAGGATAAGCAGAATCTTTCATCCCTTCAAGAAGAATAAGGTCTGCATCATTAAAATACCCAAAAAAGTCTGCTGCCTGATGCCCTGTTTCCTCTTTTACAAGGCAGAACCGTTTTTCTGAATACACCACTGTTCCATAAGCCCCAGCCGCTTTGTGACGGTAACTGTCCGTTCCCGGCACATCCGGGATAAAATCATGGCCATCGTGTTTGATCACTGCCACCGCCAGCCCCCGGTGGGACAATTCCCTTACCAGTGTTTGGGTCAATGTAGTTTTTCCTGTATTTTTCTTTCCGCTGACTGCAAATACAGGTGGTCTTTTATCTGCAAGTTCACTTAAAGCCATAGGTGTGTTTACATTGGTAAACCATGTATCGGGTACATGTTCCTTTTCTGTTTCCAGGATCTTTACCCGCAGTTTTCCTAACAGATCCCTTACTCTTCCATTTTTTTCCAGAAGCTGCTTTTCAAGGACAGGTATACACCCCGATGAATACCAGCCGCACACAGGATGGATCCTGCCATCCCTTGTTTTCCAGATCACCGCATCCACATCTATATTCTTTTCTGCTTCTTCCAATGCCCGTTTCCCAAGATAAAAATGAAATAATGGCATATCACAGGAAACAAAAAACAGACCTGCCATCCCCGTCTGTTTCAGACAAGAATAAATCCCCCCTAATGGCCCTGCATCAGGGATCAGATCTGGTATTACCTGGGGATCCCCGCTTTTTTGGGCCTCTGACAAAAAAAGGGGCAGATCTGACTGCTCCAGTTCTTTCCTGATCCTCTCTTTAAAACTTATTCCCCTGTAAAGAAGCTCTGCTTTGTCATTGCCGCCCATGCGGCTGGATCTGCCCCCTTTAAGCAGGACACAGCCAAATTTCTTCATATCCAACACTTTCTCCCTATAGCCCCTTTCTGATGCACTGCAACGCAAAAAGAGCCATGAACGGCTCTTTTTTGTGGATCATATGATCATTCAGGATCATAAAGAAGCTGCGATGGCATCTGCCAGTGCTTCTAACTGTGGATCCTGTTCATCCTTTAAAGCAGATTTTACAGTGACAGTCTGCTCTAAAATATTCATGTTCTTCATTCCGGAAAGTATCTCTTTCATCTGCTTTCCTGCTACAACACCCCAGGTACCATTTTCAATTACTGCTACGGTACGGTTCTGCAGTCCATGTGCCTTTAAATCATTTAAAACATGTTCCATATTAGTAAAGATCCCGCCGTTATAGGTAGCTGCTGCAAATACCAGATGGCTGCAGCGGAAGGATTCACTTACGATCTGGGATGGATGAGTTGCTGATACATCATAAACAGCAATGTTTTTTACTCCCTTGTCAGCCAGCTTGCATGCCAGGATATTGGCTGCATTTTCTGTATTTCCATAAATAGAACCATATGCGATCATAACTGACTTTTCTTCTGGTACGTAGCTGCTCCAGGTAAGATATTTATTTACGTACCAGCTGATGTTCTCACGCCATACTGGTCCGTGAAGCGGGCAGATGGTTGCAATTTCCAGACCTGCTGCTTTCTTCAGGAGAGTCTGTACAGAAGCGCCGTACTTGCCTACGATATTAGTATAATATCTTCTCGCATCATCTAACCAGTCACGTTCAAAATTCACTTCGTCTGCAAACAGGTTGCCGTTCATAGCGCCAAAGGTGCCAAAAGCATCTGCGGAAAATAATGTCTTATCTGTGGTATCATAAGTAACCATAACCTCTGGCCAGTGGACCATAGGCGCCATTACAAAAGTAAGGTTATGCTTTCCTGTACTTAATGTATCTCCTTCTTTTACGATCACTGCCCTGGAATCAATATCAAAATCAAAGAACTGTTTGATGATGCCCACAGTCTTTGCATTGCATACTATCTTTGCTTCTGGATACTTTTCTGCAACCTGGCCTAAAGTTGCTGTATGGTCTGGTTCCATATGGTCTACTACGATATAGTCCAGAGAGCGGTCTCCTAATACCTTTGCCAGATTCTCATACAGCTGTCCTGCTACTGCCCAGTCTACAGTATCAAAAAGAACGGTCTTTTCGTCTAACAGCACATAGGCATTATAGGAAACACCTCTTGGAATCGGATAAGCATTCTCAAACAGGGCCAGACGTCTGTCTGTACCTCCTACCCAGAATAAATCTTCTTTCACTTTCTTTACACAATACATAGCTCTTCTTCCTTTCTGCACATTGTAAGTCTCATTTTCAGGTTATTTTAAAGGTCAAATATCTCAAAGTCATCGTCTTTGTCTTTGTCCTCTGAGGTCTCTTCTGGTACTGCCGGCTCCTCATATACTACATTATCGTCCATTTCGCCATTTTCATCCACATCTGCTTCCTCATCCAGATCTTCAAACTCTATTTCTTCGATGTCATCCTTTGCTTCTTCATCTGATACAGCTTCTGTCTCTTCTGGTTCTGCAGTTTCCGGCTCTTCCTGTACAGCTTCTGGTTCTTCCTCGTCTGCAGCTTCAGATCCGTCCTCAGACTCGTCTAAATCTTCAAGATCAAGATCCTCATATTCTTCTATATCGTCATCATCCTCATCTATCAGGTCATCTTCCTGCTCTTCTGCTTCGTCTTCATAAAGCTCTTCTTTCGCTTCATCATTCTCTTTTACAGACTTCTTTCCAGAACGGGATGTATTTCTTTTTTCTGTTTTCTGCTTCTTGCCTGCAACAGATACCACCAGAAGCACCATAAAGATAAGAGCTACAACAATAGCCGCGATCAGCAGCGTCCTGAACAGGCTGTAATCCTTTCTCAGGGAATCATATTGGTCTGCCAGCTGTGTATAAACATCTTCACTTACTGCTCCCTGTGCATTTGGATCTTCAAAGTAACGCTGGATGGTACGCTCATTGTTATTTAAGTCATAGCGGTAGAAGTTCTTCTCACCGGCTTCATTCATAGCATAAATGACACAATACTGATGCTCTGTCTCATTGCCCCATACCCAGCCTTTAACAGCATGTCCATCAATGGTGATCTTTGTTTCTGTCAGTCCTTCCGGTATCTGTACAGAAGCATCTGGTTCCATTACAGTAAAGCTGCGCCTGGATACAGTCATCTGGAACTGTTCAAAGCTTCCTTCTCCATCCACATTCTGTGTACCCTCATTTGGACCGCCTTCCTGTTTGGTAACAACGATCACATATTCCCTGGTAGTTTCCCCATCCTGGGCAGTAACCTTTAAAGTCACCCTGTTTTCACCCATCTGCAGGTTTTCATTGCCGCTTACTACCTTAGAAGCACCTTCGTCTGTAGTATCCGCGCTGATGATCAGTTTATCTACGTCTGTTCCTACTGTCACTGCATAGGAATCTACATCAGAAGAAAACTCCGGTGTCAGGCTTCCCGGTGATACCTGCAGGGACTTTAAGGTTGCATCCTTGGAAGCACTTGCCAGTGCGCTGACCGTTACCTGGGATTCTCCCTGCTTCTCAACTGTTACGATCTTGGAAGAAGAATCATAGATCTCCTGGCTTGTAACCGTGATCTTGCTGGTACCTGCTGCTGATGCCTTAAATTTCAGGTCATAAGCAAGGGTCGTTGTATTTCCGGCACCGCCGTCACCATGGACACGGACTGCCCCGTTTCCGCCTTCTGCATTAGTACCTTCTATAAATTCAAGACTGTTTGCATCATATGCCAGCATGATATCTGCTGTAGAAAGATTATCACTGCTGGTGATCTTCATTTTTACATTGATCTCACTGCCTACAGAAGCGGTTGGATCTGAAAATGCGATCCTTGCTGTCGCTGCATAGGCAGTTATCCCATAAAATGGCAAAAATACGTTTATAAGACAGATGGCAGCAACTGCCGCTGCCCACTGTCTGATCTGTTTTAATGTCATGTTCATTCCTGCTTTCCTAAACTATTTCGGTCTCATTACTGCACGTTTACAATGGTAACATTGCTTCCGCCGGGAGTATTGCCATTTCCCGTTTCTCCATGTCCTCCTGTATTTCCAGGTGAACTGGAAGAGCTGCCAGAACCTGCCGGTGATGCAGTGGTATTCTGGCCGGAAGGGGTTGCTCCGCCAGCCTGACGCACTACATGTATGGTGTAAGTCCTTGTACTGCCATTCTGCGCTGTAACGGTTACTGCAATATCACTTGAATTGCCGGTAAGTTCTATATTTCCAGTACCTGCAACAGAAGCATTGCCATCTGCAGTAGATGCACTGATCTGGATACTTGTAACTGAGGTATCTACGATCAGATTGTAGCTTAATGTATCCTTTCCAAAGGAAGGTGTCAGGCTGAATCCATCTGCATTTAAGCCAGAAAGCTTATTATTCGGGCTTCCGTTTCCTGTAGGTGCAGCACATGCCTGCTCCGGCATATTGTTAAATACCGGTATATAAAATTCCAATGCAGAGTTCTTTAAGGAACTGTATGCCTTAGAAAGACGCTCTGCCTCAGAAGCTGCGCCCTGCACATTGCTCATATACTGGTGTTTATATGGATTCGAGCCTTGTACATTAAACTTCTTTAAATAGAATGTATTCTGTCCTGCTTTTACATAATTATCGCCATAATTCTGGGCGCCGCCTAAAATGGATTTTTCCACCGTATTCCATGGTCTTCCATAACTACCGGACTGGCTTGCATACCGGAGTCCCATCTGGGTAGCTGACATAGAACCGGACTGATATGCTTCTACGTTAAAGAAGTTGTAATAACCGGAATATCCGGAATAATTTCCTGAGATCAGAGGTGTTCCACCGTTTACGCCCTGCTCCTGAAGGATCATGGCAGCTAAAACATAAGGGCTCACACTAGATTTCGTAGCTGCATCCATTAAAATATCCACATAGGATTTACTTGTGGAAACAGATACAGAAGATCCGGTCTGATCCGAAGTACCTGTTGTGGTATCTGCAGCCGTTCCCGGCTGGGAAGACACATTTCCAGGCTGGGAGATACTGGTACTGTTATCTGTACTGCTTCCATCGGACTGTCCCGGAGCTACCAGGCTCACATTAGAAGTTACCAGATTATGCTCCTTTGGTGTAATAGAAGCATGTGGCGATTCCAGACTAACATTTCCGTTTCCTGTACTGCTGCTCTCTGTGGTACTGCTGCTTCCCGGTTCCTGCGTGCTTACAGCTGCGCCGCCTGATACACCCGGACCATGGTTGGAATCGTCTGTCATGTTTTTTCTTCCCCCAGGGCCTTCTTTTGAAACACTTCCAGATGAACTGCCCGATGAATTGGCCGATGAACTGCCTCCCGGACCGGAAGAACTGCCGGAAGAAGAACTGCCTCCGGTTCCTGTGGAATCTGTGGTCCCTGAAAGGAAGGAACCGGCAACCATTCCTGTAAGTCCCTCTTTTGTCTGGCTGTTTCCATCGTATTCATGGGACAGGAACTGGAACACATAGGTATCATCTAAAAAGTTTCGCGGATCCATATAATAACGGATGATATCCTGGGATGCTGCCACCCAGTTGCTTCCGTCAAAACCGGTCCAGCTGCTGTTATCCCAGTTATAAGCGCCGCTTTCTACAGATTTCCAGGAAGAAATACTTCCTGTTGCCACCAGATTACGGCCAAGAACTGACTCATTTTCAACAGCTGTATTCCAGTCAATCCCTGTATTCTTTGCCCTGAATACCCAGTTTGGATACTGGGCATGAAGCTGCCTTAAACCATCTTTATAGCTTTCCGGAAATCCCTGGGAAGTCAGATAAGCTTCAAAATTTGCATCTGCGGAATACGAAACCGGGATGCGTATGTAGGAAGAAGAAACATAGCCTGTGCCGGTTTGTCCGCTGCTTCCCGTGTACTGGATCTGGTACCAGGTCTTTCCGTCTGTTCCTGTCTTCTCTCCTGTAATGCGTACGCTGGCACCTGCTGCCAGACGGGCAACTGCACTGTAGCCGGTTCCTGCATCACTTCTTACGTTTAAAGAGGACGCCTTTACAGTAGCCGTCCCCGTATAAGCATAGGAATCTAACATATGAAATGGCAATGGTCTGCTTAATGGAACATTTGCAGCCAATGTCAGGCCTAACAGAACTGCAAGGCCTTTTTTGTATATTTTTCCCTTCATCTGCTGTATTATCTCCTGAATTCTCTGATTCAATGATATGATGATACCAGGGTCAAAAGGTCATAAATCCGATGCAAGCTTGCTTGCAGGAGGATTTTTGAACTTGGGACCCGCCAAAAACATGAGTAAGAAGCCATTTTTTGAAGAAAAATGAGCGGATTACGAATGTTTTTAGAATTGCGGGAGTGCAAAGCACGTAGCAATTCGGTATCAGAGGGGTCAAAATACCTTTTGACCCCAACATCATCATAATATGTGTTCCCACTTAAAAAATTTAAAAGTCCTCTTTCAAACAATCCTATCCCGGACATTTCACCTTTGAACACTCGGTATCATTATAATGATAATTGCCGCCTCATGTCAACTGCAACAAAAAATGTTCACACAAATCAAACTAATTCGTAAGAAAACTTTAACACTTACCAGGCAGAAATCTTTCTTTTAAATCCTCCACAGAGATAAAACATGACCCCAAGCTGTCAAAATATCCATTTTTTTTACTGACCTGTCACTATATAATGAAAGTTCTCCCATAAGCATATCTTCTATATAATATTGTACCCGTCCAATCTTCTCTCCCTCTCTTACAGGAGCATCTAACTTCCGGGGAAGGATTACTTTCTTTCTGGTTTTCTCACCCTCTTTTATCAGGGCAGAAAGCTCTATTTGCGAAAGTTCTATTTCCCTTTCTTTTGCTAAAACAAAGCTTTTTTCTTCCTCTCCCCAGCAGATGCCGCCTTCTACCTTCACAGGCACTGGCTCTGTTTTTCCCAGATGCTTATACAGATCTGTTTTATTGTAATTTTTCAGTCCATAAGAAAACAGGATTCCTGCATCTGACCATTTTCGTGTCTTATAAGGCGGCCAGCTGCAGCCTAATAAGGCAATAACAAATAATTTACCATCTTTTTTTAACGCTCCTACATAAGAATAACCGGCTCCCCCTGTAAAACCGGTCTTTCCTGTCAGCGCCCCATCCATCATAGTTAAAAAAGCATTGTGGTTCCTGCACTGGATCTGATGTTTATTTTCCGAATCATAAAAAGTACGGTCCTGGGTCTGGGTTATTTTTAAAAATTCTTCCTTCTTCGGGGATTGTTGTATACAATATACCATTATCCTTGCCAGGTCCTCTGCAGTAGTAGAATGGATCCGTTCTTTTCCTGTTTCATCCGTTTCTTTTGCATCCAGACCATTTGGTGTGATAAACCAGGTATCCCTGCAGCCTAAATCTTCTGCCTTTTTATTCATCAGCCTGGCAAAATCTTTTCCTGTCCCTCCAATATGCTCTGCGATCATTACTGCTGCATCATTATAAGATTCCAGCATCAGACCGTAAAGCAGATCTTTTAACAGATATTTTTCTCCCTTTTTCACTCCCATATGTACCTTTGGCTGGGAAGCTGCACAAGAAGAAGCTGTGACCAGATCGTCTAAATCTCCCATTTCCAGTGCCAGGATACAGGTCATGATCTTAGTGGTGCTTGCCATGGGCCGCACCTGTTTTTCATTTTTTCCATAAAGAACGCGGCCGCTGTACCCATCCATCAAAACAGCGGACTGGGAATAAAGCTTCAGTCCGTCTTTTTCCTCTGCCAGACTCTGCAGATCACAAAAAAGGAACAAATAAACAAGTACAAAAACCAGGACCAAACAACGGAATTTCCACCGCATCCCTCTGTTTAAAGCATTTCTTTTCTCATTCACCTTAAGGGCTTCTCCCCAAAGGGTTCTTTTTCTTATCCTATTCCATCTGATTTGCAGATATGCTGAAATTGACTATATCTGCTGCCTGTGTTATGATTTTTACAGAACATGTATTCTCCCTTTCAGGAGCACATTCATTTTTCAGGAGAGCACTATGAATATACCGAAACAGCGCCTTATTTTTCATATTGATGTAAATTCTGCTTTTTTAAGCTGGGAATCTGTATACCGCCTTGAGAAAAATCCCCAGGATACAGATCTGCGCACCATTGCCTGTGCAGTAGGCGGTGATTCAAGCAACCGTCACGGTATCATTCTGGCAAAATCCACTCTGGCAAAGAAACAGGGGGTTACCACCGGGGAATCTATCTCCCAGGCGTTACGAAAATGTCCTGATCTGGTGATCGTACCTTCCCGTTTTGATTTCTATATCCAGTGTTCCAGAAAAATGATGACTCTTTTAGAGGAATACACGCCGGACCATGAAAAATTTAGTATCGACGAGACTTTTCTGGATATGACAGATACCATTCACCTGTTCGGTCCTCCTTTAAGCACTGCCAATATAATACGGAACCGGATCCGGGACCAGCTTGGCTTTACTGTTAATATTGGTATTTCTTCAAACAAGCTTTTGGCAAAAATGGCCTCTGATTTTGAAAAGCCGGACAAATGCCATACACTTTTTCCTCAGGAGATAGCAGAAAAAATGTGGCCTCTGCCCATCCGTGACTTATTCTGCGTAGGACAGTCTGCCCAGAAAAAGCTGGAAAACCTGGGTATTCGCACCATTGGCCAGCTGGCTCACTGGGACTTAAATCTGTTAAAAATACATCTGGGTGAAAAATACGCAGTGATGATCCACCAATATGCCAACGGCATTGACAATGACCCTGTAGCAGAAAAAGAGCCTGTTAATAAAGGATACGGAAACAGCATTACCTTATCCAGGGATATTTCCGATTATGAAACAGGCTGTCAGGTACTCCTCTCCCTGTGCGAGACCGTGGGTGCCAGACTGCGGGCAGACCATGTACTCTGCAGCAGTGTATGTGTGGAACTTCGGGACTGGTCCTTTAAAAACCAGTCCCATCAGATGACCTTAAATGAACCTACAGATTCTACATCACAGCTTTTTGAATGTGCCTGCAGACTTTTAAAAGAAGCCTGGGATATGACTCCCCTGCGGCTTATGGGACTGCGTGTGGGAAAAATATCTGATGACAGCTTCTGCCAGATGAGCCTGTTTGAAGAGCCTCACGCCAGAAAAAAAAAGGAATTTGAAAAAACCGTAGATTCTATCCGCAGCCGTTTTGGCATCGACAGCATCAAACGTGCCAGTTTTCTGCAAAAAGATGCCATCGTAGACCATGCTGCAAGCAAAAAGAAAACCTTTAAAACAGGATCTGCAAAAAACGGATCTGGAGAGGAACTTTAAATATACATGATAAAAAAGACATTACAATACAAGATCACCGAAGAAGACCAGGGAAAGACCATAGAACAGTTTTTAAGGAGCAAAGGCTATTCCCACCGTCTGGTAGTTAAACTAAGAAATTCTCCCACCGGCCTTACTATCGGCGGGAAGCTTGCTTATACCATCCACCGTCTGCAGGCAGGTGAAATACTGACCGCTGCATTAGAAGAGGAAAACTCCCAGAACATTGTTCCTGTTAGGCTTCCTTTAAATATCATCTATGAGGATGAGGATATTTTAGTGATAAATAAAGATGCCGGTGTGCCTATCCACCCTTCGCAAGGCCATTTTGACCACACATTAGCAAACGCCGTTGCCTGGTATTACCAGAGCAAAGGCCAGACTCTGGTCTACCGGGCCATTAACCGCTTAGACCGGGATACCACCGGTCTTTTAGTCATTGCCAAGCATCTTCTTGCAGGCTGTATCTTATCTGACCAGATGCTCCACAGGCAGATCCACAGACAATACCGTGCTATTGTCTGTGGAAAGACAGAAAAAGAGGGCATCATTGATGCCCCTATAGGACGAGCAGAAGACTCTACTGTCCTGCGCCGTATTGACTTTGAAAATGGTGAGACAGCCAGAACCCATTACCGTCTTCTCTCCTATGATGAAGAAAAGGATCTTTCTTATATCAGTCTGAAGCTGGATACCGGCCGGACTCATCAGATCCGGGTCCATATGAGCTATATCGGTCATCCTCTTCCCGGTGATTTTCTCTATAATCCGGACTACCGCTATATCAGCCGCCAGCCACTCCACTCTTATGGACTGGAATTTATCCATCCACTGACAAAAACACCTTTAAGCTTTACAGCTCCACTCCCGAAAGATATGGCAGCTTTAGTAAAGGAATAACAAAAACCTTATCCCAGACCAGTACATCCTTTCGTAAATAACTGTACTAATCACGTAGGATGCGGAGTTGAGTGTGCAGGTCTAAAAACGCAGGCGTAGCGGGCTACGCTGAGGCTTTTAG
>OASZ01000612.1_pt1 | contig 26327 bp, 30 predicted proteins | sample 1501241 | NCBI WGS metagenome assembly OASZ01 (sample SAMEA2579926, study PRJEB22360) | human gut metagenome | biome: human gut; feature: human-associated habitat; material: faeces | place: Denmark | collected 2008/2010 | reverse complement strand
CGATCGTATCATCAGGATGAAAAGCCCGGTTAGCAAGTTTATATGGCTCAGATACTTTCATGACCTTCTCAACACATGGTTCTACTTCGATTGCTTTAGGATCAATTTGAGTTGTATCTCCAACCATTCCAATAATTGTTTGGATTTCTCCTTTAGAAACATGTGGTTCAGCCCCCCTAGCTCTAATCACATCTTCAATTTTTTTAATACTTTCATCACTAGTATGTGGTTTCAAGACAATAATCATTTTAATTTCCTCCTATAAATAAAAAACTCATCCTAATCAAAGGACGAGATATCTTCGTGGTACCACCTTTATTCACTAATAGATCACTCTATCAGCCTCATCAAGTACGCTATACAACTATAGTTCATACTCTTACACATTAACGGGTGTCACCGGAGATGCCTACTTACTTCAACATTCTACTCCTTGATGTATTCAACTATTTATTTGGATATCGTCACACCAACCCGATACTCTCTTTGCCTAAACGCCTAGTTTACTCTTTCAATTCATCGTATTTATTATATGAACTTATAATACCGATAAATAATCAAAATGTCAATTAATATAATTATTTTAATAGTCCTTTTAACACTTTTCTAACATTATGAGCAGCATCTTCTTGAATTTCAATAATCTTAGCCCCTCTTGATTTCGCCACTTCTCTTAAATCACAAGCTATCGCCGTATGATACGAACAGCCAATAACAATAAATATATCATTCTTTTTTAATGCCCCTACCATCTCATAGGCCTTTTGATAATTAGGTGCCGGATCACCATATAATACTGGTTTATTAAATAATGACCAGGCTATACTCAATTCATCTTCTTCCGGCAATCCGCCATGCAATTCTAAGGCATCACTCCCAGCCTGTTTATGTAGACCATCGATATTCATTGTAATAATAGGAATATCATATTCAGCTAATGCAATATGGGCATCGTTAGGCTCAGCCCCATTCATGTTAGCTTTTAATTGTTTGATTACTTCATTATATTCTTCATGATGGTTATTAGCATAATTTCTAAATAACTTTTCTCTAACATCTGGTCTTTCCATAAAGGTTGGAATATTACTTTGTTTACTTATCCCTGCACCAGTAAATGCTACTATTTTCATCATTATCACTCTCCAATTCTTGCACATATTATATCACAAACCATTTGTTTATAAAAATATCACCTTTTTCTCAAGTAATTTACAATCTAACATTCTATCTATATTATTAGCGTATCTATTGTAACCATATTCACCACTTATCATGCCTTTTTTTAAATATATACAACTATTATATAATATATAATTTTATTAATAAGGCTGCTTGTATTATTTTAAAACAATTAAAAAAATAATTAATAAAAACACTTGACCTAAAGTAACTCAAATAAATTATAGTATGATTAGATAAAATAAAAAAAGAGCAGTATATGTAAAATATGTTTATTAAATATTTATCCCTTGTATATTGACAAAGTACATGTTCTTATATAAAATAACAATCGTTATATAACATATGTTATTTTATATGAAAGGAGTCAATTATGCCACCAAAAACAAGAATAACAAAAGAGTTAATTATTGAAAAGTCATTTGAAATTACTAAATCCGAGGGGATTGAAAATCTAAATGCACGCTATCTCGCTAAACAACTAAACTGTTCAACAATGCCCATCTTTAAGGTTTTTAATGATATGAATGAATTAAAATTTGAATTAAAGAAAAAAATTGATGCATATTACAACGATTTCATCTTAGCACATCTTGATAAAAATAATTATCTTTACACGATGTCTTTTGCTTATATTGATTTTGCCATCAAAGAAAAGAATCTATTTGGAGCATTGTTTGTCAATGAATTTATCAAAACTCGTTCCATTGAAGAAGTCGTCCATTCCGCTTGGAATCGTGAAACGATTGAATATTCAGCACAACAATTTGGTATTACAATTAAAGAAAGTGAGATACTTTATCGTGATATTCGTTTTTATACCCATGGAATTGCAACTCAAATATATGGTGGTAACATGGCTTTAAAAGAGGAAGAAATCCAAACTCTTTTAAAAAATGCTATAAATAAATTTCTAAAATGAAAAATCTAAGAATTATTAAAAAATATTTTCAAGTTACTAAAGCTAATAAAAAAATAACCTTTATACTGGTCTTAGCTTCTTTATTAGCAAATGGTCCTTATATGTTTACAAGTTTATTGTTTAGCTTAACGATTAATTATTTAACTAAACAAAATAGTAAAATGGTCATAATTACCATGATCTTGTATTTTGTTCTTAAAATAGCATCAAAGTTATTTAAAATTATCAGCTATAATATTGAAAAAAAGCTATATAATGATGTCTACCTAAAGTTACAAAATGATATGATTAAAAAATTAGATATTATTAATATGAAATACTTTACTAATCACAGCAAAGGAGAAATTCTTAATATCGTTAATGGTGATATTAAATTACTCGCAGAGTTTGGTACTTGGCTATCTCAAGCTATCTTGCTATTTCTATCTTTTATTATTTCAATTATTATTCTTAGTCAAATTAGTATCAGCTTAATGATCTTAGGATGTATCATCAATAGTATCGTTATCTATATTTTAAACATATATAATGATAAATTTGAAATTCTAACCAAAGAAGGAAAATTGAAAGCTGATGATGAAATGCAATTTTACAGTCAACTGCTTAACGGTTTACGAGATATCAAAATTTTCAGTATTCTTGATCAGTTACATGCCAAATATCAATTGTTGAACAAAGCTTATCTAAACATTCACGATAAACAAATTAACAATAAAATAATCAGTAACATAATTAGTCCTAGTATCACAATGTGTACAGAAATTATTCTAATGTTCTATGCCTGCTATAATTGTCTAAATGGCAAGTTTGAAATTGACACAGTACTCATTATCCAGTCTTATTTTGGAACTTTATTCAGCTCTTTAAGTGACTTTATTTCTACCTTAGGTGAACTCAGAATAAAAAATGTATCAATTGATCGTTATGATAATTTTATTAATTCATCGTGTAATGAATATTTTCTTAATGATGATATGATCAAACCAAATGAATTTTGTATTACATTTAAAAATGTTACTTTTTCTTATCGTGAAAAAACAGTCTTTCAAAACTTCAATTTAAGCCTAAAGTCAAATTCATTAATTGCAATAATCGGTCCCAGTGGTTGTGGAAAAAGTACTTTATTCAATTTACTTTTGCGCTTTGAAAAACCAACTAGTGGTAAGATATTGATTGGTACACATCCAATAGACAAGTATTCTAGGATAAAATATTCACAGATTTTAACTTGTGTTGCCCAACATCCGTACTTGTTCAATATGTCAATTTATGAAAACCTTGCACTTATTGATCCTGATATCAATAATATCAAAAAAGCTTGTCAACAGGCAGAAATCGACGAATATATTATGTCACTACCAAAACAATACGATACTATTTTAAGTGACGGTGCTTTAAATTTTTCTGGAGGACAACAACAAAGGCTAGCAATTGCTCGAGCACTTCTAAAAAATTCTAAAATTTTATTATTTGATGAAATAACTAGTGCTCTTGATGAAAAGACTTCATATGAAATTTTTCAAACATTAATTAAATTAAAGAAGACACACACAATTTTAATGATTTCCCATAAACCAAGCGAATACCAACAGTGTGATCAAATTATAAATTTATCGTTCTAGTGTTATTGCATCTAAAAACATTTTATTTGAACTCACATTAATTTTTTCACGTATTAAAAATAGAATTCATCATTTACTGATTTATGTTAGACTATTTTCAAGGAGTGTGAAATTATGATTAAACTAGTTGCAGTTGATATGGATGGTACTTTTTTAGATGACCAAATGCATTATAACCGCACAATTTTTAGAAAAATTTATAATTATTTTAAAGAAAATGATATTTATTTTGTAGTTGCCAGTGGCAATCAATATTATCAATTAAAATCTTTTTTTGATGATTATCAAGATGAAATTACTTACATTAGTGAAAATGGTGCATATATCATTGAAAATAAAAAAGAAATTTTTCACTGTGAAATCAATAAACAAGATATTTATACAATAACTAAAAAATTACAAGAGGATTCTCGTATTCAAATATGTTTATGCGGAATTAAATCAGCTTATTTATTGAATGCGTCAAATGAATTTTATAATGTATATTCTAAATACTATCACCGACTTGAAATGATTGAATCGTTAGATGAAATTAATGACACGATTGTAAAATTTGCTTTATTTGTTCCAGCTGAAGATTCTAAAAATATTTTAAATAGGCTAACTGATGATATCGGAAATATCATTAAACCAGTTTCCAGTGGTCATCAAAGTATTGACTTAATTGATCCACGATATAATAAAGGTACTGCACTTGAGCTATTATGTAAGCGCTATAACCTATCATTAGAGGAATGTGCTGTATTTGGGGATAGTCCAAATGACCTAGAAATGCTAAAAAAAGCAAAATATAGTTTTGTAATGGAAAATGCCAATCAAAGTATTAAAAATATTGCCTATAAGATTATCCCTTCAAATAATCATTATGGCGTTTTAAAAACATTATTAGACCTTTTTAATGTTTCTAACATTACCGAAAGAGAAAAAGCTTTATTAGGGATGTGGTATGATGCTAATAACGATCAAAAAGTTTTAACAGATCGTCTGAATACCCATCACCTTTGTTTTAAATATAATCATACCGACCCACTAGACCAGGATATTCGACAAAAAATTTTAAATGAACTATTCCAAAATGAGAATAGCAATCTTGAAATCATCTCACCTTTCTTTTGTGATTGTGGTAATTTAATCACCTTTGGTCATAATGTATTTATTAATTCCAATGCTTATTTTATGGATGGAGCCAAGATCAATATTGGTAGTAACGTATATATCGGACCTTCTGTTGGCCTGTATACAGCTATTCATCCGCTTGATTATAAACGTCGAAACCAAGGTTTAGAAAAAGCAATGCCAATTGAAATTGGTGATAACACATGGCTTGGAGGTAATGTCGTTGTTTTACCAGGGGTAAAAATAGGGCATGGTTCAGTAATTGGCGCTGGTAGTGTCGTTACCAAAGATATACCACCAAATGTATTAGCTTTTGGTAATCCCTGTCGTGTTGTTAAAGCCATTGATCAATCATAATTCACACTATTAAAATATAAGTATTACTAATTTTATAATAAAGATATTGGTTCTTAAAAAATCAATATCTTTATTTATTTTTTCAATCTTTGAAAAACCTCTATTTTTCTTGCTCGAAGAAATAAAAATTGCTATATTAATCTTAAAATATGATGGATTTACAACTAAATAACGAATAGCTTTGAGTATCATCTCGAGAGCTATTTTGTTTTTCATGGAGAGTATGAGGACAAGAAAAATGAAAAAACTACAAATGAAATATAATTTATTGCATATTTTATATTGGATGGCAACTTGTTGCATTTACGGATATGTTGCCGTATTTCTTCAATATAAAGGAATGAGCAACACTGAAATCGGCATTGTTTCTGGAAGCGGGTGTATTTTAACGATTTTTTTATCTCCGTTTGTCACATCTTTAATTTCAAAAATAAAAGGCCTAACAATTAAGCAGCTATTATCTATTATTTATTTGATTATTGCTGGAGCTTTTTTAACTTTAGCTTTAGTTGATTTATCAGTTATTCTAATCATGCTTTTATATGTTTCAATGATGTCATTAATTGTTTCAACAGTTCCTTTTTTATCAATGATTGCAATGAACTATATTCAAGACGGAAAAGAAATAAATTTTGGCTTAGCAAGAGGAATGGGTTCTATATCTTATGCTGTTAGTGCTGTGCTCTTGGGTCAGTTCATTGAATTTTTTAACCCGACTATTTTAGCATATGTCTTCGTCATTTCTGCAATTTTAGATTTAGTAATTTTATATTCTTTGCCAAATACCAATGTTAAACAGGCAACCCATAAAAAAGAGGGGAATATTTTTACAATTATTAAAAATTATAAAGTCTTCTTTTTCATTCTCTTAGGCTTCTCCTTTATGTTTGCTGCTGCAACTTCGCTATCAACTTATTTAATCAATGTCGTTAAAAATCTTGGCGGTAATACTTCATTGTACGGTGTTGCAATCTTCTTCATGGCAGCTAGCGAAATGCCTGTTATGGCAATTACTCCAAGGTTAATTAGAAGATATGACAGTATCACTTTAATTATGGTTGCAGCTTTTTTCTATATTATTCGAAATTTTACTATTTGTCTAGCACCTAGTCTCCCTGTTTTATTCATTGGAATGATGATGCAAAGTTTATCGTATGGATTACTAACAGCAGTGATAACTTACTATGTAACATATAACCTCAAAAGTCATGATCAAATGATGGGTCAAACAATGATAGGGATTATGACTTCTGGGGTAGGATCTACTATAGGAAATCTTTTTGGCGGTATTTTACAAGATCAATATGGTTTAAATATGATGTTTATATTTGCATGTTTAATTACAATAATTGGAGTAATAATTATTTTTTCAACTGGTTACTTTCAAAAGAAACAATTGAATACACCCACTAAACAATAAAAAAGAGATTTTACTCTAATTAAGTTAAAATCTCCTTTTTTATTGTTCAACCTACAAATTAAAATAATTAACATCTAAGTAGTATTTATATTTACTTTTAGTCTAAATAATCAGGTTCACTTAATACCATAATTATTTTTTCATATATTCACATACCCGTTTTAAATCTTCTCGTATCGGCAGTTGTTGTGGACACATCTTTTCACATGCTCCACATTGTTTACAATTTTCAGCTTTAGCTTCTGAAACCATTTTTTCTAACTTTGCTTTAAATTGATCATGACTATCATATACAAAAGCATTATTCCAATATTTAAAATTATTTGGAATATCCACTCCAAATGGACACGGCATGCAATATGCACATCCTGTACAACCATTTTGAGTTCTTGCTTTTAATGTATCACGAACATCTTGAATCAAAGCAACTTCTTCAGCTTTCAAATACTCAAAATTTTTAAAAGTAGCTAAATTATCTAGTACCTGTTCATAAGTTGACATCCCGCTAAGCACTACTTTCACATTGGGCAAACTGGCAACATAGCGAAGTGCCCATGATGAAATACTTAAATCAGGATTATATGCTTTAAATTTATTTTCGATATCTTCTGGTAAATTTGCTAACGAACCACCTTTGATCGGTTCCATAACTATAATTGGTATATTATATTTTTCTGCCAATAAATAGCCCTTCATCCCTGCTTGAATATCCATATCCATATAATTTAATTGTAATTGACAAAAATCCCAATCATGATATTCAAGAATTTCTTTAAAAACCGGATATTCATCATGGAAACTAAATCCAATATTACGGATTTTCCCTTCTTCTCTAAATTCTTCACACATTCCAATCAAATCATATTCTAATACTTTTCTCCATTTATCAGCATCTAAAGCATGTAATAAATAAAAATCAACATATTCAACATCTAATCTTTTTAATTGATCTTCAAAAACTTTTTTTGCCTCTTCTTTACTCGAAACATTCCAAATTGGTAATTTTGTCGCTAAAAAGAAATCTTCACGTTTATACTTTTTTAACACTTTACCAACAAACGGTTCGCTATCGCCATTATGATAAGGAAAAGCAGTATCAATGTATGTAACCCCTGATTCAATTGCCTTATCAATCATTTTTTCTGCTTCTTTTTCATTAATTTTCCCATCCTCATCTAATGGAAAACGCATACAGCCAAACCCCAATAATGATGGTTCAATCCCTAAATTGTCAAACTTTTTTGTTTTCATTTAAAGTCCTCCTAATATCCTACAACATACTTTCATTATACTATTTCACCATTTTTTTACCATATTTAAATATTTTTAAGAAAAATATTTCTTCTTGTATGTTATGATATAAAAAAGGAGTTTATTTTATAATGGAAAAGAATTGTAAATTATTTGACTATATACTACTATTTCTTGCCTTGCTATCATTATTCTACTTCATTATAGTTGTCACTAATTCTCGGTTTATCAATGCCTATATACTTTATCCGATTTTTACAGCATTATTAATGTGTTATGCTGTATATGAGTTACATTTTAGAAAAAGTATTCTATCCTCATTACCTAAAATTCTTAATTATTCAATTAAAAGAATTATTATTATTAGTGTAATTGTATTTATAATTATCGAGGGTTTAATTATACATGAGGTTAATAATAAGTATAACAAACGCAGTGATTTCCTCATTGTTCTTGGTGCTCGTTTATACGGCGACAAACCTGCACCACTATTACGTTATCGATTAGATGCAGCTGTTGAATATCATCAAAAATTTCCTGATGTCCCAATTATTGTAAGCGGAGGACAAGGCCACGGCGAGAACATCACAGAAGCAAAAGCTATGAAAGACTATTTAATCAACAAAGGAATAGATGAATCATTGATTATCGAAGAAAATAAAAGTACTAATACAAATGAAAATATTATCTATAGTAAAAAAATTATTGAAACATCGACTACTGAAGACTATGAAGTAGTTATAATAACTAATGGTTTTCATTGCTACCGAAGTAAACTATTAGCAAATAAACACGGTTTAGAAGCTCATACATATGCAGCTAGAGAAAATTTAGATACTGCTCCACACTATTATTTAAGAGAATTTTTTGGATGTTTGAAAGATATGATATTATCTTAAATATTCCACATAGTTCACACATTTATTGATAATTAATTTAGTATACTATTGAATGGAGGGGTGATTATGTTTAGTAAATTATATATTACCATTAAGGCAAGTGACAAATTTGACGATTCAATTATTGATCCTATTTCTTTTATTCTAATAGATTGGGGAGTTGATGGAAATCTAATCGACTGGGATATTTATCCAAGTCGTGCTAAATTAGAAATTAATACTGAAAATGATAATTATCAGACTTATAGTATAACTTATCAAGGGATGCAAACAATCATGGAATTGTGCTATGAGTGTGAATTTGTTATGACAATTATTGATAATGATGAAAAAAGCGAGAGTTATACAACATATTTCAGTCGTGAAAATTCCAATAACTTTGAAACAGATATCTCAGAATTATTAGAATAAAAACTCAAAGAATTTAAACTTTGAGTTTTTTTATTTTTTTTTACATTTTCTCTTTACATTTATCAAATTTTTATATATAATCATTCTTGCGTTGAGAGTTAATAACCTCTTAACAAAGTAAATATGGCGGTCGTGGTGAAGTGGTTAACACACCAGATTGTGGCTCTGGCATTCGTGGGTTCGATTCCCATCGACCGCCCCAAGTTAATAATTAAAGCACTGAATATAATTAGTTTATGCTAGTTGTGTTCAGTGTTTTTTTTTCATTCTGGTTTGTTTTATTAGTAATGAGGGAGTAAAGATATGAATCAAATTATTGAAATTAAATTAAGAAATTGTAGAACAAATGAAAAAAGTGTTATTACTGCTTATAGTCGCAATCATGCTAAATCAATTATTAAGGATTGCATTGAAAATTCTAGCAACATTTGGCGAGTAATTATTAGTAATGAAATTGAAAGTATTATTTGTGAACTACGTAATGAATTTGTGTTATCGAATAGTTAAATAATGATTTGAAATTTTTTACGATTAGAGATGTATAAAAAATGAAAAAAGTATTAAAAGTTGAATTAATAAAGCATAGACATATTTTTAAAAATGTAAATATTGATGGTTATATTTATGATGAGATACGCAATGTTAGGGATTTAAATTATATGAAAAACAAGGTAAAAAAATCTGTTGATTGGTTAATGGAAAAATATGAAATTAATGATTATATGGATTTGGAACTCAATCTATATGTAACTGGCTTAACTGTAGCATTAATTGAGGTAATAAATTTTTGTAGTTTATATGGTGTTGGTTTAGTTCTGTATCATTATGATAAGCTATTGGATATTTATTATAGACAAGATGTTTATTTAGATAATTAATTCGCCTTTAAATAAACAATTGAGAGTTTTTTAATTTTTTTCCTCTCGGCGGATTTAAATATATAAAGAGGTATTTGTCCCCTCTCCCACTTTATACCTCTTCAAAATTATTCAAGTAATCGGTTTTTAGTTAGCAAGGAGTTAATAAATAATATTTTATTAATTTCTTGGTAAATATAAAACTAATCTTTTAAAAGGAGGAATAAAAAAACAGCTCTTAACTGGCATTAAGAACTGTTTGAAGATTAGCTACCAAAAGGTAACTTTTACTAACATTAAATAAAAATTTGGAACACATTGATTGTAACATAAAAATATTAGGTATTACAATGTGTTATTTAGAATTAGTTTAATATTTATAGATAAAAGTTGCCTTATTACAATTTAATATTAAAAAATTATATCAATTAGAAAAAAAAGAAAGGTATTTAATTAATAAAGAAATTAAATGTAAGGTGAAATTAATATGAAAAAAATTGAAAGCATTGGTAGAGAAGTGGAATTAAAAGCAACTGATTTTGAAATTGGAAAACTGAGCGATAAGTTTGGATTAATGGCATTTAATAAATTTGAGCAGAGAACATATGGTAAAGGAACTCCAAGTGAGTATACATGTTTTTTATTAACTGTAACAAGTGTTGAATTAAAAGATAATATTGAAATTAGATTAACTTATAATACTGAAAATAAAGTGATGTTAGAAAAATTAGGTATGTTTGACGCAGTAGATTTTGAAAACTGTTTAATCAGTCATAGAGCAAATGCGGTAGGAACTTTTGCAACTATTATTCAAACAATTTTTGCAAATAAAATGACAGTTTTAAATAAAAATGCTTTACAAATGGCAGTTAGTACTAATCATCAGCAACCTCAGCCAAATAAATAATGATTTTAAATATTAAACTAGTTCTTTTAAAAATAAATAACGATATTTAATAAAGTAATATCAGTGATGTAAGCATAGCGGTTGACTTGTCCCGAACTGATAAAACAAAAAGTGAGTAGCGTATTAAATATCTTTCTCATTAAATTTAGAGTGACTGGAGGTGAATAAGTTTCTAGGTTTAATGATCGTGTTTTATCGGTAAGACTGAAACCGTTAATGCTACTAAAATTTCTAATATCAATATGTATAAAATAGTATTCTATGCTATACTAAAAATGTGAGGGAGGTCAAAAAATGAAAGGTAGAATTTTAAATAATTGCAAAAAATATTGGTATGTTATAGGGATTTTAGTTATAGCATTTATTACTACAGGTTTTATTGTTTTAAATAAAGAACCTGATTATTTAGTTTTAAAAAATAAAGCAATCAAGGTTGAATTAGGTACAAAATTTGATAATAATCTTGAAACTTATTTAGATACAATAAAGTTAAGCAGTGATATTAAGAAAGATGTATTGAAAAATGCTAAGATAAGTGTTGATAAGAAATTAAAAGATTCAGATTATTATAGTGTTGGTAATTATAAAGTTACAATTTCTTATAAAAATCAAAAGGAAGTTGTTAAATATAAAGTTGTTGATACTACTGCCCCTAAAATTGAGGGAGTTGAAAGTATTGATATTGTACAAGGTACAGATTTATCAACTTATGATTTTGTAAGTTTGTTTACTGTTAGTGATCTGGCAAAAGTAGAAACAAATATTGATACAAGTGCAGTTGATTCAAATACTGTTAATAGTTACGTATTAAAAATCAATGCGAAAGATGAGAGTAAAAATGAAACTGTTAAAGAGGTAGCAGTTAATATTGTTCAAGCACCTTCACAAGATGAAGAAATTATAAGTGAAACTGTTACTAATGCCGATGGTTCCACAAGTGTCAAAACTGTTACTAAAAAGAAAGCCACTGTAGAAAATAATAGCAATTCTAATAGTTCTTCTAATAACAGTTCAAGCAGTAAATCATCAAGTAGTTCATCTAACAGTAATACAAATAGTAAACCAAGTGGTAGTACATCGTCAAACAGTTCATCTAATAATAATTCTAGTACTACTAAACCTAATAATGGTAATTCCAATACAAATATTAGTAAGCCTAATAACGGCGGTTCTTCTTCAAATAGTGGAGGAACTTATAATCCTGATAATTCATTTCAAGATGGTGATAGTACTATTAATGGAGGAAGTGGGACTGGTAATTGGTATTGGGACGAAAATGGAAATTTAGTATTTGGGTAAAATAAATTAATCGAGCAACTTTTTACAGTTGCTTTTTTGTTGAATAAATATGTAATTCAAAATAGCTGAATTTATCTGATAGATTAGTAGATTGTTTGAATTACAGGAAAGGAAAAAAAGGAAAATGATAGTAAAAAGAGTAAAGAAAATATATAAGCAGTTGTTTATGGTATTTATTATGGTGTTTTCTGTTTTTGGTATTTGTAATTTGAATGTTAATAGTGTAAGTGCAAATTCTGGTAATATACCAATTAAAAGAATAAGAGAAATAAAATATCCTAGTGCTTTAGGTGATTATAGTACATGGGTAACAGAAATAAATGGTAATATTGGTTACTGTTTAGAAGCAAGTAAAAATACTCCTGTAAATGGAAATTACGTTTATAATGAAATAACAAATAATGAAAATTTATTAAAGACTTTGTATTATGGTTGCGGTGGACCTGCTGATATTATCAGTACTGATGGTTTAACTCCATGGGACAAAGCATATGTATTAACTCATGTCGCTGCCAGTTATTATTACAGTGGTGATTTACATGGTGTAGATTTGGAGCATGTTTATCCAGGCTGGTGGAATTGGATTACACAGACTATTCCAAGTATGCCTACGCCTACAACCGAATTTAATTTTAGTGAAAACAGTTTAACTGCTTATTATGATAAAATTAATAACGAACAGAGAACACAGGAAATTACTTTTAATAGTGTATCTGCACAAATTATTAACATTCCTCTTCAAGATGGTGTAACATTGCATAATTTAACTAAAGGTGTTAATGAAACAGGTAATGTTACTGTAAGTGGTGGAGATACTTTTTATTTAAGTGCTCCTTTAGGTATTGTCAAAGATACTTGGTTAAGTGGTAATATAAGCGGTTCAGGTAAAACATATTTTGCACCATTAGCAATAATGTGCGGTGGTAATTATCAAACATTGGGTTCATTTGGTTGGAAAGAAGACCCTAGAAGTATTGAATTAAGTTCTAAGTGGTTAGATGTAGGTTCATTGGAATTGAGAAAAACTAATGATGTTGGTAATTTTATTGATGGTGCTGAATTTTCTTTAGAATCAGTATCATTTGACGGTTATAGTGAAAAATTAGTTGTTAAAGATGGAAAGATTAAGGTTGATAATTTGCCTGTTGGTATTTATAAACTTACTGAAACAAAAGTACCTGATGGTCATGCTATTACTCAAACGGTGTATGAAATTGAAATAAAAAAGGATGAAATAGCTGATAAGGTAGTAGTTAATAAATTACGACCTACAGGAAGTTTAATTATTAATAAATCTTTAGAAAATGAAAATGAGGAAATGCCGTTATCTGAAGAAAACAGTAATATAGTTAATGTTGCTGATTATGATTTTTCTAAAGTTCAGTTTAAAATTACTGCTAATCAGGTAATTAAGGATTCTGTTTCTTTAGAAACTTTATACAAAAAAGGTGATCCAATTACTGTTGGAAGCGGTAAAGGAAGTAATCAAGATGTTGTTGAATTAATTAGTGGTAAAGATTTGGGTAAAGGTGTATATACACCTGACAATAATGGCAGATTGGAATTAAACGGTTTACCAATGGGGTCATATAATATTGAAGAAATTTCATGCTCTGATGGTTTTGTTTTAGATAAAGAAATTAAAACAGTACAGTTTGTTCAGGAAGATTTTGTTACATTGAGTTATACATCTTCTTTAAATATTAATAATAAATTAACGAAAACGATATTTAGTAAAGCTGATGTTGGTGGAACTCAAATAAACGGTGCACATGTGCAAATTTTAAACAAAGATAAAGAGGTTATTTATGAGTTTGTTACAAGTGATGAACCTTTGCAGATTGATGGTTTAAAAGATGGTAAATACTATTTTCATGAAGATTTAAGTCCTTTAGGATTTGCTTTAAGTAATGATATTGAATTTACTGTTAAAGATAGTGAAATTCAAAAAGTAGAAATGACTGATTATATTGTTGATGTTGCCAAGGTAGATGAACAGAGCAATTATTTAAAAGGTGTAGGTTTAGAGATTGTTAGTGAAAGGACTAAGAATCTAGTAGATAAATGGACTACAGGAGAACATATTTTTAATTTTAGTGATGAAATGATTGCTAAGTTAGAAAATAATGAAACTGTTAGTGATATATTTATTAGTGAAGATGATTCAACTGTCCTTTATAAAGCTGTAAAAACTGATAAAGATGATTACATGCTGATGTTGCAAAGTAATGGTGAAACAAACTATTATTTTGTAGATAAAAACGGTGATGAAACTAGACATTTAGTAAGAAATTTAATCAATGATTCGTCATATATTTTACGTGAAACTGATGTGCCAAAGGGGTATTCAACTGCTGAGGAACAAAAATTTACTTTAAAAGATGAAAATGTTTCTTTAACAATGATTAATGAAACGATTAAGACATCATGGCATAAAGTAGATGTTTCAGGAAATGAATTAGAGGGTGCACATTTAAGAGTTACTGAATTAGACGGAACAGTTATTGATGAATGGATTTCGACTAAAGAACCTCATGCTATCAATGGAGTTTTAGAAAAAAATAAAGAATATTATTTTGAAGAAACAATTGCTCCTGATGGTTATGAATTAGCACAAAAAGTTAAGTTTAAGATTGATGATACGGGTAAAGTTCAGCATTTTTATTTGACTAATAATTTAAAACCTAAGAAAATTGAAACTGGTGATAATTCAGATATTAGCAGTTATTTAGGCTTAGGTCTTGTATCAGTTGGTGGTATAATACTAATTTCAATTTTAAGAAAAAAAGGTAAAGTAATTGGAAAATAACGCAAGACTTCCAAAAAAATATAGAAAGGTTGGCTATAATTATTTATCGCTTAAAGGTGATAATGTAGACAACCTTTTTTCTTTACCGCCAAATGATTTAAAAACTATACTGTGCTTAATAAATGATTATGTAAACAGTTTAGATTTAAGAAGAACTGTTTTAAGTGCAAGTGATGGATTGAGAAGTTATAAAAAGGCTTTCGAAACAAGAAAATATAGAGTTGTGTTTACTGTATCCCCTACCGCAATGAGTGGACTAATTTTAATTTATAATCATCACTATTTGTTAAAAAACAGTAATAATAAAGTAAGTTATAATCAGTTGAGATTTAATACAGAATCTAAAGAAATAGAAAGTAAAGATTATTACAATCCGTTAGGTATACCATATGATACACCAACAAGAAAATATTTTGTTGGTTATGATAAAGATAAAATGTTAGATTACTGTAAAAAGCATAATGGTTTATGGGGCAGTAATAAAAATCCTTATGGTGATCTTTATTATTATGTTGATATTTCTAAAAAATAATTAAGGAGTTTTTTAAATGAAAATAATTAATAAAATAATGTGTTTTATAAAAAAGAATTTTTATAAATTTGTAGTTTCACCATTAACATTTTTAATGGTACTGTTGGTTAATAAAATGAGCATATATGCCAGTTCTTTAGGTGAAACTATTAAAGGTGCTAGTAATACTGCACAAACTGAGGCTTTAGGTCTTTTAGAAGTCGGTGGAATTATTGGTATTGTTGTTTCAGCTATATGCTTAGCAGTTAATCAGAGAAAATTAGCGATGACTATTATTATAAGTGTAATTTGCGGATATATTATTTTGAAGTTTGCTCCGCAGATTTGGAGTGTTATTACAGGCGGTATTTAACGAGTCTGATTAAGACTCGTTTTTTATTTAATGATTTTTGTGATTCATTATTATATATGTGTATTGTGGATCAATAAAAATAGTGTACTGCAAAAGAGGTGTATAAATGAATATTAGAAAAAATAAAAAATTTTTATTTTTAGTCGTTGTTTTTACAGTTATGACAGTATTTCTTTTGCTGAGAATTAAAGTATATGCATATGATATTGAAGATGTAAGTTATATTTGGGATTATCTTGAATTAGATCATGTTTTTACTGATGTATCTAGAACTATAGGTTCATGGATATATGATTTTTTAAGCAGTATATTAGATTTTTGTTATAACGGTTTTACTGAATTAATGAATTTTAATATTTTTGATTTGGATATAGCAAAAAAAGTAGTTACAAATATGGATAAAGTTGTTTATTCGTTATTGTTTATTGCCTTTGTAGTTGTCGTTGTAATAAAAGTACTGCAGATGGAAAATCAGTTAAAAACACTTCTTAATGTTGTAATGACAATGGTATTTGTTGGAATATTTACACTAGTATTAACTTTTATGACAACGCTTAAAAATGATTTAATAACCGAAAGTGATAATATTGTAGGTAAAGGAATTTATACAATAAGCGAAAATCTTTTAGCTGATAATACGGTTGATATTCTTACAAGTATGGACGAGGGAAAAGTTGTTCATTTAGAGCCTAAACAGGTTAAGTATTATGATCATTCTGAAAGAATGACTAAAGATAATTTAGGAGAAATAATAACAGGTATTAATGATGACGGTACATATGAAAAAGAAAAAGTAGCAAATGGTTTATTTGGTAATGGTGATGAAAGATATTATCGTTATAGAACTGATTATGTTAATGTAAATATAACGATATTAGCAAGTATTGTTATTTATCTTTTAGCAATGTTTAAAATGGCTTATCTGTTGTGGCAGTGGTTTCAGGTAAATATATTTGGCAAAATAGCTATGGCAAAAGGTTTTAATGATTTTCAACAGGTTGGTGGGGTATTTTCGAGTGCTTTAAAGACTTTGATGGCTCAGGTAATTATGTATTTTAGTATGTTATGTTTTAGTTTTTTATGCAGTGAAATAATGACTACTACAAAATTATCAAACTGGCTTGTAAAAGATATTTTGATATTCGGTATAGGCATGGCTATTGTTGTAGGCAGTGGTTTTATAAATGAATATTTGGGAATTGATGATGGCTCAGGATTTGCATTAAAAAGTATTTTTATGGGTGGTCGTTTAGCAAGAATTCCTAAAAAAGGGTATGACTTAGCTAAAGATACTGTTAAAAATGGATATAAAGCTGGCAAATTTGCTTACGGTTATATGAAAGATAAATACAATGAGCCTTTACAGGGCAGTGCAAATGATATTTTTGGTGCATTTCATAATAATCGAGATGATGATAATTATAATGGCAGTAATGGACTTCCCCCAAAGTCCCCTGCTCCGTCACCTGATGGTTCTAATGGTTTTAGATCGTCACGCTATAGTCCGTCACCCTTTACAGATAATTCAGAAAACAGTAATTCAAATAATGACTTAAAAAATAAACATAATCAGTATGAAGATATATTAAATGAACATAGCAGTAATAATAAATACAATGATAAATTGAATGATGATAATTTAAAAGCTGATCGTGATTTTTACTTTGATAATTCTAGATATGATACTAGAGATAAGTTTGTTAGAAAAGATTTAGGAAAAGAAAAGAATGATAAAATAAATAAAGCAGGTACTGATTTTAGTGAATATGATGATTATTTAAAAGATGATTAAATAATGAAACTTAAAAAATGAGGTGGTTAATTATGGAAAAGAAAACAATAGCAAAAAGTATAAGAATGAAACCAAGTATTTATGAATTTATAAACAGTCATAGCGGTGATGGTTTTAATGAAAAATTTGAGACAGTAGTTAGACGGTATTCATTAGACAGTAAAAAACTAGTAGAAGAAAATAGATATTTGATGTTGGAAAATGGAAAACTTAATGAAATGATATATGAAAAAAGAAAACTATTAGATCAGTTAAGTAATTTAGAGAATGATTTAAGAACGGTTTTCTTTCAAATAAAAAAATTAGCTGAAAACAACGTGGAGGGATTTTAATGGCAAGAATACCAAGTAAATCTAAAACTAATAATTTAGAGGATAGTAATATGTCTTTGGAAGCAGTTTTAATTATATTTCTGGTTGTTCTTATTGGTAATAAGGTTCTTGAAAATTGTGTGCATGGTTCGCTTTCTTTTTTGCTTCTTGTATTGATTATTTTAATTATAGGCTTTTTTATTATGCCGAGCAGTAAAAACAAAGGAAAGAACGGTTACATGCGTATGAGTATTTTTATTAAGTATCTGGTCTTAAAAATCAAAGAAAGGATAATCTATCATGATGTTTAAATTGTTTAAGCATAAACCTGTTAAAGTGATTGTAAAAGATAAGAAAAAGAGAATTTTAGAAAGTTCCTTTAAGTCTTTAGGAGTTGCTGATGTTGGAGAATCTATAATTAAAACAGTTGATAATGATGAATTTTATATGTTTGATTTTATTTATTTAGAGCCGAATGGTGTTGATGATGATACAGACAGAAGAAATCATTTTTTAATGCGACAGTTATTAAATTCATTAGAGGGCAAAATTAAATTTTATTTTATAGATGAAACTAAATGCAACTTAAATAAAAATATTGAATTTTATGAAAATAGATTAAAAGAAAATTTATCTGATAATATAAAGAAATGTATTATTAATAGAATTCAACTGATGAAAGCATTTAATGATGAAAAATATGTGACTATGCTTGTTTTAGTAGAAATCCGACATAAAGATTTATTTTTATCTATGACACGCGACTTTTTAAACGTTAATTTGATTAGCGGTAAAAAATTATTAAATATATTAGATATGCTTAATAATGAAATGTCATGATTGTAATACAAAAGAATGTTCTGCAGATTGTGGATCATTTTTTTATTGAATTACATTTAGGAGGTTGTTTATGAAATTAAAAGATTTTTTTAATTTATGTGTTAATGATTATATAATTTATATTTATGTTTCTGAAAATCAGTTAGTATATAAAGGTCTTTTAGATAAATTTGATAAAGAAGATTTATATGATTTAGAAGTTTGTCATATCTCACCTTGGCAAGGAGCATTGATTATTGATATTGAGTAATTTTTATGATGAAACACTATGGTTGTAAATAAATATGTAATTTATTCTTAAAATAATACCAAATAATTGATGTAATAATTTTTTATCATATCGTTTTTATTTTGAAAAATTCTTTGATATAATAAAGATAAGGAGGGAGTTAATATGAAAAAACTAGCTATTATATCTGATATAATATGTTTAATCGGAGTATTGTTTATGTTAATTATTAGAATACAAGATAGTGAAATGTGGTATAAGGCAATAATGGCCATTATTGCTTTAATAGTATCAATTAGATTAATTTATGATATAAAGAAATCTAAAGATAATTAGTTTGCTTATATTAACTATGTCCGTTTTGTTTACTTGCAAGTAATAAAAGATGTATTAAGAATGGGAGAATATTATGAAAAAATTAAAAGAATTCGCAATGAAAATTATTAGTAGTATTACAGTATTTGGTCTTATATTATCAATAATAGGTATGAAACTTGCCTTCTACAATACTTGAAACCATGCTATCACCGTCTTATATTATCAATAATAGGTATGAAACCAATTTCAGCTGCTGAAATTCAGGAATTTGATGGAGATTATTTTTATCTTGTGCAAGAGGGTAATAAAGTTACAATGACTGACAAAGAAAGTGGAGAAACTGTTTTTATTGAAATTGAAGATATTAACAATGCTATTTTAACTTTAGAGGATGGAACAATAACAGAGTATCAAAGAGAAGCTCCAATTTTGAAACCTACTACACGAATGGGTGTACCAATACCTGATTATATTGATCCAAGTAAGTTTTCTTATACATATTTTCAAACAACATACACTGATACAAAAACACAAGGTGATATTGAATCAATCGCACTTGGACTTCTTAGTTTTATGCCATATTTTGGAGGGATTTTTGGTATTATTGGAATTATAGAAACTGCTCGTAATTTAGGGGCGAAAACAATTTGGATTAAAACAAAAGAATATTATGCACAAGGTTATATGTATTATAAATATCATAGTTATTTTTATACAAATTCAAAATACAAAAATCATTTTAAAGATACGATAAATTATGTAAAGATGTGGTAAATTTATAATATATCAGTAAAACATTTGTGTTAAATTGATTTTTAAATAATAGAGCTGTAATAAAACATAATACAATTTTAATATTTTAAAGAAGACAATGTTTCGGATATTTGCTGAAATACGTTGTCTTTTTTTGTGTATTGTTCTTTTATTATATGTTGTTATTGGAAATTATAGAATAAAAACACTAAAAAGAGGTGATGAATAGTGATTTACAAAGTATTTTATATTATTTTTAACAATGTTGATTTATTTAAAGTATTTAAATGGATAGTTATATTTATTGTTGAGTGTGTAGCATTATATTGGGGATTTTACTATATTAAAATTAGGTGGTGGTAATGTTGTTTAAGAAAATTAAAAGCAGAATAAAAAATAAAGTTATAAGCAGTGAAAAAAAACTTGTTTTAAATAATGAAAATTATGAGATATTTAAAAAAATTTCCAGTAAGACAGGTATTAAGTGGAATGAACTTTATTATATGAATGCTAATAAATATTTTGCATGTTTAGAAATATTTGACTATATGGAGGATAGCGGTTATGGTTTTTTAAATAGTATAATTTCTTTAGAAAACTGTTTAGTTACGTGTGATTGTAACCATGTTGACAGAATGGAATATAATGACAGATTTGAAAAAATTATCAAAAAGCATGAAAATGAACAGGATAGCGCAAGAAAGTTTAAAATATATAAAAATGCTAGACAGTCAGTTGTTGAATTAAATGAATTTGACGATGAGATAGCTTTTAATAATGACAGTGTTAAAACCATAACTGTACGTATTTATATTTATGATGATACTTTGGAAAAGTTACAGGAAAGACTGGATAAAATTATTAATCAGCTTGCACGGATAAGTTTAAGAGGTTTTATACAAACAAATAATTTAATACAGGACGTTAGAGCTCTAACACGTTTTGATGACTCTGTGCAAAAAATGGTTTCTTCTAGTACAGTTGCAGATATGCTTATGAGAAGTGAAATTAATAAGATTGATGAAGATGTAGCTTTGATTGGTTATACAAGAAATGGTTTGTATGCTCCTGATTTTTACAGTTTTGAAAATTATAGTTATAATAAGATATTTATAGGCGGTATGGGGAGCGGTAAAAGTGCTCTTCTTAAGTCTATAGGTGAAAGTACAATTTTAGGAGGAAGTCATATTGCACATATTTTTGATATACATGAAGAATATGACGATTTTGCAAAACAGTTAGATATATCAGTGTTTGATTTTAATGAAAACCAAAATATTAATTTTATGCAGATGTTCTATGTTGATAATGATAAAGGAGTCATTACTAAAAGTGATGTGCAGACTAAAATTGATGGAATAATAGAAACAGTAAAAAGCGTTAATGATATTACTAAGGAAACTGTTGTCAAGCAGTTAAAATTATTACTGACTGATTTTTATGATATTTATATAAATAGAAAGTTGGAAGATATTTCCAATATCGAATGGTTTTTATTAGAAGATGTTTTAAATAAACTGACTGAAAATAAAAAACTTGGATTTTATGAAACTATAGCTTTGGAAGATATTTATAATTTAGAACTTTCTTTAAAGGATATGGTTGTGAGTTACGGTTATATCTTTAACCGCATTACAAATATCGATTTTGATTTAACTAAATCACTTGTTTATAATATTAGTTCTTTTAAAGGTCTTGATAAAAAAGTTAAATCAAGTTATGTCAGTCTTTTACTTGATTATGAAATGTCGGCTGTATATTTAAATCAAAAGCGTAATTATGAACTGATGAAAGAAAAAGGTTTAGAATTAGGTTATTTAAAAAGACCATTGATAACTCATGAAATCATTATTGATGAAACTATGCAGTATACAGATGATAAAGGCTTTTTAAATAAAGTTTTAGAGCTGATGAAATATCAAAGAAAGTGTTTTAGCGGTTCTACTTTTGTTATACATGCAACTGATGATATAAATAAAAATCTTGAAAATAATGGTGATTTGTTGTCGCAGTTATTTGAACTTACTACTAATAAATTTATCGGATATACAACAGGAAAATCATTAACGACTCTGCCTGTTCTTATACCACAGTTAAATAAAAATGATTGTAAGTTAATAAGTACGTTTTCAAAAGGTAAAAATAATGAACGTACTTTTTTTGTATTTGATGATAAAAAAAGAAAAATTATTATGACATCTATTATAAACAGTTTTCAAAAAACTTATTATAAGGGCGGTGTATAATGAAAAAAATGATAATAATATCGATTTTACCGATATTATTATTTTTTGTTGTTTTAATAGGTGTTGTAGGCAGTGTTTCTAATGATTCAAGCAGTTCATCAAATATAAATGCAAGTGAGGTACAAGGTTTGCCTAGTACGATTAAAGAAGAAATGGTAATTGCAAGTTTAGAAGTACAGGCAAAATATGGTTATCCTACCAGTGTCTGTTTAGCGCAAATAATTCAGGAATCTAGTGGTAAAAATGAGGGATTATCAAAACTGGCTTATGAACATTGTAATTTATTTGGTTTGAAAGCAAGCAGAGGTTGGGATGGTAAAATTATTGAAATGCAGACAAAAGAACAGGATAAAAACGGTAATGAATATACGATATATGCAAAATTTAGAAAGTATGATACATGGACGGATAGTATTAATGATCGTGCTGAACTGTTAAAAAAATCTTTTACATATGATGTTGACGGTATAACTAATGCTGATGAATTTGCGAAAAGATTAGAAAAATGGGCTACTGATATAGATTATTCTGAAACACTTATTAAACATATGAAAAAATATGATTTATATAAGTTTGATACTATGACTATAGAAGAATTTAAAGAAGATTCTAATAATATCATGGTAAGTGGCGATAGTGAATTAGGTAACGCAATTGCTAACAGTGCATTAAGTAAAAGAGGCTGTCAATATGTATGGGGTGCAAATGGTCCTGATACATTTGATTGCAGTGGTTTGGTATGGTGGGCATGTAATGAAAATGGAGTTAAATTTGAAAGGACTACTGCAAGTCAGTTGTCAAAAATGGGTAAATCTGTTAAATATGAAGAATTGCAAGCGGGTGATATTATCACATTTAAAACTGACCCATCTTATATAAGCCACGTGGGAATTTATATAGGCAATGGACAAATGGTACACGCCCCTAACAGAACTACAGTTGTAAAAGTCCAACAGATAACAAGCGGTTATTATTATGAACGTATATATAACTGCAGAAGATTGTATTAGTTATGTAATTCAGTTTTTCTGCAGTTTTTTGTAAATATGAATTACAAATGATTAAATGAATTAGAGAAAGTGGTGATTTTATGAAATTTGGAAATAAAGATAATAAATATATTATTTTAAAAAATGGAAATAATTATGGTTTTATATTTGGTACAGTTATTACATTTATAGTTTTTGTTTTACTGATAACTTCTAAGATGTGGTTACCTGATGATAGAACAGAAATGATAAAAAATAATAATACAGAAATGTATTTTTATATGATTAATCTGGAAACAGGTGATTATTATGTTGATTATGAAAATAATTTAGCTGAGATTCATTTAAAACAGTATGTTGGAGATGTTGATAAAAAATACAGTTTGAAATTTAATGTATATGACAGTTATGGAAATAAATTACCTACTATGCTGATTGATGGCAATAAAGAAAAAGATAATGATGATGATGAAAATGAATCTTCGCCTTATAACATGAAAAGCATTTTGCAGATTGGAATACCTGATGACTTATATTATTTAAGAATTGATGTAGTACAAAAAGACAATACTACTCAGCAGATTTTTATTGATTATCGCAATATGAAAGAAAAGAAAATTTTAGAAAAAGGTAAAGACTATTTGAAAAATTATGAAAATGAATTAATTGAAATGAATACTTTAGATTATGAAATTAATGAATCTAAAATAGCAATTGAAGATATAAAACAGTCTATTAAAGATTATAATAATTTGCCTGATGATCAAAAGGCTTTAAATCCTGATGGACTTAGTAATTTAAATAATGATTTAAATACTGAAAATGATACTTTAGAAAATCTGGAAAAAGATTTAAAAAAACAAAAGAAAATAGTTGAAAAGTTAGAAGATGTACCTTTTACAGTTGGTGATAAAAAATGATTGGTTTATTGATTTTAGGTGATATTGGTGTATTTATTGGATATATGTATTTAAAAAGAAAGGGTTTGTAATTCAATAGTATTATTGATCTTTTAAATCGGGATTTATTAGTGAATTACAAAAATAAATAAATTGAGATGAAAAAGAAAAACAAGAAAGAAAAGTATTACCGAATATATGTCGGTAATACTTTGTTAATGTTTATTTATAAAACAGGTAATTTTTTTCGTAATATTTATTGGAAGATATTTAAAAAGGAATATGCATCAGCTTATAAGAAATACAAAAATGATTTATTAAATGTTAAGCGACTGCAAAAGAACTTTATAAAAATAAGCAAATTACAGAATAGAAAAATAAAAAAATTTAGTGATGTTCCCCTATTTTATTATCGATTTAATAGTAAAACAATCAGTATTAAGATTAGATTTTTAAATCTTCCAAAAGAAATTAATTATGAAAATTTTTTAGAAACAATTGTAATTACTTCTAATTTAAAGGTTATAGAAAAAATATTTAAAGATGGATTTTATTATGTTGAATTAGGTTTGTTAGCTGATAATATCCCTGAAAAGGTATTTATTGATAATTCCAGTGACAAACTTAATATACCAATAGCAGCAAGTTTTGGCAAAATTATTTATTGGAATATCAAAAGTGTTCCGCATGCTCTGTTTACAGGTTCTACAGGTTCAGGAAAAACAACTTTTGTAAAATATGTCTTATCGAATATTTTAAGATATTATGAGGTAAACTGTATTGACGGTAAATCTATTGATTATATAAAATACAGCGATTATTTTAAAAAGTATGAAAGTGTTTTAAATAAAGAAAACTGTATTAGTATGATTAAAGAGTTTAATGATGAAATGATTGATAGATTTACTTATTTACAGGAAATAAAAGAAGATAATATTTATGATAAAAATATTTATCAGCCTAAATTTTTAATGATAGATGAATATACCAGTTTTATAGAGTCGTTAGATAAAAAAACTAAAGCAGAGATATTAAATTTAATAGGAAATATAGCACGTTTAGGACGTGCAGTAGGAATGATACTTATTTTATTAATGCAAAGGCCTGATACGACTTTTTTAAGCGGTGAGATAAGAAATAACTTTCTTTTGCGTGTAGTACTGGGACCAAACGGTAATGAAATATACAGAATGATGTTTGATACAGCTGATGATTTTGAAAATAATATGAAAATCGGTCAGGGCTATGCAAGGGTTGGAGGAAAACAATATATAATAAGTATTCCATATGTAAAAAGTATTGAAATATAGCAGTAAATATTGATTTTTTCAGTAAAATGTAATACAATGTATTACAAAGAGAGGTGATATGTATGAGTTTTTCAATGAGATTAAGTCAGGAAGAAGAAAGTCTTTTTAAGAGTTACGCTAAATTGCATGGAATCAGTTTATCCGAAGCATTGAAAAGAGCGTTATTGGAAAAAATTGAAGATGAATATGATATTAATATTGCTGAATCTGCATATAAAGAATATTTAAAAGATCCAGTTACTTATTCTATGGACGATGTAAAGAAAGAGCTAGGGTTATGAGATATAAAGTTGTTTTTTCAAAAACTGTTTTAAAACAGTTAAAGAAGATGGATAAATATACTAAACTTTTATTGATAAATTGGATTGAGAATAATCTTGATGGTTGTGATGATCCTAGAGTACACGGTAAGGCTTTAAGTGCTAATCGTAGCGGACAATGGCGGTATAGAATTGGTGATTATCGTTTAATATGTGAGATTGAAGATAATAAACTTGTTATTTTTGCTTTATCAGTTGGTCATCGTAAAGATGTTTATAAGAGATAAAAACAAAGTTATTTAAAAAGGAGTCGAGAATTATATCAATTCCTTTTTTAATACTTAAATTTAGATTTTTGATAGGTGTTGTAGCGAAATATAGTATTTTATATACCAAAATTATTAAACGTTAAAATCTTTTAAAGTTTCTTTTTTTTTTATAATAATT
>OASZ01000603.1_pt1 | contig 26823 bp, 20 predicted proteins | sample 1501241 | NCBI WGS metagenome assembly OASZ01 (sample SAMEA2579926, study PRJEB22360) | human gut metagenome | biome: human gut; feature: human-associated habitat; material: faeces | place: Denmark | collected 2008/2010 | reverse complement strand
TTTTGTTATTTTTATTTATTATGAGTGCAGATATGCACAGTTTGCGCTTTCATCTACTACAATATATTTATGGTTAATATCCCTTACAGCCAGTAAGGAATTATCCATCTTGTTGCTTAAGCTGTTAAAATGTATGGAGCAATCGGTATATCGTCTTATTCATCTTGGACTTCGCGTCCGTTGCCGAGACTGATAACCAGCTCCTCATTTGCAGCGTTCGTTTTATGCAGGTTGAACTGCCTTCGGTACGTTCGTGTCACACCACAGTAGATGGAATAGGCAATGAGTAAAACTGGTCTTTATCCATTGCATAATCTGATTTTAAGGAGTGACAAATTTATGAATATGAATGCAGTAGGTATTGATGTTTCCAAAGGAAAAAGCATGGTTGCTATCCTTCGTTCTTATGGTGAGATCATTTCAAAACCATTTGAAGTCAAACACACAGTCAGTGGGATTCGCTCTCTCATTGAGCAGATCCAATCCATTGATGGCGAATCTCGTATTGTCATGGAACACACCGGTCGTTATTACGAACCTCTTGTCCGTGAACTTTCGAAAGCTGACCTTTTTGTATCTGCCATAAATCCCAAACTCATCAAAGATTTTGGAGACAACTCTCTCCGCAAAGTAAAGTCCGATAAAGCGGATGCAGTAAAAATTGCACGCTATACTCTTGACAGTTGGACGGAACTCAGACAGTATAGTCTCATGGATGAAATTCGTAATCAACTGAAAACCATGAACCGCCAGTTTGATTTTTACATGAAACACAAAACCGCTATGAAAAATAATCTAATCAGCATCCTTGACCAAACTTATCCGGGAGCTAACACTTATTTTGACAGCCCTGCCCGTGAGGATGGAAGTCAAAAATGGGTTGACTTTTCAGCCACCTACTGGCATGTGGATTGTGTTCGTAAACTCTCTCTAAACGCCTTTATCGACCACTATCAAAAGTGGTGTAAACGCAGGAAGTACAACTTCAGCCGTTCAAAAGCTGTTGAAATCTATGAAGCATCTAAGGAGCTTGTTTCTATACTTCCAAAAGACGATCTGACAAAGTTAATCATCAAACAGGCTGTAGAACAATTAAATACGGCTTCACAGACTGTGGAACAGCTTCGTACCATGATGAATGAGGCTGCTTCTAAACTGCCGGAATACCCTGTTGTCATGGCTATGAAAGGTGTAGGTAAATCGCTTGGTCCACAGCTTATGGCAGAGATTGGTGATGTCTCCCGATTTACCCACAAAGGAGCCATTACAGCCTTTGCAGGCGTTGATCCCGGTGTAAATGAATCCGGTTCATATGAGCAGAAAAGCGTTCCTGCTTCCAAGCGCGGTTCCAGTACTCTTCGTAAGACTCTGTTTCAAGTCATGGATGTTCTCATCAAAACAAAGCCACAGGATGATCCTGTCTACTTGTTTATGGATAAGAAACGAGCACAAGGAAAGCCTTATTACGTCTACATGACAGCCGGTGCGAATAAGTTTCTTCGCATCTACTATGGTCGAGTGAAAGAATATCTGTCTTCACTCCCAGAATAAATATCTCGTCAATACCTTTATTTTAGACCAGCGAATATCGGTGGTCTTATTTTAATGTTCAAAATCTTGCAAAAATTTTTGCCTGAAATCATCAATTTGCTATTGACTTTTTATTTGCAGGCTCGGTAATTGAATTGCCGAGGATTCCCGCTTATTATCCTAAAGAATATATTTTGTCTTCATAATTTTTCATTTTATAAAAATCCTCTCTCTGTCTTATGCCTTCTTTTATCTGTATACAGAAAACTTGTCCCTGCTAGTGTGCCGACAAGTTGATTCTTGAAACAATCTTGCAGGATAAATTTTTTTATTTCAAGGCGGAGGAAGGAGGCGTAGCGGTGGCTACGGCGACCGACGACAACGCGGAAATAAGAAATTTAGACGCAAGATTGTTCTAGAAATCAACTTGTTGGTACACTAGTTTTGTTACCCATTTTTGCATACAAAAAGGACACCTGCCAAAATCTCTGCCAGTGTCCCTACTATATTTCTTTAAAATCACACATCTATATAGTATAAAAGGTATCGGAATCTCTTCTGTTCAAACAGCTTTTCCATATATTATGATGATATGGAAACAGTGGCAACCGGCTGACATGGTCAAGCTTTCTGACTTTAGTCCCTTCTGGCTTTGCGTCCCTGCCTTTCAACAGGTTTGCCTTTAAAATAATTTTCAGTTTTTCCAAAAATAAAATACCATGTGGCTTTTCTTACGTCAATAATATTTTGGTGGAAAATTTACATATATTTTAACCGAATCAAGTAACTCCCCTGTGGAGGTTACGAAAAGCAATAAGCAGTGGGTGAGGACCTGCTGTTTATTTTTCTAATCCCACGGAAAAAATGCCCATTCGCCATTTCCAACATACCATCTTTCATACCGCCGATAAAATCGAATCTATAAACATGGAAAGTTACTGTCCAGCTAACCCCTGAACAGTAACGGTTCCAATACACACTTTTTATTCCGTAGGGTTCTTTCCGGTTTTCCACATAAACTGCTAGTAAAACTGGTATCTTTTTTCTTAAAAGCGAAATCTCTGCAACATTCCTGACAAATCAGAGGGGATACTGCAATGTATAATGTGCATTGCCGGTATCCCCTCTGATTTATTCAACCATTATTCACAATTTTTTATTTCATTTTAACTTTTCTGACATTTGACCATTCACTGAATGTTTTTGAATTATCCTCAGAAGTACGGTTCCATGCATGTAAACCAATATAATAAGTGCCTGATTTAACATTCTTAAATGTAACAGTTACTGTATTTCCTTTTATCTTTTTTACATAATAATTTTCTCCGGAAACAGCAGGGCATTTCTGTCCGTTAGTTTTGGTAAGGGTATCACTGAGAACTACATCATAGCCCTGAGCGTTTTTGCTCTTCGTATATTTTACTGTCACTGTGGAGCCTTTAACAGTTACCTTACTGATCACAGGTGCTTGTGGCGTAATGGCACTCACATCTACTTTATGGATCTCAGACCACTGTCCAAATACTTTTTTGCCATCTTCACCCTTAAGCCATGCGTGGCATGCTACATACCAGGTTCCCTTATCCATATATGCAAATGCAGACTTCAGTTCTTCCTGATTTTTCAGGACCTTTGTATACTGTCCTGTTTTGAGCATATCCTCAGAGGTGCCGATCACATAATCATATTTCAGAGCACCCTTACACTCTTCATTCAGCACCATTTTTACGGAGTTTTGGGAAACAGATACATTCTTTATAACTGCTTTTGCAGGTCTGGTATAATTTCCGTCTGAATCTGTGATACTTCCGTCTGTACTGTAGGTATTTCCTTTTGTATCTGTTACAGTTTCATCTTTATTTACAGTTGGCTTTTTACCATCTGCATCAGGTGTCAGCTTCGTGCCATCCGGAAGTGTTACAGTTCCATCTGAACTGATCACGATTCCTTCCGGTGTAACAAGGTTTCCATTTCTATCTTCCTCAGTTCCCTCCGGGTAAGCATCCGGTATCGGAGTAACAGTTGGTACCGGCGTTACTGTTGGATTCACTGATGGTGACGGATTTACCGATGGTGATGGATTTACGGTCTGTATGATTGTGGTATCTGATATAGTACAGTTCTGAATTTTATCATCTGGTGTTTTTGTAATGTCACTCCAATATGTATCCGGAGCAGATTCACTGTTGGAAGTTATTTTTTTACCATTTACTGCTGTTCCTTTTGTAGAAGGAGATATAGTGACAGATTCAGTATACGCTTTACCTGGCTCCGCATTTTTGTTCATAAATGAATAAGCAGAACCCCCCTCCAGATATGCTTTTGCTGTTTCTACATTTCCGGTGCCCTCAACTGCATTGCCACCGTTATCACCATCTCCTCGTCCTGCAACAGCAATCAACGTTCCTGCTCCGGAAATCGTTCCGTTGTCAAGAATCACCGCTGCACCGCCAACTGAAGTAGTTGCTATGTTTCCTCCGCCGTATGCTGCAAGCTGGCTGCCCTCGCCAATAGTAAGTGTTCCGCTGCTGACTTTCAAGGCCGGCTGTCCGCTGTAGCTTTTTCCTGTGGCAGGATCTGTTCCTGTGGCAGCTTCATCACCTTTGATATATACTTTTCCTTCTACCTTTACATTTCCGCTTATCACAACAACAGGTGATGTATTGTGACGTGCCTGTGTTCCATTGGGAAGGAAATTAGTGTTGGAGTAGATCATGGAATTCTTTATGGTCGCTCCATCATTCAGAATCAGCTGTCCATTAATGGAAGTACCTGTCAGGAATTTTCCGCTATAATCATCGTGATTGACAGATATTGTTCCACCATTTTCTACTTCAATCTGTCCATATATGGAAGAATCTCTCAGATTCAATGTTCCGCCATTTTCTACTTTTATCTTCACACTGCTGAGAACCTTCATATTGACCATTGTAAGATCACATCCAGCCGGTATGATCAATGTCTGGGTTGTAGCTTCTCCCTCTGAAACAGCATATCCCAGTTCTCCATATGTACCGCTGGTGTGAGAGCCATACCAGGCTTTAATCTCTGCCGGGACTGTTACAATATCATCTGTATCATTAAAATCAGGAATTACCCATGGATCCATATCATACATGTATTTTCCATCTGCAGTCTTGGTTGCATTTTCAAGCTTCAGATGATCTGCCAGTTTTTCCTTAGTACTGTAAACCTTGAAAGTAAGCTCATTACTTGTTACTGTACGCCCTGATTCATCAGTTACTGTAACATTGACAGGATATGTACCGATTTTAGCAGGAGTTCCGCTGAGAGACAGAGAACTGTCATATGTGGAATACATCCCTGCCATCCCACTTTCACTGTCAATGTTTACCTTTGTATTCTTTGTGTCAATTTTTACACCTGTTTCTTTTAACTCCTTCCAGTCAGCTTCAACAGGTTCCTGCCCATCCGGAAGATCAGCTGCTTCCACAACTACATTACTGTTTTTGTTGGATGAAACAGAAGTGGATGCCCCTGAAACTGCATCGTATTTCTGCTGCCCTGTAACAGCGCTTTCGAAGTATCCTTTTAATCTGACATGAAGAGTGTTCACTCCGTTAGATGCACCGTTAATATTAGTTTCACCGGAATCAGCTGTAACAACTTTGAAGTCATTTCCTTCTGCAGTTACCTTAAGATAAAGTTCTTTATATCCATCACTTTTTATTGTAATGACATTTCCAGTATGAAGTACAGTTGAATCAAATACAACACGATTATTACTGCTGTCTGGACAATATGCTTTTCTGCCATATAATGCTATTGCATAATCTGTTTTATCCCATACTGTCCCATCTACAGATATTTCTTTGATTTTACTGATATAATCAGAAACATTATTTTCATCAGCTGGTTTAATGATCTTGTAGTCTGTACCTGAAATTTCCACTTGATCTCCCGCAAATGTTGGCGCATCTTTGGTCTGTTCAGGTTCAGACTGTGAAGTTACTTTTTCAACGTTCCAGTGTTTTCCGGTTCCTGTTACCTTTAAAGTAAGATCCTTGTATCCGGTACTGGTGATTACAATCTCATTACCCACTTCAAGTCTATCTGGAGATAGTCCAACATAACCGTCTGAGTCTTTTTTAATATATGTTGTTCCTGTAAGATTCCACGAATAAGTTACTTCATTCCACTCTGTTCCATTAATAGATATTCCTGTAATTTGCTCAACATACCTTGAGTTAAGAGAAGTTTTTAGTTTACAAACATTCGCAAAAGAACCACTTTCATATTCTGCTATCACCTCCGGCGGTTCTTTCACACTTTGTGTACCCTCATCCTGAGCCACCTGTACATTCTCCTGCTCATCCGCAAAATCCGGTGTTCCCGATCCATCACTAAAGGAATCATCATCTGCCTCCTGTGTGATCGCTGAATCCGTAGTCATTGAATCTGTAAATATGTCTGCTGCACATACCGGTACAGAAGCAATCATGTTTGCCGCAATTGCCATAGACATCAGAATTGCCATTCTTTTCTTCATCTGTTTCTTTATCCTCCTGTAATATGATATCAGGGGCCAAAGATGTTTCGACCCTGACTTGAAGCTATCTGTGTATCATCTCATTTCAGATGAAGCGGATAAAATCATCCGATTCACCCCATTTCTGCAGTGGAAATTTAAATGATCAAATCACGCAATAGTTTGCTTTGGTTAACTCTGTTGGTTAGTATATTCTAACCTGTGTGAAAATGCAAGAGAATTATTCTGCATCTGTTGAGAAAGTATCTCATAAATCAAGCAGTATCCTGTTGACAAATTTTTATCATTTCACAGCAAGATAAGACAGAATAGAGCAATTATGGCAATTCCATAAAATAATGCAGGTAATAAATCAGGTAACATCCTGCTATCAGTCTGAAAATATCATCTTCTATCTCTTTTTCGCTGCTGTTTAAAGTAATTTTGTTTCCTTCTATCTGAAGCCCCATTGTATCCGCGAGATTCTCAACCCGTTGCCTGTCATATTCTTTTTCATCCAAAAGAACAGACTTCTCATAAACCCTGAATTTTCCGGTTTCATCACATTCCAGTCTCAGATGCAGTTCAGGGAGTTTTCCGGGTTTAAAGGTTATCTCACTGTATGTCATAGATTGTCTTACTTTTGTGATTCCCTGTTTCACTGCCAGTATGATCCATTCATCCAATACAGGTCCTTTATACATAGGAAGTCCATATTGCAGATGTAATTGGGCCGCCTTGCTGATGCAAGCATTTCTGGTACGGTTATTCAGACGTTTATAAACATTGCTGCCCTCAACCGGGTAGTATTTCTTCAGTATCTTCTCTTCGGCTTTTGTCCATGGATCATTGGTTTTCCTGCTTAATCCCAGAATCATCGCTCTGTATTTGCATGCCTGAAGAGATCTTTCAGGAATAAGAGTATGCACATATCCGGCACCTTTTTCTTCATAATATCGGGAAATGATCGCATCCTCTTCCTGTGTCCATGGAAGTCTGTTATTGTCTGATCTGACATTTAAGTACTTAGCTCTGGACTGACAGGCAGTCAGAGTTCTCCCTTCCAATCGTTCTGCTGCCTTCCTGCCTTCCGCTTTGTAATATGTTCTTATAATTTCATCTTCTTCTGCAGTCCATTCTTTTCTTCCCTGTATGCAAAGACCTAATTTGGCAGCTCTTTTATTACATGCCTCTTTGGATCTTCCCTCCAGTCTTTTCTGAACTTCAGCACCTTCTGTCGGATAATAATTTCTCAGAATTTCATCTTCGCTGCTGCTCCATTTTCTGTTTGCCCCGGAATAAGTAAGTCCTAATGCAGCAGCTCTTCCTCTGCAGGATTCTGCTGATCTCTGATTTAAGCGATAACGTACCTTACTGCCCTCCGCAGCATAATACTCTCTGAGTATTTTATCCTCTGCCTCTGTCCATAATCTGACATATTTAACATCATTCTGTACAGTTGCTGAAGAGGAAATGTTTTTGGATATTTCCATTTTTGATGCCTGGATCCTGCAGCTTTTTGCAGTTCTTCCGGATAATCTTTCACAGACCTGATCTCCTTCTGCGGGATAGTACTTTCTTAATATTTCGATTTCATCGGCTGTCCATCTTTTTTTCGTATTTGCCATGTCTTACACCTGTTTTATATATTATTTCAAACTGAAATATTCACTACTTCTTACTTTTCGTAACCTTCGCAAAAGAATTCCATATGTGAGTGCAATATCTACATAGAAATTCCTGAATGTACAACATATTCATACCCTGTCTCCGTAGTATAAGTTTTTTCCTGTCCCAGTGCCGGAATAACAGATTCAGGGCTGTGCAGACTTCCACTTTTAAATACGATCATCACTTCTGCTTTCTTTTCATTAACCGGAGTTATTTCTATATTATTGATTGTGTTTTCAATCATGGCCCTGGTGATATCTTTGGGTTTTACGCAGGAATATTCCTTTGCATAGTCTAATATCCTGTCCATCTGATCTGTCAATTCTGTTTTTGAAAGAGGTTTCATGCTTTTCAATTGTTCCAGATTCGCTTTTTTCTCTGCTATCTGCTGTGTAAAAACCTTGTTTCTGCTTAAAAATTCCGCATCAGAAATGTAGCCGCCCATATTGTAATCCAGCAGCTTATCTCTCTTCTGTTCCAGTACTGTTATTTCATGCTGTATGTTGTCAATTTTTTCTTCAGTTCCTTCTGTTTTGTTAATCTCTTTCTCATAAAGTTCCAGATACTTATGCAATATACTTTTATTGCTTTGAGCCAGATTGTTATAAACATCCGATATCATCTCCAGCAGGATTTCTTCTTTTACCGGTTTTGATCTGCAGGAAACTGCGCCCTGTTTTATGCGATGACTGCATACCCAGGTCTTTGCAGCTTTTCCGCGGACAGTTCTGACTTTCAGCCAGTATGCAGCTTTATCTTCCGCACAATGTATAAGTCCGGTAAAAAGGTTGTCCTGCTTATAGGAAGTTTTTTTCAACTTGATATTTTTACTTCTTTCTTCCATAATCCTGTTTGCATCTTCCCACAGTTTTTCATCCACAATTGCAGGGACATGGGTACCATCGTCTTTATACATCACCCATTCATCTTCAGGCAGGAATTTCTGTTTCTTAGTAAAGAGATCAACTATTTTTACTTTTCCACCAACATAGTAACCCTTATATTTAGGATTTCGGATAATATTGGCAATCACATGGCTGTCAATCTTTCCCCCTTTATAATTTCTGTATCCACATTCCCATAAAAATTGTTCCAGTGAATGGGTAGACCAGTTTCCCAGAGCATATTTTTCAAAAATAAGCTGTACCATTTTTGCCTCTTCGGGATTCAAAAACAATTTTCCGTTTCGCTTGTCCCATCCATATATATGTGAATTACCAAGAACCACACCGTTCTGTATGGATCTTGCATGACCGAAACGCACACGACTTGAAAGTTTTCTGCTTTCTTCCTGTGCAATACCGGACATAATTGACAGCCTGAGTTCCGAATCCTCATCTAATGTATTGATATTGTCATTCCTAAACCAGACAGCAGTTCCACAGTCCAGAAGCTCTCTTGTATATCGTATACTGTCTAATACGTTTCGGGCAAAACGGGTGATCTCTTTAGTTATGATAAGATCAATTTTCCCGGCTTTTGCATCCTGGAGCATTCTCTGGAATTCCTCTCTGTGGGTTACGGTAATACCGGAGATTCCTTCGTCTATATAACCATCCACAAGCGTCCAATTCTTTACGTCTGAAATCAATTGTTCAAAAAAAGTCCACTGATGCTCAATAGAGGTTTTCTGTTCCTCCTTATCCGTACTGACTCGGGCATAATACGCCACATTCAGTTTCAGATCAAATATATTTTTCTGCCGGGATTTCAGTTCCTCACGTGTTGCATAAATATCCATCTTATTCCTTTCCAATCAACTGATTCGCTGGCAATATTCATCTGAACTGTCCATCTGTTCTCCATTCTTCGCGACTACTGTATTGAATGTACTCAAGGTTATAATGTCTTTCTGGATACTGCTGTGCAGTTTTTCGGAAATCTGTCCATTATCAAGCATTTTGTCATTAATCATTGTCAGTACAACCTGTTCCAATGTCATAAGCATTCCTCCTGTTCTGTATGTTATAATGTGCAATTTGGCATAGAACTATCCAGCGGTAATATGATGAATTTCATAAAATTATTATAACTGATTCAAAGATAATTGTTTTTGAGACGAAAAAAATCCGGAACAGCAAAACTACAGAATAAAAACATGATTCAATTACCAATCCTTTCCAGTATGTCTCTTCTCAGATAGTCGGCAGGCAAAAAGTGAATTCGAATTCACTTTTTATTGTGTGTGACGATACTCATAAACGACGCATATGTCAAATGCTTTGGTAACGTTGAAGAATAGGACAGTTCCAAACAAAAAGTGTCTTCGACACTTTAACTCCCCTGCCCCCCCTCAATCAACTTGAGGGATCAGGGATTTCTTTTTTCATCCTTTTATCTCCAGTTTCTCCGAGGAAAGCCAAAACCAGAATAAAGCCAGCTATCACAAAGCAACAGCGAAAAAAAGACACCCACAGTTAATTCCGAACCCTGTGAGTGTCCAAAAACGAAAGGAATAATGAATTATCAAAAATAAAATCTAAGGTGGACAGATTGCTTTGTCTATTGTAATATATGCTGTATGGAATTTTACGAGGAGGATTTATCATGGAAGAAAAAATACTTAATTTTATTCTGGAATGTGCAGAAGTCCAGAAATTGGTTCCATTCTCACTTATCGAAGAAGAATTTAATCTTATTCTGGACGAAGCCTTAAAGTCTGTTATTACGGATGCTCTCTGGGATAATGATACTATTTCTGACGTAACTATAGGAACTGATGGTTTTACTGTCACATTTTTCGAGAATTGATCGTAAATATCAAACTAATCAACTGATGACACGAACACAGCCAGAAGCATAAACAAAGTATCTGATAAGCAGACATGATCTAATACCCCCTTATCAGATACTTTTTTATGTTCCATATCTTGCCTGCAATTTACGACCGTCTATAGCAATCCTCGTAAATAATGCATTTAAGACAGTTCAGCAGAGTGCGAAAGACAAGGAAGATATCTGCAGGCGTGCTGACGCAAGGCAAAAATATCTGACGCAGATTTCACACTCTGATGGACTGGATTAAGATGCATTATTTTAGAGGATTGCTATAGTCATATTTCTCAAGCCCCAGATTCTCAAAACAATATCTGGGCTTTCCAACACTCTTCCTGCCATATTCGATTGCCTCAGCCGGGCAATAACAAATGCAGGCCATACAGTGCGTACAATGCTTTCCCCATACAGGCTTTTTATTTTTTAGTGTTATGTTGTTTAACGGACAGAATTTTTTACATTTGCCACAGCCGGTACATGTCTGATCCGCCCGGAATGCATTTGCCTTTACAAATGCCGCATAGAAGATATCATTCACCAGACCACTCTCAAAAGAAGCACCCAGGCCACTTTTTGATGGAAGCTTCTCTCCATGTTTGATCGCCAACACAGCTTTAGCAATATCAGGACCTGCTGCCGCAACGATCTTCTTTGCTTTCTCCACATCGGGAGCATTAAACATGGCAATGTAATTTTCCGGCATAATGATCTGTGCCGTCCCCATATGCTTTAATCCTTTTTTCTCACTCAGTTTTCGATTGTATATATCTGCGCCACCAATACCGCTTCCGCAGCTCATCACATACCAGACATTCTTCGCCCCGACAAATTCTGTCTGTCCGATCCAGTCAGAAACCACACGCGGGATCCTCCATGCATAAGTCGGCACCACCACTACCAGATTCTCTCCTGTCTTAACAGACCCGGTATCGCCCGATTTGATCCGTTCGTTCATACAGAGCAGTTTTTCCTGCAAGCTGCCGGCAATCCTCTCTGCTACATATTTACTGTTTCCCGTTCCTGAAAAATAAACAACCATGTCATTTCCTCCTCGCGCCGTTTTATCCTAATAAAAAGATATCACATTCGAACAGGTTTCTCAATATCCGCGGAAGCCCTGCTCCAGTATCATTGATCTGTTTTCCATCAAACTCACCATATACAGAAAGTCAAAAAACACCGCAGATTTCTCTGCGGTGCAGCCCGGAAGTATAACGATAACTTCATGACAAATCTTCATACCAATACGGAATTGTTCAAAAATCTTTCGGAGTCTTACTTGCTTAATTTATGACTGTATTATAAACTGACTTTCGTGATATTATCACACAATAACATAGTAAAAACTCTATTGGTTTTTTCAACAGGGTTCTATCGATTACTCATTTAAGAAGATTCATCTACTCTGAGCTGAAAGCTAATTATATTTCTTGCATAACTGTTTATTTTTATACATATAAGCATCTGCCTCATCCAATAACATCTGCATTGTACCCGACATATCATCGGAGGATAATGCCCATCCGCAGGCATAGTCGATTGGTATTTGATTTTCATAACTATTTAATCTGTTTTTTTCTCTGTACAATGATTTTAATATCACCTTAATTTCCGCCTCGCTTGTATGATAAATGACTGCTATAAACTCATCTCCGCCATATCTTCCAACAAAATCCTTTTCTGGAATAACACTGCGCAAAAGCTTTGCGAAATTCAATATTAACTGATCTCCTGCGGAATGTCCCATTGTATCATTTACAGTTTTTAGATTATTTAAATCAAACATTATGCATGCTGTAAGATCTGTAATTATATCTTTTTTATTAAGTATCTCATTACAGGCATTTTTATTTGGCAGTCCAGTATAGGCATCTATGAATGCTTTCTGTTCCAGCAGTCTGTTTTGCATTGCCATCTGCATTGCCCTTAGAGTCTGCATAATAACCAATATCACCAGACTCAACATATCAAGTGCCGACAGAAGCTCTATGGTACGAATCTTTATAGCAATCTTTTCTGAATAGCTTTCTGCGGCAGAGACAGTTTCATCTGCCATCGTAAAATATATTTCACTCATATTAACAATGTCTGTATTTTCGTATCCCTTGTTTCTTACTGCTTCAATCTCTTTTTTCAATTTATCCCAGTAATCACTCTGAATTTGCAATTTTTCCAGATATTCTTCGTCATTGAGTTTTACCAGATCATAATGTCCATCCTGATATCTTAATCCAAGAAAAATATCATCCAAATATTTAATTAATTCTTCATTTTGGTTTCCTGTAATTTCTAATTTTACTTCGCGCTGTGTAGCTCCACGTACTAGGCCTGCATAATTTATTACGCGTGCTGTCCCCTGTAGCCTACTAATCTGAATCATCATAAAAATAATAAGAACTACTAATATCAGTATAAGGACACTCTGTATAATACCTATTATATTTTTACTTTTTTTCTTGTTTGTCTGCATTTTACAATTTATCTTGAACCTTAAATAATATTCATTTCAATAACTATGCTATTCCTTTACTTTCTCCCTGCATTTTGGGCAAATACCTTTAAATGAAATATCATAATCTAAATATTTTATTCCATTCGTGTCATGAATCATTTCTATCAAGTCTGATATTTCATCCACATCTACACCTGATACCTCACCGCATTTTACACACCTGACATTGTAATGATTTTTTAAGTTAAATCGAATCACTTTATTAAAAAAATACCTACAATAAGTACCTTTTTAATAAGATGTTATCTCTATTCTGCGTTCAAAAATATATTCCGTATCTGACGATAGATCATGCCTGAACGCATAGCCAAGTCTGTCAAATTTTTTTATATCCTCAGGATTTTCAATACTATTTTCAGCCATGAACCTAACCATTTCACCACGAGCCATCTTCGCATATGTACCTTTTGTCACCAGTTTATCTCCTGATAACTCGCAAAATACAATTGTAATATACTTATCCCGTAATGTCAGATACTTTTCTATAGATTTGGAATATTCTTTTGATGCCAGGTTAATTATAATCCTACTGTTGTCGATCACTGAACAATACAACATATCTCCCCAGTATTCATATAAGTTTTTTGCATCTCCTATGCCGACTTTTGCCTGCATTTCCAAGCGGTAAGGTGTCACGCCATCCAACGGTTTTAGAACGCCATAAAACGCAGATAGTATTCTCAAATGATTTTGTACATACTCAAACTGACTGTCCTCAAACACGGATGGAGCCATATATTGAAAAGCAATTCCTTCATATGATAAGACAGCTGGGGTAAGTAAATGATAAAGATCCATGTTTTCCAATCTATTGAAGTTCTGTTCTGTAATTTTGTCATTACATTTCCAAATAGTCTTCAGTTCTTCTTTTGACTTACTTTTCAACCAACTTTGTATCTCTGTCGTCTTTTCAATAAATTCAGGCAATCCATCCGGCGCTATGCTGTCAGTATCTGTAATCATCTTTTTAGCAGGGGATAATATTATCTTCATTAATCTAATTCCTTAAGCATATTTTCAGGATCATCTGCTGCTTTGACTTTATCATTGGCTTTGATGATAACTCCCTGTTCATCGATAAGATATGTAGTTCTTACCACACCCATAGAGACTTTGCCATAATTTTTCTTTTCTTTCCATACATCATAAGCTTCAATAACTTTCCGCTCTGGATCTGCTAAAAGTGTAAATGCCAGTCCATATTTTTCCTCAAATCTCTTATGAGAGGATACAGAATCCTTACTGACCCCAAGAATAACTGCACCTTTTTCAATAAACTGAGGATATCTCTCGGAAAAACCACATGCCTGTTTCGTACATCCCGCTGTATTATCCTTGGAATAGAAATATAATACTACTTTTTTTCCTGCATAATCCGATAATCTGTGTATTTTTCCATTTTGATCTGGCAACTCAAAATCAGGTGCCTTGACCCCTACTTCCAACATTAATTATTCCTCCCTCTCTGTAACTTTCTCTTTATTCGCCTTTTTCTTCCTATTCCCGGAAATCATTTTATGCCCTGTATATATCGCCATTGTCATACATAGCATAGAGCTTAACGCAAAGTATTTGTGGCTTGATTTTAACCCTTTATGTCCAGTGTAAAAAGTACCAATCATTGTGATCAATGCTCCTACTGACCAATATTTATGTGCTTTCATATAATTCCTCCGTCTTTTATCTTCGGTGTTTTTAATTGTAATTATACTATACAATAATCAGATGTCAATTTGATAATGAAACAATCAGGGCAGCCGGGGCTTTGACAGTTACATCGATTATAAAGTCCATTAATCCCGCATAAACTCTAGGTTTTCTTTGTCAATCAATTTGTTTTGATTTATAGTAATGTCGAAAGTAGTTGAATTATTTTAAATCAGATAGTATTATCTTTTATAGAATCTTATCTATTACTGAAGTAACGAGAATGCGACGCGCAGTTATTCAAACACTTTGAATACATCAAATCCCGGATCTTCTCTCTGGTATATTATCTTCTGTTTTTCATTTATTATAGTTAATTGCCCCGAACTTGCATTGTAATCAATCGAATTTATGCCACTGTTCGATTTGAAGAAATCGATTTTTTCCTGCATAACCTTGATAAGATTCTGTGAATAAATCTGGTTCGGTAAGGATTTATCACTAACCTCATACAGACGGTCAAGGGAAAGCTTCTGACACACCCCTTTCAATGTGTGCGCACTGCGGAAAGCATCTTCATAATTTTTATTTTCCAATGCCTATTTTAACTGTAGATAACTCTGGTCTTCAAGGAACTTTAATGTAAATCTCTGAATCAGTGCTTCGCTGTGAAGGCGTCCCAAAACAGCCTCATAGTTTCCTCCGATAGCTTTATAGCACTCCTGCATTGTCATCTTTTAGCCCTCCTGTCAATTGTATTCCACTAGAGCGTGTCTGAAAAATGCTTTACGCAAGATGTGCGTCACAATTTGTGGGAGATTTTGTTCGGATGAGGGCGTCGTAGTGGGCTACGACAACCGAATTCGGACAAAATATACCGCAAAGTGGGGCGTGCAGATTGCGGGAATGATTTTTCAGACACACTCTAATTCATGAACCTCTGCTAATCATTATGAACATACCTTAAAATCGTTTTTATAACTTCCTCAATCACAATCGGCTTTGACAAATGTGCATTCATTCCTGCATCCAGTGATGCCTGAACATCTTCACCAAATGAATTGGCTGTCATTGCTATAATAGGAATGTTTTTTCCATCCGGTCTGTCATTCATCGTCCTGATTGCTTTTGCCGCTTCATAACCGTTCATTTCAGGCATCATGATATCCATCAGGATTACATCAAATGTACCTTCCGGATGATTTCTGAAAATCTCAACAGCATTCTTTCCATCTACAGCTCTTTCTACATTCATTCCAAACTCTTCCAGCTGCACGGTCGCAATTTCTGCATTCAGCTCATTATCCTCTGCAAGAAGGACTTTCACACCTGTAAGATTTACCTTTTCAGAAAAACCTGTGTCTGACTTATTACATTCCTTATCAGTAATTTCCAGAGGAATATCCACAGCAAAAGTGGTTCCCTCATGCTTTTTACTCTGCACGGAAATGGTTCCACCCATCATATCTACATACTTCTTTACAATAGCCATCCCCAGTCCAGATCCATGGTACTGCGTTCTCACATCGGAATCTTCCTGTGCAAATTCCTCAAAAACTTCTTTTGTAAATTCCTCACTCATGCCAATACCAGTATCCGAAATGCGGTAATGCATATTTATATATCCATCCCCGCCCTTTTCCTGACACCGGGCTTCAAATGTAATCGTCCCTCCATCCGGAGTGAACTTCACGGCATTGCTCAGAATATTTACCAGCACATCTCGCAGACGTACAGGATCCACAAGTACATTGGGGATCTTTGCTTCTTCACGCTGGATCTTAAAGCTGATATCCCTGTTCGTAAGAAAGCCTTTTGTAATATCCAGTGCAAAATCTGTGATACTTTTCAAATCTGTCGGTACCGGATTGTATTTCACTTTTCCACTTTCCACGCGAGTCAGGTCTAATACATCATTGATCAGCGACAGTAAATGCTCTGAACTTTCATCAATCTTTTCCAGACAATTTTTCACTTCGTCTGACGGATTATTTTTCATTGCAATACCGGTGAATCCCATGATTGCATTCATCGGTGTTCTCATATCATGGGACATATGTGACAGAAATGCTGTTTTTGCCTTGTTTGCAGCCTGCGCATGCTCTGCCAGTTCCGCCATTTCCTCAGCCGTCTCCTGGGCTGCCTTCTGAGCTTTTTTTCTTGCACTGAGACGCATTGCTATCATAGCCATAGTAGTCAGCAGCCATCCGAAAATAAGAAGAACCCAAACAGTAGCAACAGGATGCAGACGGATCCAGTCAACAAATGTCAGCTCTGCTGCTTTGTATGTGGTATACCGTGCTGCTAGACCTTCGACAAGATTTTGGGGCATGGCATACATTGCTTTCGTCAGAATACCAGCCAGCACATGGTTCTCTGTTGACGAAACTACCATGCGGTAGGTGAATGTAGGCTGTTCCAGCAGCGTATATGTCATGGTGCCCGTAGTGTCACTATTCACAAACGCCTGTGCCATGTAATAGTAGACGAAGGCAGCATCGGCTTTACCCTTACGGACAGCTTCCATCATTTCCTGCCGGGTACTGCACATCAGCTTTTCTGCACCGGGTGCCATTGCATCTGCAATTGAATTTGATGCTGTCTGGTCAACCGTAGCAACAACATTGATTTCTCCATCAAAGTCACGCCGTGTCACCCTTGCCAGTTGCATTGTAATGAAAGGTGCAGTAAGCCCCCATTTTTTCGTCTCAGCATAGTTATCTGTTTCCAGGCGTGCATCGATACTTATATTTGTGGCTTCCTTATTTTTCTGATAAGCAATATACTCATCTCTGGTGGCAGGTGTAAGAAACTCATAGGAAATCCCGGCATAGTCTGCAATTTTCCGGAAGTAATCCGGGATAATCCCCTTCATCTCACCATTTTCATTATAAGAATATGGATAACGGGACGGATCACACAGAACATGAAGCGGGTTGTCCTTGGAATATTGTGCAATAATACTTTTTTCTTGCTCCGTATATTCCAGATTCTTAGTTTCTATGCTTTCATAATTTTTATTATAAAGCGTTGTTTTCCAGTCACCCTCAACTGCATTCATCTGATCGATCGCATAATTGATCTCATTCAGCAATTCTGTATTGCCCTTTTTAACAATGACATAGAAATCGCTGCTGCCAAATTTATCCACGATTCGCTCATTGTTTGTTTTTCTCAGAGAACTGGTAACAATCGCATCAACTTTTTCGCTCTGAAGGGCTTCCTCCATCTCTGCGGTCGTATCAAAATAAGATGGAACATATGTAAATCCTTTGTTGTCTGCAAAATCCGCAAACTCTTCATTCCGGGTGTTTCCGTTCAAAAGCGCCACACGCATACCGTTGTAAGTGCTGTAATTGTCGTCCACAATCGTGCTGTTGTCACTGCGGACGGTCAACATCCCATAATTAGTTCCGATCGGACGTGAAAAATCAAACTTTTCTTCTCTGTCCGGTGTTTTGCGGGCAGATGTTACCATGTCGATCTCACCATCTTCAAGCATCTGCTGCATATCATCCCAGCTCTGATCGTATCCGACATATTCGTAATCTACATCCCAATAACGGGCCATCAGCCGAAGGAAATCATAGCCATAACCGCTGCGGTTCCCCTCTTCATCCATCATATGGTATCCATCCATGGCAAAGAAACCGACTTTGACAGTTTCATGCTGCGAACTGTCCTCGGCCGCATATGCAGTCAGGGGAGAAAATATCATACACACGCATACAAAAACCAGTAACACTGCCATATATTTCTTTGCACTCGAAATCATATTAAATCTCCTGTCTGTCAAATATATTTCTCTATACGTCTCCTTGTCAACCTCCTGGTTTAATAAATTTTCACCTGTCCCTACTGCTTCTCAATTCTTCGCATATAGTCTGCTTGATTGTTTTATCATCTAATGGCTTTGCAAGATGTGCGTTCATTCCTGCTTCCATACACTTTTCTGCATCTTCCCTAAATGCATTTGCAGTCATAGCAATGATAGGGATTGTTTTTGCATCCTGCCGTTCCAGGGATCTTATTGTTTTTGTGGCAGTAAGCCCATCCATCACCGGCATCATGACATCCATTAAAATAACATCGTATGTTCCTGATTCGCAGGCTTCAAAGTGCTGAACAGCTTCTAACCCATTTTTCACTGTTTCTACTTTAGCCCCATTTTCCGTCAGTATAAATTCTGCTATTTCCGCATTCAGCTCATTATCTTCAACCAATAATATCCGGACACCTGATATATCTGCATTGAAATCTTCTTTTTCTTCCGGTCGTGCATTCGTATCAATTTCAAATGGAAGTACTACAGTAAAACAGCTCCCTTCACCAAGCTTGCTTTCAACTGTTATTGTTCCGCCCATCTTTTCTACAAGTTGTTTCACAATAGGCATTCCCAGACCTGTCCCATTATAATCAGAACGTGGGGAATTATCTGCCTGTACAAATGGAGTAAACAATTCATTTTTTATAAATTCTTCTGACATTCCAATTCCATTATCTTTTATTTTAAATTCACATGTCATGTGATCTTCTGATCTTTCAATCGTTCTCATACTCATGTAAATAAAACCATTCACCTTATTGTACTTCATACTGTTTGTAAACAGATTCATCAATATTTTTTTCAGATGAACTGCATTGCTCCAAACATATATACCACTGTAATCATCATGTTCTCCTATAACATGAAGTCCTTTTTCTTCTGCCTGAAAAGATAGTGACTCCGTGATTTCCTGACATACCTGATCCAGATTGATGGATTCATCACTAAAAACCACGGTATCCGATTCTAACTTTGCCATATCCAAAACATCATTTACCAATGATAATAGCAGTTTCGAAGACTCATTTATTTTATTCAGGCAATCTTTTGCCCGTTCACCATCATTTCCGCTTTTTTCAAGAATTGTAAGCATGCCCATAATGCCATTGATCGGTGTCCTGATGTCATGAGACATGTTATTTAAAAAGGAAGTCTTAGCCTTATTGGCACTCTGTGCTTCTACAAGTGCATTTTGTAATTCCTGCTGTTTTTCTTCAAGCTCCTGATTCAGCTTCAATGCCTGCTCAGCAGACTTCTTGGATTTTTCTTCCGCACGTTTTGATTTTTTCAAAGAATCAAGAATTATACACAGGGCAACAAAAATAGAGATTCCAACTATGAGTGAGACAGCCAGTAAATTGTCCTGAATAAAATCCTTCGCTGTAACTTTTCGTGAGGAAACATTATACGAAACTACTGCACCTGAAAATTGAGTTGTAGGCATAGATGTCAGTGTTTTATTCAGAATGGACAAAAGAACCGGTTCTCCCTGCTGAACAGCAAATGAAACATCAGCTTCTTTTGTCAGGAAAACACTATGAAGCTTATTATTTTTCAAATAGTCTGAAACAGTACCTGAATTGCTTACAATACAATCCGTCTCCCCTTTCTGCATTGCTTTTACTGCTGCATCTGATGTCTCATATTCCACAACCTCCCATTGCGGATAATTGTATGAAAGATATGCTTTCAATGCAAAATTATCTTTTTCAACGGCAACTATATTCTCTTTATTTTCATCAAAAGAATCCTTTGCCGTAATTGCTGCCATATTGAGAGTCAATAGCGTATCCGACAAAGCAAATCCATTTGTTTCTGCAAAGTATGGATTCTGGTTTGCATGAAAAATCAGGTCTATTTTTCCATCCTGCAATGCCTGAAGCAGTTCACTTCTTGTATCATATCCATTTAATTCATATTCCAGAGTCTGACCTTGCAGACAATTTTCTGCAAGATCCACATAATCTGTAATAACACCTGTCAGTTTACCTGTTGATGGATCTACACTGCTGATACCTCCATCCTGATTCAAATACCCTATCCGGATTGCACCATGCTGCCCGATCCACTCACTTTCTTCTTTTGAAAGAAACGAGCTGCTCTGTGCAGAAAGATAACGCCTGTAGAGATCATCTGTGTAAAATGGGTTGTCATCCTTGATTCTGCGCATAGCACTATCCAGTGATTCTTTGATATCCGAACGTTCTGGATTTATAGCGAAATAGATTTCTGTCTCTCCAATACTTGTAAGCGGTGAAATATCCGATTCTTCCCAACGGGGGTCTTCTTGCGAAACGAAGCAGTCAATTTCATGGTTCGACAGTTTGTCCATAATTTCTGTGGTTGTAGAAACATTGATATGCTTCGTATGCAGACCATATTTTGATTCCCATTCATTAAGCACATCCTCCACTATATTATCTTTAGACACACCAATATTTTTTCCCTCAAAAGAATCCAAATTTCCTGCTGTAAGATCCATATTGGATGCATCCGTATAGATGTAATATTTCTCTTCCCCCATAGGCATATCGGAAAAAAGCATATTTTCAGCACGTTCGTCTGTATAGGAAATGTCACCAAGAATATCAATCTCTCCATTTTCCAACTGTGTAAAGCAGTTTTTCCAATCACTTGTTATGTATTTATATGTCCATCCTGCATAACCTGCAATATCTTGAAGATACTCATAACCATAGCCGCTTCTTTCTCCCTTTTCATTGACTACATTATAAGTTTCCTCAAAAGATCCTACCCGGATAACATTGTCAGAGTTTTCTTTGGCAAATGTAGGAACGGATAAAACAATAAAACATATAATTGTGCAAAATATAATGTAACAAAATTTGAAATTCATTATATTCTGTACTAATTTGCACTTCTTCATCTTTCTCCCATCCTCTAGGCTACAATTACTTGCTTGCTTACTTCCAGATTTTAATTTTACATTCATTAATTATCAATAACCTCCCCGCTATTTTTCACAATATTTTTCCAAACAGCTTCTGTATTACTTATTCAAGTGCTCTACCATAAAAAAGCACTGTCAAACAGACAGTGCACCTCATTTCATGCAACTGGCTGCCATTTTACAGGCCCTGTAGCTTTGCGTCCCAGACTTTCATCTGGTTTGCCAATTTCCATATTATAGCTTTAATACTTATGCAAAAAAACTCGTTTTATTATACTATAGCACTCTACTGTACACAAGAAAAACATTACCGTTTTAACGCCAAAAAATAAAAAAAGAACAGCCGATACATATACTCGAACTGTTCTTCTACTTCCGAAGACCACGCAGCATTGACATTACTGTTTCCTGCTCATTTGTACTCAGATCGTTCCATATCCCTAGAACTTTCACCCGCTAAAAACAATATTTCCTATCGTCTGCCTTCACCCGCTAACAACAATGTAACCACATAGTAAATAATTCCAAATACAGCTATACTTCCCATCATAATGCCAATCATCTGATTTATACTCACCACATTTCCATGAAATACCGGATTGCAATCAAGCGTGTCTCTTATCGCTTCAACCATTTCATCCGGATAATTTTTTCTCTCCATCTCTCTGAAAACTCCGTGAAGCATATGATTCTTAATCAATGAAGTGGCATATGTACTCGGAAGATAAGACAGTGCCTTCTGAAGACCTGGTCCAAAATTTGAAATCGGCATATAAGCACCACATATAAAACCATATCCTGCGCTGACAATTGTACCTACAGCCGAAAGCTGTCCCTGTGTTGTCAACGGAAAGCTAATGATACTTGAAAGCGTACTTCCAAATAGGACGAGCAATATCATATCAAATAAAACCCATAATATGTCTGCTGTATTCATATACCATCCCATTTTAAGTAAATATCCCAGGCATAATACAAACGCAAGTCCATTGACCATCAATGAATTAGCTACTGTTGACAGAAAATATCCCAAATAAATTTTTTCCTTGCTGACCGGTGCAACATTAAAATCCTTCCTTGTTCCATTTGCCTTGTCCTGCACCATAGTCAGATTCACACAAAATGTTACAGTGATACAGCTCACTGCCATAAGTGATGCTGTCAGTTGTGCTGCCACGGTTCCATTAATAAGCTTATCCGAAATTGTAATCATATCCGGAATTGCTGCTGTAAAAGAATCTTTGAAAACCTTTGCAAGAAATGTAGCATACAGAACAATCAGAATAACTGGTGTGATCATTGATGTAAACAACATACCTTTATCTTTAAAAAACAGTTTCCTGTTCCTGTCCATTAATGCCAATACTGTTCTCATCAGCGTTCACCTCCAAGCTTCTTTCCTGTGACTGCAAGAAATACATCATCCATACCGCCTTTTACTACTTCATAATCCGTAAATAGATCCTGATGCTCTACAATAAGCTCAGTAGCTTCTTTCGTATTTTTTACTTTTATCTGATATCCGTCACGTATTTTTTTATATTCTCTGTTCAATATCTTTATTTCATCCTCAGAAACACCATAAACAGACACTATATCCTGTACATAATCATTTTTAAGTTCAAACGGTGTACCTTCTGCTGCAACACTTCCTTTGTCAAGAATCACAACATAACCAGCATTGGTAGCCTCTTCCATATAATGTGTAGTCAAAAATACTGTCATATTTTCTGTTTTCTGAAGCTTCTCGATAACATTCCAGATTAACTGCCTTGTCTGCGGATCAAGCCCTGTAGTAGGCTCGTCAAGAATCAAAATCTCCGGTCTGTGCAATAATGCACGGGCAATATCAATTCTTCTTCTCTGACCTCCCGACAGCTTACCTACAGGTCTGTTTAAAAACTCGTCAAAATCCAGAATCTCGACCAGCTCCTGTAATCTCTTATCAAAGGCATTTCCTGTAATGCCGTATAGAGCAGCTCTGCTCTTTAGGTTTTCTTTCACCGTAAGCGGTTTATCAAGTACGCTATCCTGAAACACAACACCAAGCATTCTTTTTGTCTGTGCGCCGGCTTTGTCAGTTTCTATTCCGTTTACCTGAACCGTTCCGCTATCTTTTTTCTGCAATCCGCAGAGAATGGAAATGGTTGTACTTTTCCCTGCACCGTTTACTCCAAGAAACGCAAACAATTCTCCTTTTTTCACACGAAAGCTCAAATCATTTACCGCTTTTACTTCGCTAAAGCTTTTATTCAGATGACTGATTTTAATGATATCTGATTCCATATCTTCTCCTTTTGTTTCATCTTTCCTTAAATGACGCAGTATACGTTGGATTTACCTTTTTTAATAGAATCCATATGTTAAAAAGTAATATGAAGGCGAAAATTGTCCATATCCATGCCTGTGGCATTAAATAAAGGATTCCGTTTACATCTCCACCACCAAATGCTCCACTGAGTAAACACAAATATATTGGATCCAATATCAGCATAATTACTGTTATATAATAAAAATAGCCTTCACAAGCTTATTCTTTATTTCACAAATTTTATCCTTAAAATATACCAATGTTCTGGTCTTCCCATAAGCATTATAACCTCCAATACGTCATCTATTTTTCTTTCGAGGATCTGTTGGCTTTACCGCATCTTTTGGTATTAGCCAAGTCTTTCCCTTTTTCTCTGCTCCAGGCACTCTTCCCTGGCTACATAAAAGAGAAATTCTTCTAGATGAAATTCCCCATATTTTTGACATTTCGATCGTTGTTATATAATCCATAATTTTCCTCCAAACGATACAACAAGCCTATGATAAGTATATTCTTTTATCGGAATAGTTTCAACCAAAATTAAGTTTTCTTCTAGGTTGTTTGATTTGTTATTGTTTATCTTACACCCAAATCGGCGCCTCTCTCCGGCTTATCTTTTCCCTGCTTTTCCTGGATAATTCTCTTATTGATTTCCAAGCGTTCATGGATTGACGGTTGCTACTACTTCTTCATGACTCATCCAGACAGTCCCTCCTTAATCCTATCTTCCAGATCACGGATGCCTTTTTCTTCGGCAGCGGCGATTTGTGGCCTTGCGGCAACCCGACCACCGCCTCGCTTGGCATGACCGTGTTCCAGCAGATGGGCAATCTGATAGCGATTGGCAGAATGTACGGATGCGTGAAAGGATGAAAGACGCATCCGGCCAAGAAAAAAGAGCCTACGGAAAACTCCGTAGACCCTCATCGCTTTTCTGGCGATTATAATAATATCACATCAAAAAAGAAAAGTCAGTGCAAGACCAGTGCAAACTTTTCATCAGAATTAACTTCTTTGTTTTCCTAATCGTGTTTAATGTATTTAGTGATAGTATCGATTAATTCCTCCATATTAATCGGCTTGGAAATATGGTCATTCATGCCTGAATCCAGGGATTCCTGAATATCATCTATAAAAGCATTTGCAGACAAAGCTACAATTGGAATCGTAACTGCATCGGACCGCTCTATACCCAAGGCTCGGATGGCTTTTGCTGCTTGGTGTCCATCCATGTTTGGCATCATAATATCCATCAAAATAAAATCGTATGTGCCTCGTGGATGATTTTTAAACAAATTCACAACTTCTTTTCCGTCTGATGCGCGTGTTACGGTCATACCAGCATCTTCCAGCATTATCGTAGCAAGTTCAGCATTTAAATCATTATCCTCAGCCATAAGAACATGAATACCCGTCAAATCTCTATGTAGATGTTGTTTTTGTTCTGATTGAATAACCTGTTCTGGCAACTCCAGTGGGATCTCCACTGTGAATGTAGAACCTACACCTTTTTTGCTCTCAACAGCAATCGAACCGCCCATCATATCCACATATTTTTTTGTGATGGCCATACCAAGACCGGTTCCCTTATATTGGGTTCTGGCATTAGCATCATCTTCTTGTGAAAACGGATCGAATAATTTTTTCTGGAACTCTTCGCTCATACCAATACCGTTATCTCGAACAACATAACGAGTTATGATATGTTTCTCATCCGATCCTGGGTAACTGCTGATATCCAAAGTAATCTTTCCGCCGTCCTTTGTGAATTTCACAGCATTGCCCAGAAGATTCACCAAAACTTCTCGGATACGCACAACATCCGCAAGGACATATGGGTTCTTTGAGATTTCTCGATGTACTTCAAACTTAAGATCTCGATTATAAAGAAGTCCATTCATAATCGCCTGGACGTTATCTGTCAATTGAGTAATGTCCATTGGCTCGGGCGAAATAGTAACTTTTCCACTTTCAATGCGAGTAAAATCCAGAACGTCATTCAACAAAGAGAGAAGATGATTCGAACTTTTTTGAACTTTCTCCAAGCTATCATGAATATCTGAAACCGTGTTCTGGTGAAGCGCAATGTTTGTAAATCCAATAATGGCATTCATCGGCGTTCTGATGTCATGGCTAATACTAAGCAAAAACGCAGATTTTGCTTTGTTGGCAGCATCTGCTTCCTCAGCGGCGGTCATTAATAATTGTTTTTGTTTTTGCTCTTCTGCCTTGCTTTTCTGGTAAACATAATAGGTATATAGACAAATTAAAAGCAATACAGCTCCTGCGACTAAACCGCAGATGATGGAAATATGATTCGTCTTTTCAACCATTCCATAAGCTGATTGCATATCCATTTCAATGCAAAATGCGCCAATGATTTCTCCTGTCCCATCATAGTTTGCGCTTACAGGATAGCAAGCCGTAAAAATCGGGCCCCATGTTGTATCAATGATATCCTGAGAGTACACATTCTCCCCAGAAATAGCTCTATCAATATACGGAACCATTTCTTCCTCAATATAATCTCCAGGGCGTCTTACATCATCCGCATCCGGATCCAAACCGTCTACCACATAAACGAGTTTTCCTTCTTCATTTTTTTTAGCGGTGTAAATATATCGAGTAGAATTCAGTGTTCTGATTTCATTGAAATATGAAGAAATATCCTTATATAATTGCTTCTTTTCATCAGATTGATCTTTGATTTGATCAAAATCTTCTTTGCCGATTCTTCCATTCACAAGTTTGTGTACTGCATCTGCACTCGCTGTGTCACGTGTGATTTCTGTTTCAAGGGCGGTCTTAGTGTAAGAACTTTGCAGAATATATGTGTACGACGCTATTACAAAAATCATCAAAAGCCCCGCAATCACAAAGATACTGCCTGTATTCTTCAGCCTAAGGAGTTTTTTCAAATTAATTCCTTCTTTTGTTTTCTTCATGCTGCTCATTCACATCCTCTAAATCCTAATTTATCAATTTTATCATAGCACATTTTCATACAGTTTTTAATTCCAAAACTTCCAAGTGACATGCTCCCCCCACTTAAATCCCAGATTTTGAAGTGGGGGCTTCTTGCTCAATGACTCTACCGAGCCAAGTATCTACAAGCTATCCTCGCGTGCCCCGCGATTCTTTTTGCCCGGAC